>MWVT01000229.1_pt1 | contig 12240 bp, 9 predicted proteins | sample 1047201 | NCBI WGS metagenome assembly MWVT01 (sample SAMN06349988, study PRJNA376086) | soil metagenome | isolation source: TG5-1 sample Antarctic (ecotone) soil | place: Antarctica | collected 2015-01-13 | reverse complement strand
AGATTTCAACTATCTTGGTTCGGTCGTCTACGATTTTCTTTATATCTTCTCCATCTAAAAGGATGATGTAATAACGGCTGTTGTCTGTCACCTGTCCGGCATAGTTCACGGCATCGCCGGTGAATTTGCCTGTGGTCACTATGGCGATCACATCGGCATGGGTAATAAAAGTTAAACCTACTTCCTTGGCTACTACATCAACATCGACTTTCTTGGTGTTCTTACACTGAAGTTGCCATCGGCTATAAACGATTTTGTCTGATGCTGCTGTTACGTCTACTTCCGCTCCGCCTGTAGATTTAAAGCCTCTTAGCCTCCATTTAGAAAATCTCAAGCCAAGTAATCTGATGATCCAAATAGCTAAAAGCTCGAGTGCCTTTCCTTTAATGTGCTTGTCTGGATCGTCTAAATCTTTAACTACATCCTCAAAGGGTCTGTTAAGTTCGGTTGACTCAATGTCTGCCAAGTCGGCAAGGTTGGCGATTGTAGGCGTGAGAAGGTCGTTCTTAGCTTTGTCGGTCAGGCGTACATCGTGGGGCTTGGCTCCGCGACCGTCTGTGGTCTTTTGGCTCTCGATTAGTCCTGCTGCTTCTAGTGGCTTAATTACATCGTTAACAAGGTTCTTCGAGGTGACTCGGATTGAATAAACGCTGCGGGTATGCTGTGAGATTTTGCTGGAAGATATAAATTCCTCTGCTCCGATATTCAACATCGAAAGCAAAAAATACTTTTGCTCTGGCGTTAAGGTGTAAAGCTTATCTATTAAATCTGCGTCCACGTTGATTAGGTCATAAACTACATCCCAATTCACTGAGAAGCCTGTCGGGGTCATTACTTTGGCTTGGGCTAACCAGCCGACCATTGTGCTTATGTAAGTGCTGTTGGGCGGGATGGCGATGTTTAGAACGTCGTTCATCTCCTCGCCTAAATACTCTAGTGAGACCTGCTCTCCGCGCGCTCTGATATTTTCAATCAATCGAAGTAATGTTAAGCCTTCTAACTCGGTAATGATCTGAACGGCAAAGCGGCTAAACATGGCATCTCTGCCGGTGGTGTCGTGTAAGTTTATAAGCTCATCGGTGAGCGGGGTGCACTTATATTTCTTTTCCTTTCTCCCTCCTACATCTTCAATCAAGCCATAAGACTTTAAGGCTAGGCGACAATTCATCGCCATTTTATTTGAGTTGTCAGCGTTGCCGTGTCCGGGGAAATACTTTAAACGGATTTGCTCTTGTAATGCTGCCTGATCTGGCTCGCAAGATTTGCTAAGCCTGAGAAGGTCTATGAGTGGAGTTTTATCTTCTCCAAATTGATCGCCATAGGTGAAGCGGCGTGAGGTGCTTTTGTTAGCGGGCATGGTCTAGCTGCGAAAACAAGCCTTCTTGTGGTGGTTTCGTTTTCTTCTCCTGTTTATCTTTAGCTTGCTGCTGCTGCGTTGGGTCTAGTTCTGGAAAGCGAAATTTTGAACCCTTTAGATATTCTTCGTCCATCTCGAAAGCTAACCATTTTCGATTTAGCTTCTCTGCCACGAGTCCTGTGGTGTTAGAACCTGCGAACGGGTCTAACACTATGTCTCCTTCTTCGGAGCATAGATTGATAATGAACTCTGGCAAAGCTGTCGGGAAGCGCGCCGGGTGTGGCTTTATATTTTCCTCTCGACATCGGCGTTGGTAAATATCATTACTGGAAGTGTTCGATGCCGCGATTACATTAACTGCAGTCGGCTCTCCGATTTCGGTGGTGGCTTCTTCATCTTTAATGATGGTGGGCGGGATCGCGCCTCCGTTGTCGGTTCCGAACTGCGTACTTATCTGGTGCTCGGACGGTCGTAATTTAGCCTTATAGCCATTCTTCATTAGTATCTGCTGCGAATCACTATAGGGCTTTAGAACTCTCTTGTTACTTGCTTTCGGGTTGGTAGATGGGCTAAGCCACCAGACCGTATTAACGGCATCCTTTACTCTAATCCGTCGAACTGTTACCCACTCGGCTGGCGTGGGTAACTTGGCGGGGTTATACCAATAAAGCTCTTGGGCTAAATTAAGACCGCAGCCTCCTTGTGCCTCTGGCTTGCAAAGTCTTATTACTAGCTCGTAATGGTAAAGGCTTCTAATAGGTGCGCCTTTAATCCATGTGCCGCCAATGTCTATAACTATCGATCCATCTGGCTTGATTACTCTTTTAAACTCCTTCGCAAAATTCATAAACCAATCTACATAATCATCTGAATGGACGTTGCCGTAAGATTTTTTCCGTAAGAGCGCGAAAGGTGGCGAAGTGCAAATTAGGTCTATAGATTCGCTCTCAAGCTCTTTAAGTAGCTCTAATGAATCTCCGAGGTATGTGCTGCCGTTCTGGGTCGTGTAGTAGGGTTTGGTTTTCATCTTTAGGTGTCTGCTCATCCCTTAAAGCTTCTTTAGGTACTGGTCGAGGTCGTCTCTTTTGATTCTAAAAGCTCGACCTACTATCTTGGCTTTAAGCTTATTAGCCTCGATAGCTTCCCTTAAAATTTGGCGTGATAGTCCTGTTAGCTGGCTCGCCTCGTCGATCTTCAAAAGGGGCTTACTCTCAACGGGGACGCCCGTCTTGGTGGGCTGTAGTCGCTCTAGGATGGCTGCAGCCGCGGCTGCTCCTGCTAGGGCTGCTCCTTCCCTTTGGATGGGTGCTAGGGCTAAGGATAGCCCGTCGCCGGCGGCTGAATGGGCGGGGGCATAAGTAATGCTCTCCTGCTGCGCTTTGAACCTTTTAAGCTCCTCCTCGTCGTAGTCTGCCTCTGCTCCCGTTTTGCCGTGCTTGTAGGTAACGGCAATTTTTCCTTGGGTGGTATATCTCTGGAGGGTGCGGGTGCTCACACCTAAAAATTTGGCTGCTTTCTCTTTGTCCATGGGGCTGCTTATATCACTCTAGCCAAGCTATGACAAGTCGCGCCATTTTGTTGTCTAGGGCTGTCCAGCCCATGTTAACTGCCTATTATCTTAGGAAACATACTGCTCGCCCCTAAATCCCAAATTGCTTTGGCTAGTAGTGATAGCCTGCGAAGCTCAGCCCAAAATTTTTCAAGTGCTCCTAATACATTAATATCATAAGGCAAGTATTTGAGCGTTTCGGTACATGCGCTTGCTGCTGCTATATACCCCGTCCAAAGTGATAAGCCATACACTTCTTTCTCATAATAGATTTCTAACTTGGCGGGATCGTATTTGGGACCTCGTCGTGTTGTCATACCTGCAAGCTGCAACTTCATTAAACCTGCATGGCTATAGCCACAGATGTAGCCATATTCCTTATGCCATCTTTCTAAAAACTCTTTCTTTGTAGGATCGGTTATTTTCTCAACTACACTGCCGGGTGTGGGGAACGGCTCAATTTTCGCTCCGCTCAAATGTGCGGGGAGCGTTTTGCCTTTGTTGTAAAACTTGAACTCTATCCATTCTTTTTCAAGCGGAGTGATGTTTGCCCAATTCAAAAATCCATCTATTAGCGGCGGCGCAATATTTTGATGGTACTCCTGATACCGAGGTAAATCTTCCCGCTCTTGTTTCATCAATAAGTGGTGTTTGTAATGTCTCTGAAAATCATCCTTAGCATAAACATCTGTCCACTTATCTGGGTCATCACATAACAACGCTACTACGAAAACCTTCTCGACCTGCTCTCGAACTAACGACATCGCATCGGCGCTGGTGCGAATGTTTTTATCCTTCATTTGAAGCAAGACGATGATACTCGTCTGGGTATGAAGAAATGCCTCAAGCAAGTAGGGGATTAGCTCCTTAAACCTTTCGCTAGAATGTTGAAGTGAACCGAAAGAATTAACAATGCGGTGGACTGCCGTACTCATCAATTCGTTTAAGTCTGAGCATTCTATTGATCCTTCTACGTCTATATCTTCGGTGTGCTTATAGGTCATAATTTTTATATTAGGTTACTCCTTTCGCTATAAAAATATTCTGATACAAGGCTCTAATACCATTCTTCTCTATTGATGACTATGGTATGACAGGTCGCGCCATTTCATTGTCTAGGGCTGTCTAGGCTAATTCCTTTTAGCTTCTAAAGGCTTTTCTTACTAAACGTCTAAACCACCTTAGCTCTTAGCTCCTCCAAAACTCTGTTCTATTTTCAAATCAATCTTACTATTTGGTGGCACCTTACCAGATTCAATCTGTTTCGTAAGTTTCGAGAGAATCTCAACGACGAAGTCCTCATGCATAAGTGAATTTTGAATAGCGCTCAAAAAATATTCCATACTGGATAATTCAATATTTGAATCGTCAATACGTTTGCTCACTTTGTAGTCTCGTCCATTTCGCTCTATCTCATAGCCCAACATTTTGAGCCTTCTAAGCAAATGGGCAGGATTGTATAAAGTGATAACTGCTACATGCCGAAAGAATATATCGCGAAGAAAATCTATAGGTACGTTCCACCAAAAAATCGGAATCATCCCTCGTAGTAAATGTAAATTTAAGTGTCCTATATAAAGGCTATTCAAGTTTGTTTTAGGATCAACTTGGCTCTTATCTATTAGCTGAACTGCTTGTTTGGTTATTCCTCCCAAGACTTTATTCAAATCGTGATTAGATTTCCCTAGTAACTTAGCTGACAAGGCTTTACTGCGCTTACTTTTGATACCTACAAGCATTAAACCTTCGCCAGCCTTTTCATAGGCTACTATCGAGTTGTTAAGGCTGGAAGCTAGATTCTTTAGTTCGTTCTTGTAGTCGTTCTGTTTAACTGTAAGTTTTTGATTTGGCTTTGAAATCTCAAATGTCGTAACCATCTGCTTAAGTTGCTTTTTTAAGTTTTCCTGCATCTTAAGAGGTAGGTCGCTCACCAGTTTTGTTTTCGCTACTTTGGATTTTTTTGATCTGACCCGGGTGTATTTAGGGGAAGCCACCCAATGCATATTTATTTCTAAATGCGATGGAATTGCGCTTGTGGTTTTAATCTCGCCGATGGCTGTTACCTTTAGATTCTTCAAATCAATAAAGCTAACATCTCCTATCCTCAGTATGCTTGTTATGCCGTGATATATAGTCAGGTGTCCATTTAAAGCTTTCACATTACGAATAAACTCAAATTCACCTCTACCCCCAATGCCTGGTGGGGTGTGAGTCACTTCCTCATGCTCAAGATGTTTAAGTAAAAGGTTTCTCTCGTTGTGATAGAACATCCATGCATAAGAATCTCCTAATGCTTTGCCTAATCTGATGCATTCATTAATGATTTCTTGATACTCATGTAAGGTTCTCATCCTGTGCCGAAACCAGTTATCTGAAAGTGCTTTCTTTTTTGCGATTGTCTGGCGTTGTTCTCGCGCTAGTGTTTGGTAGATTTCATTTAATCGAAAAATTGCTGAGGCAAGCATTATTTGAAAATCAAGAGACTCTCTTACAAAGGAGTCGGTCAACTCACCGTTTTTTAGCCCACTCAATATTTCCCAACATTTTTGGTACTCGATATCTGTCTCATCAATTAAATTATGAATAGTGGCTCTGGATAACATGGGATTTAATGATCGGACTTAAAGTAATCAAAAACGCTCCTGCAAACATAAATGGGCTTATCGGACTCGATTTTGAAAATGGGTTAGCGGTTTTCGAAAAATTTACTAGATGTTGTGGTCTGGTCCGAATTTTTTTTTAGCCAAAGGGTATGTTTCACGCTCAATTTCAAAATTCCTCCTGAGCACAAAATGTTGTGGTCTTAAATCTCTAATTTTGTTGCATAAATAAAACTTTGTTTCATAAATGGGTTTTTAAAAATTGGTTTCCTGTCTTGAATCTTCAACTCTAAGCTTGAGTAGTTATCAAACTAAGGAATTAACATCTAAAAAGGTGCTCAACCCTTTCAGTCCGATAAAAAGTTTAAAAGAAGCTCTCAGGCAAAAACACTTAACCGTTATCTATGTTTACTGTTTTGTTACAAACATGCCTAGATAATCCCTACTCGGTATATGGTAGGGTCTTTTGTTATAAACGACGCTCTAATAGCCTCTAATGCGCTCCGGAGGCTATGTGTACTGTAATGTTATAAGCTTACTCCTGCTGATATTTTCTCCACACTGTCATTCGGTTTAAGCCTGTTGCATCTGAAATATCCTTAACTGATCCGAAGCCTTGCCAAAGTGCCTCATAAAAGTCGGTGGTGTTGCGCCCGTCAAAGCTAATAGGCTGCTCGCTCGTCTTTGTAAGCTCTAACTTAAAGCGTTTGGAATACTGCCCTACTCGGTAAGAGTTGTTGCTCTGCAAAATCCCTTTGCCCTCAAGCTCGCTGATGAACTTTTTATAGGTATCTCTTGAAGCCACCTTATCTGCCCAAACCCAAGCGGGAATATAAACCCATTCGTGATGCTGGCGCGGTCGGATGTAGGCGGTTAGGTTTATAAACTGCTTCTGCCTTACTGCGTCCCCTCTGAAAATCTCTGCGGCTAGCTCGAGGTCTGCCTTCACTATGGATAGATTCAAGCTGTGGGGCGTGTCGGGTAGTAAGGTCTGGGGACGAGACCAAATAGATTTAATCTGTCTGTCTATCTCGGCGTATATATCCTTCCATCGTCCCTGGGCTGCGCTCTTGCTATAGCCGTTGTGCTTCCTTCGGATCCAATTCTTAACATAAGCTGCCGCGTCGCCGGGCATCCAATTTGAGCGCCATAGGTCGTTTAAAAGAACGAACTGCGCTTCGTGGCGCGTGCTGTGTTGCTGGAGTCCGTTCTGCTTTAACTCTGCTGCTTCGCCGCGTGGTTTCCAAGCTTTGGGGCTGTCGCCGCTATGTGGTGAAAATTCTGGAAACTCTAGCTGTACTTGGCGCGGTAGCTGTTCGATGGGGACGGGGTCAAGCTTCTGCAAATAGTGCAGCTCATCCTGCCATGTAAGGTTAGTTAATATCTGTCCATCTTCACTGATTAGGTCTTGGCTGCGCCCGCACGGTAAACGATCTTTGCGCCGCTTCTGGGGGTAGACTTCGCACACATCGCCAAACGCTCCGCTTAAAGCATCATAGCCAAGCTTCCAAGTGGGTAAGCGATCCGAATACTCAAGCTTTAAGTAGACTCTAAAATTCCCGTGCTTGGCGTGGCTCGGCGTAGTCATTAGCGCGCGCTGGTGCTCGCTGATGCCAAAGGCATCTAGCCTGCTCGAGATAGTTTCTAAGGTCTTTTTAGTCGGGCGGTCGATATCAAGGTTAAAATAGATCGGATACCAAGGGGCTTTTACTCCTAACCAATATTCTTGGGCTAGATGCGCGTGGATAAGGGGATCGCTAACTGGCTTGTACTTAGTGCGCCAGTCGGCTCGTCTGCCTTCGGGCTGTTGTATGGCGTAAGGGCTTGAAAAGTCGCGGACAAACGTCCTAGCGAAAGCCTTTTCGGATATGGATAGGGGTTGAATAGGACTGGTCATAGCATAAACCTCTCGTCTAAATTTGTGCGAGAATCTCGGTTTTATGCTATGCTGTCTTTGATAAGTTCGGTGGTGCGCGCTGCATAAACCGAAATTGAAGGGGCAGGTGTTGATAGCATCTGCCCTTTCGCATTTCCTGCCATTATACCTAAATTCCTCATTTCCCGTTGGATTTCTGTTTTTCCGCTAGTCGACTGTTTCGGCTGCTCTGCTCTAATGGGGTGGGGACAAGTCGCGCCATGTGATTGTCTAGGGCTGTCCATCCTTTAAATGCACTAGTGCGCGCAAGAATTAAGAATTTAGCTAGAATAGGTATAGCTAAGGGATTAAAGATATGAGCATGTTTTATGGGGATAAAGTTATGAAAGAATACAAAGGCAAAACACTAATAGAATGGCTCGAAGAAATAGCCGCGATGGATGAAGAAACTTTAAAAGGGAAGGTAAGAGAGATTTATGATAACACTTATGGTCATTCTGATGATGATCCCTTTCCTGCCGGCGTGCATAGTTCTGGCGAAATCTGGTGCAAGCTCGCGCGCAATACGCTAATGGGCGGCATCATGCATAAATTTAGGAAGAACATCGAAGATGATGAAGATAAGCGCGCCGTTGATGAAGGGGAGAACTTTAAAGAGGAGGCTTACTTTAAAGGTACTAAGTATGAATAGGTGCGACAAGTCGCGCCATCAACTTGTCTGGGGCTGTCTAAGCTTTAAACTTATGCACTAAAATCACTGTTGACTCGTCGCTCGGTTCCGGGGCCTCTTGGTAGAAGGGAAGTCTTTAAAAATGGAAGTCTTTAAAATGGTAGGTTTTTAAAAATGGCGGTTTTTAAACGAGGTGGTTTTTAAAAAATGGAAGTCTTTAAAATGGTAGGTTTTTAAAATGGTAGGTTTTTAAAATGGTAGGTTTTTAAAATGGTAGGTTTTTAAACGAGGTAGTTTTTAAAAGGGTAGCTTTTAAAGGGGGAAGGGAAGAGTACTAGCACTAACTGTTATTACCCTTCTTGGTATAGGGGCGACAAGTAGCGCCATTCTGTTGTCTGGGGCTGTCTATCCTTCTTCCTCGTCCTCAACCACTTCGGCATCTATGATTAGGTCTGGGGGCATCTCTGGCATCGGTGGTAATGCCTTATATGTTATTACTGCCATCTGTCTTTTCTTCGGCGCGGCTAGTTGTTTGCGCGCCGGTGCGCCTCCAATCTGTTTTCTGCCTCCCATTTGCTCCGCCTCTTTTTGTATCCTTAACATCTGGGCTGCTTGCTCGAAGTCTGCTGTAAGCTCTGCTCCTAAAGCTTCGGGTGCCTCTGCCGGTTTGGGTGGCAAGTTGTAATACTGCTTTGACAAGATCGCGGGCTTTCTATTGCTGTGAACAAGTATAAATTTATTTTTATCTAATCTCCTGATCTCGTCTCCTGTCATAAGCCTGCGTTGATTTCTCGAGATGCTTTTAGTTTCGCTCCTCTTATTGTCACTAAAACTAAAAGATGACACCTGCTCCTGAAAAGTATATTCGCCTAAACTCTGTGAGCATTTCTCATTCGTTTCTGCGTCTAGTCCATGTAGGAATATCTTGGTTAAAAAGTTATCTCTAAAAATATTCTCTGCATTGTGTCCATAAACGCTGCTTAGCTGTGCGAAGCTTTGAAGCCCGGCAACTATCGAAATATCCCGCCCGCGTAAAACTGTTATCTCTACTTCTAGGTTAGGAATCTTGCCGACGTTTGCCATCTCGTCTAAGTAAAGCGTGATGGGTAAGCCATTCTTTTGTTTGATAGCCCAAAGTATAAGCGTAAAGAAAAGGCTCGTTAAGGGCTTTAAAACTGCCACGTCCGTTTCGCTTAGTACCCAATAAATTCCTACGGGCGTTTCTCGTAGCTGGCTGAAATCCCAAACTGCTTTAGATGAACTGGTAAACCTTCTTACATCCTCATCTAGTAACCAGCCAAGCTTAGAACCTAAGCCTAAAGCTGTATTGCCCCTTACGTTGTCGCTCGCCTGCTGAAATAATCTTATAAACCGTCGCGCGATTTTAGATGGTGAATTTAATAGCTGCTCTATTAAATCCTCCTGCTCAAAGTCCGTTAGAAAGTCGTACATCGCTGCCGGTGTTGGCGTGTCGAAGGTCGCCGAGTGTGCCATTAGCGCGGCTAAAAAGTTCGTCTCGGCATCATCCCAGAATGGTTCTCGGCTCTCTCCCTTGCTAACCACAATGGCTCTAGCTAAAAGATTAGTAATGTGCGCGCTCTGGCATAAAGGTATCCAATTGAAACAAAGGCTGCGATCTGGGTCGCGTGGCGCAAACCTTAAGGAATGATGATAGCCACTTGTAAGATCGTAAAGTTCGCCTTTAGGGTCAGTGCATATAAACGATTGCCGTCGCGTATGTCTTAGATTAGGTAAAAAGAAGCACCTACTTTTACCTGTTCCCGTTGGTCCTAATATCAAAACGTGCTGCGCTGTTTCATCTCTTGATAGTTCAACGGAGCGTTTCTTCTTTTTAAAACTGGTGCGTGATAGTAAAAATCCGCCTGGCTCGGCTATCGATTGTAGTTCTTTTCGTAACTCATAAAGCCATCTGTACTCTAGTAAATCCTTCTCTGTGGCAAAGGTCGCCGAGCCGTGCGCCGTGCTCTCTTTAACCTTCCTTCTGGTAAGAAATTTATAGATAACAAAGCAAGCTAAAGCCGCGACCGCCATTAAAGCGAATCTAAAAAGAAGGGATGATAGTAGGTTTAAAAGCTCATCTTTAAATATAATCGCTGCTGTAAAGGCTCCGACAATCAGGATGTTTCTAAACTTTTTGGCTATATCATCGCTCTGGGCTGTTACGTTTAGGCTCATCTTTTGTACTATCCCTTAGTCGATCAATTCGTCCGCCCAACTCCTCAAAGCTATGACGTGTGTCGATAAGCTCTCGTATTGAATTTTTAAATTCTCTGTCTGCTCGCTGATTTGCTCCGTGTGCTTCACCAATACCGTGATGTAATTTTTTAACTTCGTGTATCGCTCCGATAGCTTCTCTAGCTGCTGCGTCGTGCGCGTGAGACGCTCTGCTAAGGTCAGGTTCTCTTGCTTTAAGAGCATGCAATCGAACTGCATTTGTGTGTTGATTGTTTCCAAGTCGATTTTGGTTATAGCCATAATTATTCCTTTCTCGCTCTATAAATATTGGTTTTTTATCCTGCCTCGCTCTGTTAGGCCGCGGTGCGTTGTGGCGACCCTCCCTTAAAGCTTTCTTATAATTTTTGGTTTCCTGCTTCTTCTCCATGTGCTCTTTTAAGTAGTGCTTGCCATACTCCTTGGCATAAATGCGCGCCCAACTTGTATCCAAATTCTTAAAGGCTCGGTTATCTAGCTGGAGCTTTCGGTCGTTTCGGTTCCTGGCATCAATCCAAACGTGCGCGTGCGTGTGGTCGCGATCTTGGTGGATGCTTACTATTGCCTTTGCCTCTTTAAAGTTTTTCTGTAGCCATTCCTTGGCCATCTCTCTAGCCTTGTCCGTGTCCTCTGTTCTATCGAAGCTTAAAATCGCTCGGTAATGTGTGCGCGATTCCTTCGGGTTGTTGCGGCTCCGGGCTTGCTCGTCGTCTAGTCTGCTTTCGGCATAGGCTATTGAATTAGTGCGCGTCTCTCGGTAGTCCGCTCCCTTTAGCTGGTCAAGATTGTGCATGTAGAGCGCGCGCTCGTCGGCTGCGGTCGCCGTTTCGCGCGTGATGTACTTCACGTTTGCTGCGCTCGCTCCGCCCGTTTTAGCTGCCGAAAATTTTAAAAATATTCCGCTCATAGCCTTCTTTTTAGGTCTGTTATTAAACTCTGAACGCTCAAAACTGCTGCTTGTATCTCTGCTGTAGGTGGTGCTTCTGCGTTCTTCAAACGCGCTGAATTTAGCGCGTGTGCTATCTGGTTAATGTTATTTCCGACCTTCCTTAGCTCAAAAAGCATCTGGGTGATCTGTTCTCTCTCCTGCTTTCTGGCTGGCATTGGTCGCTCAAGTGCGCTCGTAACTGCATATCTTGAGAGTGATAATTCGTGCTTGGCTGCTCGTCTTTTCATCGCCTGATGTTCCGATGGCGTTACTCTCAATAGAATTTTTGATACAAATTTTCGTCCGCGCCCTCGCGCTTTTTGTAGCTGCTCCTCTTGCTGTGCTTCTACTAATTCATTCATATAGAAAATTACTACCTTCATACGTTTTAGTTTTTCCCGCGTTAAGCGGGCAGGGCGATTCCGAAGGAATCGGTTCAAGCGATAGCGCAGAACGTATCCTGCCATCTACCTAGGCAAGACTCGCTCCGGTCATTTTTGAAAATTCAACTAGGGGTAACTTTGGTTATTCCTGCGGGATTTCTGCGGGTTTCACTGGCTGGCTTGTAATAATGTTACTGGTTGAAGTTTGTTAAGTTTTAGCAAGGCACTATTAGTTGGGGGTGGCTGGCGTGTAGACACAATTTGCTTCGCGCGCATTTGCCCTAGAATCGATTTTCATGGGTGGATCCGCCTCGTAGCATCTCCTGAATGGAGAATTTTGGTAGGGGGTTAGGCTGCTTATCCTTTCTCTGGATCCTCTGTAAAGATTTCCTCTGCTCTCTCGGCTATATCTTCTCTGATTTCTTCTTCGGCTGCTGTTGTCTCGTCGGCTCCTTCCTCTCCAAACTCGGTTACGCCAAGCTCCTTTTTAGCGAAGACTCGGCGGGCTTTAATGTTTAAGATTTCAACTATCTTGGTTCGGTCGTCTACGATTTTCTTTATATCTTCTCCATCTAAAAGGATGATGTAATAACGGCTGTTGTCTGTCACCTGTCCGGCATAGTTCACGGCATCGCCGGTGAATTT
>MWVT01000228.1_pt1 | contig 12248 bp, 11 predicted proteins | sample 1047201 | NCBI WGS metagenome assembly MWVT01 (sample SAMN06349988, study PRJNA376086) | soil metagenome | isolation source: TG5-1 sample Antarctic (ecotone) soil | place: Antarctica | collected 2015-01-13 | reverse complement strand
AAGTAACCTGGAATAGTGGTGAAACTATTTATCCTGTTCGGGTTGAAAGAAAAGAATACCAGTTTTTATATAAGGACGAGTCGGGCTACAACTTCATGGATAACGAATCATTTGAGCAGGTATCTGTAGCAGAAACAATGGTAGATGCGCCACAATTTTTAAAAGATGGCGATGCGGTTTCGGTTTTGTTCAATACAGAAACTGAACTTCCCATGACTGTAGAATTGCCAGATAAAATTGTAGTAAAGGTTACGTATAGCGAACCCGGCATGAGAGGCGATACAGCAACAAGAACGTTGAAGCCGGCTACTGTTGAAACGGGAGCTACGGTAATGGTTCCTCTTTTTGTAAATGAAGGCGAATTAATTCGGATAAATACCAAAACCGGCGAGTACGTAGAAAGAGTGAAATAGAGAACCAGGATTAATTAGATTATAAGGATTAATGAGATATTATCTAACTATAGTTTAAGAGTCTTCATTGGTGAAGGCTCTCTTCATTTCCTGATAATCTATGTAATCCTGTTAATCAAGGTTCTTTCCTATCTTAGCCGCCTGTTTTTAACCAAAACCTTTTTAAATTGAAACAAATGGATTTTAAGCAGATTCAGGAATTGATCAAATTGGTCAATGATTCAAATATTGGTGAAGTAACACTGGAGCAAAAAGATTTTAAGGTTACTATAAAGCAAAAAGAAGAACAGATAACTCAAATTGTTTCTTCAAGTATGCAGTCAGCGCCAATGTACCAGCAACTGCCGCAACAATCTACTCAGCAAAGCTTGCCCGCATCTGCTTCCACTTCTGAAGCACAGCAAAAGGCTACACCAGAAACCACTGGCACTACAGTTACTATTAAAAGTCCCATGATTGGAACTTTCTATAAACGTCCCTCTCCCGACAAACCCGATTTTGTGCAGGTTGGAGATGAAGTAGCACCAGGCAGCGTGGTTTGTATTATTGAAGCCATGAAGTTGTTTAATGAAATTGAAAGCGAAGTGACAGGAAGGATTCTAAAAATTTTAGTAGAAGAGGCTTCGCCTGTTGAATACGACCAGCCTTTGTTTTTAGTTGAACCAGCTTAATTTGAAAATGTGGCAATTTGAAACTTTGAAAATGAAAGACATTTTTAAATTGCTGCACGATAAATTACCAAATTATCACATCTTCAAATTTTCAAATTAAAAACTCCATGTTCAAAAAAATATTAATTGCCAATCGTGGTGAAATTGCCTTACGCGTCATTCGTACTTGTAGGGAAATGGGCATTAAAACAGTGGCTGTTTACTCGACAGCTGACAGGGACAGCCTGCACGTAAAATTTGCTGATGAAGCAGTTTGCATCGGCAAGCCGCAAAGCAGCGATTCGTATTTAAATATTCCGCACTTAATGGCAGCCTGCGAAATAACCAATGCAGATGCTATTCATCCAGGTTATGGATTTCTTGCAGAGAATGCAAAGTTTTCACAGATATGTGCTGATCACGGGATTAAATTTATTGGTCCTACACCGGAAATGATCACCCGCATGGGAGATAAAATAACAGCGAAGGAAACTATGATAAAAGCCGGAGTACCGGTTATACCGGGAAGCGAAGGTTTATTGAACAGCATGGAAGAAGGAAAAAGCCTTGCGAAAGAAATGGGCTTTCCTGTAATTCTTAAAGCTACAGCGGGCGGTGGTGGTAAAGGCATGCGTGTAGTTTGGCAAGATAGCGAAATGGAAAAAGCGTACAGCACTGCAAAAGCCGAAGCAGCAGCATCTTTTAAAAATGATGGAATTTATATGGAGAAGTTCGTTGAAGAACCTCGCCATATAGAAATACAAATTGCTGGTGACCAGTTTGGAACCGTGTGTCATTTAGGTGAACGTGATTGTTCTATTCAACGTAGGCACCAAAAATTGGTTGAAGAATCGCCTTCGCCTTTTATGACTTCTGAACTTCGTTTTAAAATGGGCGAAGCCGCTAAAAAAGCCGCTGGCGCTATTAATTATGAAAGTGTAGGAACCGTCGAATTTTTAGTTGACAAGCACCGCAACTTTTTTTTTATGGAAATGAACACCCGTATACAAGTAGAACATTGCGTAACTGAGGAAGTAATTAATTATGATCTGATTAAGGAACAGATAAAGATCGCCATGGGCGAAAAAATTTCGGGCAGAGATTATGAGCCGCAATTGCATGCCATAGAATGTCGTATTAATGCCGAAGATCCGTACAATGATTTTCGTCCATCACCAGGTAAGATCACTGTACTCCATCAACCGGGTGGTCATGGTGTAAGAGTTGACAGTCATGCATATGCCGGTTATGTTATTCCTCCTTATTACGATTCTATGATTGGAAAATTGATTACGGTTGCGCAAACCCGTGAAGAAGCCATTAGCACGATGTACCGTGCCTTAAGCGAATATGTAATTGAAGGTGTAAAAACAACAATCCCTTTTCACTTGCAATTAATGCAGAACGAAAAATTTAAAGAAGGTGATTTTACTACCAAGTTTTTAGAAAGCTTCAAACTTTAATAAAGAAAAACCCCGCAATTGCAGGGTTTTTCTTTATTAAATTATTTGTTTTTCTTTCCGGGCTTTCCACCGTTTTTATGTGGGTTGCCTTTTCCTTTTTCCCAACCATAGCGGTTACCGTTGTTTGATTTGTTTTTCTTCGTTTTATAGTTTCTGTCATCATCGTCTCTATCTTTTCTGTCATCGTAACGGCGGTTGTCATTGGAACGTGCTTTAATGTCCCTTATTTTCCTGGCCCGGTCAGCATTTAACTGGCGAATAGTTCTTTCTTTTTCGGCAGCCGATAAAGTGCGATTGTTGCGAATTGATTGCACTTTAGCATCATATTCGCGGTTGATTTCCCTAACCTTTTGTGCGCTTGAACCATTGGGGTAACGTGTGCCTGTTTCATTGTTGACTTTTCTATCTTCACGCCCTAAGATTACACCCTTAGACGTGCGTTCCTGTCTTTCTCTTTCTGTTTCATCTTGTTTTCCTAAAATAATTCGGCGTGATTCCTCTGCGGAAGTTTGTGCAAAGGTTGAAGCAACAGCGCCAACACAAAGTAATAGGGTAATAATTTTTTTCATGTCTAAATATTTATAGTTTTCTAAACCGACAGTTAAGACGTGCTGTTATGCAAAAGGTAAAAAATGCAATTGTTAAAGCATTGTTGTAACAAAACAAATGAACATTATTCGTCAATTTTCATTTTATAATTAGTTATCTGTGTATCCAAATGGATCTGTAAACTCAAAGCTATCGCCGCGTTGTAGGTAAACAGAATTTGGATATGTAACTGAGAATATTCAGCTTATTTACAAAAATTTAGTCAGCATTACTTGGTTTTTTGCAAGGCCTTTACCTAATTGCTATTTGGGTTCTATTCATTAGTAAGGTAAAAGATCCGGCGTAAAAAATTTATTCCTAAAATAATATTATTTGGTGCACCAAATTTAATATATTTGCAAAATCAAATATTCAACATGAGGTGCAAAAATTTACTGTTCTTTCTTATTTTTTTAAAATGTTCTTTATCGGTTAATGCCCAGGATTCAGGGGTGATTAAAGGGTTTGTAATACACAATAATGAGCCCCAGGTAAAAGCTACTATTTTATTAAAAACTAATAACACCAGGTATTTAACGGATTCGGCAGGCTATTTTGAAATAACGGGTATACCCAATGGTAAACATCATCTAAACATTACAATGGTAGGAATGGAGCCATACCAGGAAACAGTGTCTATTAACAATGGTGAGATAAAACAAATGGCTGTTGAATTGCAGCAAAATAATTCCTCTCTAAATGAAGTGGTGGTAACGGGTACCTTAAAAGAGGTTAAGCGTATTGAAAGCCCCGTGCCTGTAGAGGTTTACACCCCCCAGTTTTTTAAGAAAAATCCCACACCCAATATTTTTGATGCGCTGCAAAATGTTAACGGTGTTCGACCCCAGCTTAATTGTAATGTCTGTAACACCGGTGATATACATATAAATGGGCTGGAAGGCCCATATACAATGGTGTTGATTGATGGAATGCCTCTTGTAAGTAGTCTCTCAACTGTTTATGGCTTATCCGGAATTCCAAACAGCTTAGTAGAGCGAATTGAAATTGTAAAGGGCCCCGCTTCATCACTATACGGTTCCGAGGCAGTTGGAGGACTCATTAATATCATCACTAAAAAGCCAACTAATGCCCCTTTGTTTTCTGGTGATGTGTTTTCAACTTCCTGGAAAGAATTCAATGCAGACTTAGGCTTTAAATTTAAGGCAGGGAAAAAAGCCACTGCGTTAACGGGCATTAATTATTTCAATTATGGAAATATCAGAGACGATAACCGGGACAATTTTACAGACGTAACCTTACAGCATCGTATTTCGTTTTTTCAAAAGTGGAATTTTGACAGAAAGGCTAACCGGTTGTTCAGCATAGCCGCCAGGTATTTTGCTGAAGACCGCTGGGGTGGCGATACACGTTGGACAAAAGAGTTCAGAGGTGGCGATAGCATTTATGGAGAAAGCATTTATACCAAACGCTGGGAGCTTTTTGGTAATTACCAATTGCCGGTAAGGGAAAAGATGCTGCTTTCTTTTTCTTACAATGATCATGACCAAGATAGCCGGTATGGTACTACTTCTTATGTAGCTCAACAGCGGATTGCTTTTTCTCAAATAACCTGGGATAAAACGCTGCGGAATCATGACCTGCTTGCTGGTGCAGCAGTGCGCTATACATTTTATGATGACAATACCCCGGCAACAGCATCGGCCGATACTCTTAAACAACAAAGCAAGCCCGATAAAATATGGCTGCCCGGCTTGTTTTTGCAGGATGAGATCACCCTGGCAAAAGACCATAAGCTGTTGTTAGGTTTTCGGTATGATTACAATTCCGTACACGGAAATATTTATACGCCCCGCTTTGCCTACAAGTGGAGCATTAACGATAAAAATATTCTCCGCTTGAATGCAGGAACAGGATTTAGGGTAGTTAATTTATTTACCGAAGACCATGCTGCCTTAACAGGTGCAAGAACAGTAGAAGTAGAGGGTGAATTAAACCCTGAAAGGACGTATAACGTTAACCTGAATTACCTGAAAAAGATGTATGCGCAGAATGGCTCTTTTGTAGGTTTGGATGTAAGTACGTGGTATACTTATTTCAACAACCGCATTGTTCCTGATTTTGAAACAGATGCCAATAAAATATTCTATCGCAACCTCGATGGCTATGCAGTAAGCAGGGGTATGAGCATGAATGTCGATGTTGCCTTTAACAACGGTTTTAAGATACTTGCCGGCGCTACTTTTCAGGATGTGTCCATAACAGAAGGGGGCGTAAAAGAACAGCAACTATTAACAGAGCGTTTTACCGGTACCTGGGCTGTTTCTTATAAATTAAGAAAACTGAACCTGGGCATCGACTATACCGGAAATATTTATGGACCAATGCGTTTGCCATTGCTGGGCGAAACAGACCCCCGTCAACCCCAATCACCCACCTGGAGCCTGCAAAACATTCAATTAACGTTTAATGGATTGAAAAATGTGGAAATATACGGAGGGGTTAAAAACTTATTAGATTTTACACCAAATAAGGGAAACCCTTTTATTATAGCAAGAACCAACGACCCTTTCGATAAGGGTGTGGAATATAACAGTAATGGACAAGTAATGGCAACACCCAACAATCCTTATGCTTTAACCTTTGATCCTACTTATGTATATGCTCCAAACCAGGGTAGAAGAAGCTTTTTGGGGGTACGGGTAAGTATTAAATAGGACTTAAAGTCAATTTTTAAGTATGTCACAATCACAACTGGAACAGTTTGAAAACATTTGGGAAACTGAAATGAAAAAAGGAAATTGTTTTTTTCAATCTTCGGCATACGTTAAAGCCTGCCCGCATTATATGCAGGCGATGATTGCATCTGAAGTTTTAATGGAAAACCTAACAGGTGCCTGGGGTCATTATTTGCGGGTACCAGGGATGTATTATACAGCCTGCATCAACATAGCTCATAACTATTGGGGAATGCAAGACATTAAAAATGCAGCAGATTATTTTTTTTACTGCACCTATAATTTAAGGCGGTTTGCAGACAAACCCAATAAGAATTCATTGTTAAAAGAAACAGCTATGCTTTACTGGCAGAAAGCCGTAACGCTATATGCAGCTTTTGCTGATCGCACCGGAACCTCCATATCTATTGATATGAATAAAGCCGAAACTTATGTGCAGCTTGAAAAATTAAAAGAGTTATTTACCCTGCGCAAAGAAAACATGAATTAAAGCATCAATTACCGAACGATACACTATTACAAAATGAGGAAAAACAAAAGTCTGTTCTTAAGCCTCGTTGGTCTTTTTCTTACATATCTGTCTTATGGGCAAATAAGGGAGGTCAGCTTTGAGCAATTAGACAGTTTGCAAAAAAAAGAGCGAAGGACGGTTGTTGTTTTTCTTCATACTTCGTGGTGTAAGTATTGCGGCACTATGAAAAACACCACTTTTCAAAATAGTGAAGTCATTCAGCTATTGAATCAAAACTTTTATTTTATTTCACTTGACATAGAAGAGAAAAGAGACATCTTTTTTCGGAAGAATATATTTAGATATAAACCTACAGGCAATAAAACAGGTGTCCATGAGCTAGCCGAGCAACTCGGTACTATCAATGGAGCATTAGCATATCCCGGTATTAGTTTTCTGAATGCTGATTATGAAATTATTCATCAACAGGAAGGTTTTGTATCCTCCAAAGCATTGTTGTTCATGCTGAAGAAGTTGATTCATAAATAAAAGTATTTATAACTTTATTCTTCAAACAAACAGAAACTGCCACCTACCCAATCCTTGTCTTTGTTGTAACGAACGCCTACCATTTTTCCCTTGCTCAATCTGGCGAGATTATTGGCGGCAACCGGTCGCGGCTTGTCTTCTTCCCAAAAATAAAACAAGCGGATCTCTGCTTTTGCAAACTCACCGGGGGTTGCAATAACAGCGGCATAATTTACTTTTTTCTGTAAGATCCAATTTTGCGGGTCTTTTATCTTTTCTATTTCTTCTCTTGTAACATCAATAAGTACACCTTGCCCTGCAAACGAAAACAGTGGCTTTACTACATAGTTCTCTAAATCTTCAGGAAGATTATTTACCTCGTTTAAAAATAGAGTTTCGGGTACGTAAGGATGTTTGATAAAAGGCAAAGAAAATTTACTAAAGCGGTAGAACCAATTTGGATGCGGCACCCAGGCTACGTCAAGATCCTGTTGAAAGATTTTTCCTTTTTCCTGAACCTCCGGTGATTGCTGAAACAGGTCATCAAAAATTAAGCGGTTGTAAATACGTTTAATTAATATTTTTTTTCCCTCATTGTGATAATATAATTGCCTGCCTTCCTGCATAATTTTTGTCAGGCAAACTGTTTTAATTCCAAGAAGATCTTCAGTAAACAAAAAATCAATTCTTGTTTTTTGTTTTTCCGGAAAAATTTCGAGGAGCACTACATTTTCCGGATCGCAATCAGCAAGAATAATTTTACGTAACAACCGGGTGTAGCTTTCTTTTGTAAAGCCATTTAAATAGCTGGAATAACCCTTTGGTTGAAATAAATGATTTGCATGCACTTCTGTAAAAAAAACCTGGTAGGCCAATAAACTTGGGAAGCCCTGCATTTCAATTAACTGCGGTTCCAGTTCGCCCTGTTCGTTTTTACAGATACCAAAATCGAAAGCAATGCAATGGGGCTGAGCGTCCTGGTTAGGTACTTTTAAATGTTCTGGTATTGCTCTTTCACTTTGTTTTTTATACTCTGGTTGTGTAAGAATATCAATAATGCTTTCGCAGGATGCAAGTGCTTTTTGTATAAAATCTTTTGGAATAAAAATGGGTGTTTCCGCAACCCGAAAGTCTAATTGATCCGGATGAATACTATTAAGCTCGTGTAAAAAAGCACTGTATTTTTCTGCTGTAAATTCTGCGTTATATTTTTTGCGTAATTCCGGAACCATTACGATAAAATTTAGAAGTAAGTTAGGGAATGTTATTTGTTTGTGTGAATGTGAAAAGCTTCCAATGTTCAATCAAACACCCCGCCTTGGTTCGTGTCCTCATTACGATTATAAATATTCAACGGAAAAGTTTTTCGTAAAACATTCAAAGAAGAGTTTGAAAGAAGTAATTGATTCGTGCGGACACGAACCAGGGCGTTGGGGAGAACTGGAAGTTTCGCAGAGCTGATTTATCTTGACTGTTGCAACAACGGCGGTTCCACTTTGGTTTTATTCAACACAGAAGTAATACTGGTAATTACACCGGCAATGTCAGATAGATCGGCAGGAACGATCATTGTATTATTAATTTTTGCCAACTTACCAAATTCGGTTAAGTACTGTTCGGCAATCCGAAGATTAACCGCATTCATTCCGCCTTCTTCATTTATTGACCTTGCTATTTCTGTAATACCTTTTGCAGTTGCAACAGCTACCAATTCTATTTCAGCGGCCGTACCCGCAGCTTCATTTATACGGCGCTGTTTTTCACCTTCCGACCGGGCAATAGCTTCCTGCTTATCCCCTTCTGCCCTATTTATTTTAGCTTGCTTATCTCCTTCCGACTCTGCAATCAAAGCCCTTTTTTCACGCTCGGCCCTCATTTGTTTTTCCATTGCATCTTTAATGCTTTGGGGCGGCGAAATATTTTTTACTTCATACCGCGATACTTTTATGCCCCACGGACCACTTGCTTTATCTACCGCTTCTACAATACTTCCGTTCACTGTTTCTCTTTCTTCAAAAGTTTTATCCAGTTCCATCTTACCAATAATACTACGCATAGTTGTTTGCGAAATTTGCACTACCGCAAACTTGTAATTGTCAATACCATAAGAAGCTTTTTGCGGATCAATTACCTGCAGGTACAAAATACCATCTACCTCTACAGCAATGTTGTCTTTAGTAATACATATTTGAGACGCGACATCAATTGCCTGCTCTTTCTGATTTTGCCTGTATGCTATTTTATCTATAAACGGAATCAGAATGTGAAAGCCGGCTTCTAATGTCCGGCTGTACTTACCCAATCTTTCCACTATGTATGCCGAGCGTTGCGGAACTACTTTAAAAGTGGATAGAAAAGCAATTAACAGGAATATAATTAATACAATAAGTATAATGGTAGTTGTTGTCATATTACAATGTTTATTCTTTTTACAATTAATAAAATACTGTCATTTCCAATAATGGTTACGGTTTCGCCTTTCTCTATACTGTCTTCTGAGCGGGCATCCCAAGTAGTTCCTTTAAAGTTCACTTTACCATCTTGTCCAGGGCCGATAATGGTTTCTGCCTTTCCTGTTTTTCCAATAAGTTCATCTTCAATTTCACTGGAGTTTTTTTTGGTCCAGATAATTTTTTTAACCCATTTTCTAAATAATAAAATGGTGAGTATGGATGCCGCTAAAAAAATTAAGAGCTGCATATCAATAGAAAGATCAACAAACAAAGAAAGTAGTGCAACGATCCATGCTCCGACTGCGAAAAAGAAAAGTATTAAACCAGGTACAGCAAACTCCAGTAAAAAAAACAGGAAGCCTGCAATGAACCAGATAACAGCAGCATTATAAAAAATATCCATCCTGGTTTTGTTTTGTTGAAAGCTTTAAATATAAAACTATTACCGCTATAAGCAATAGCATCGTTGCAGACCGATTAGATAAAACCGCGGAACCGAAGTTTGGCAGAATGCAGGCGAAAGCAAACAAACTTTTATGCTTTCACAATGAGCAAATGATGGGCAGCAGTATTTAAGAAATTAGGCAATATATGCGTATGCGTCCACATGATTTTGTCAGGGTCGTTCAAACCTTCGATCATGCTTCGCCATTTTTCTTCGCCGTAGTTTTCAATTACGGTTTTCTTTTTTTCTTCGGTTTGCAAATACATGCTCATACCTACGGCATCGGCTTCGGGATGAAACTGTGTGCCAACCATGTACTCATTAAAACGGATACCCATTACAGCCTGCTGAAAGGGTACATGCGGTCTATACTTTTCTATTCCCAATATCTGAAAACCTAACTTGTCTATCTTTTCAAAATCAGGATTAATTAACTGCCAATCCCTGCTGTCAACAACATAAAAGGGATCTTGTAAACCTTCTAAAACAGGATCAATTTGTCCTTCTTCTAAAACATGTACCGGAAAGATGCCGAAAGCGGTTTTATTGCGTTTGGTAATTTCGCCTATGCCATAATGACGACATACTAATTGAAAAGAATGGCAAATAAAAAACACGTATTTTTTTACTGCCTGCTGAGGATCGTTGTTCCAATTTTCTATTTGATTGAGCCAATTAAAATAGGCGCTTTCCCACTCCGAACCTTCACTAGCTAAAGGACTGCCGGGTCCTCCCGAAGAAATATAGAAATCATAGCTCATATCGGGCACCTTGCATTCACGGCGCACATCAAATTCATCCCATTCGCATTCAATATGGTGTTGTTCGCTCCAGTGATTTATGATCTCGCGAATGCATCGCATTCCCTGGTTGGCTTGTCCTTCGTATAAATCTAAAATAGCTATTCTGATCATGAACTATAAATAAAATAAAGGGCAAAAATAAATCAAATAAAAGAAGTGATTTTTGTGACGATTATGTGTGTTTGCGAAGCTGACCGGAATTGCTATTTTGTTAAAGCTTTATACATTTCTTCAGCAACCAGGTTGTTGCCTTCATCATTCAAATGTACTTTGTCGGTAGTTAAAATTCCAGCCTCCTTATTAGTTGTATTATAAATTAAGTTGTAATCTAAAAATTGTTTTCGCAAATCAATCAAACCACAATCATTTTTTTGTGCAAGGGTTCTAATAATGTCCGCATATTTATTTAAATCTTTATCGAGCCCATTGCTAAAATCTGTTTTTTCACCAATAACCGCAGGGGTGCATAAGTAAACTTCAATTCCATTCTGTTTTAATTTATTGATGACGGCAGTATAAAACGTTTCAAACTTATCGGCATCGGTACCGGTGCCTAATATTGATTTGTGCCACACATCGTTTACGCCTATCCATACAACCACTATATCCGGCTTTTGTTTGAGCACATCATCTTCTAATCGCAGATATAGATCGTAAACTTTATCAGAGCTAATGCCAGCGCCGATCAATGAATAATGGTCTTTGTTTTTTTGATCCAGTTTTTCATCAAGAACAGATATGAATCCATTAGGCTTTACAGCTAATTCTGTAATTGAATCGCCAAAGAAAAGGATTCGCTTTTTTTGTGCCTGTGTGCAGCTAAAGCATAACACTAAAAGTAAAAGGGTTAATTGTTTCATCATATTTTATTTACCATGTACTTTTTCGCCACCAATATAAGTTGCTAAAACTGATGCTTTTAATACTTTTGCAGGTTTTGCCGTCATAATATCACGGTCGAGAATTATAAAGTCTGCAAATTTTCCCTTTTCCAAACTACCTTTTTCTTTTTCCTCAAAATTGGAATGTGCAGCCCAAATGGTCATTCCGCGTAAGGCATCTTGTGCAGTTAATGCGTTTTCCTTTTGATACCCTTTATCAGGAAAACCTTTAGCATCTTGTCGAAACACCGCAGCATAAAATGTTTTGAAAGGCGAAATGTCTTCTACAGGAAAATCTGTACCTAATGGTATCCATCCGTTTTGTTGCATTAATTGTTTAAATGCGTAGGCACCTTTTTCTCTTTCGGTTCCTAAGCGATCACCTGCCCAATACATATCGGAAGTTGCATGAGTAGGTTGCACCGAAGGAATAATGCTGTATTGACCAAAAATGTCGAAGTCGTTTTTATTTATTACCTGTGCATGTTCAATTCTCCACCGCTTGTCATTCTTTCCTTTCAAATATTTTGCATATATATTGAGCATGGTGCGGTTGCCTGAGTCGCCAATGGCATGTGTGCACATTTGAAATCCTTTCTCGTTAATAATGTTTGCTACAGAATCAAAATGTTGGGGATCGCTTAGTAAGAAACCGTTCCAGCCGGGCTTATCGGCGTATGGCTGCAACAGGCAGGCTCCCCGTGAACCTAATGCTCCATCTGCATAAACTTTAAAAGAACGAACATTTAAAAGATCGGTTTTTATTGCTCCGTTTTTAAATAAAAAATCATAATTGTGTCTGGCATCGCTAAGCATTGCATACACACGCATTTTCAGTTCACCTTTTTTCTGGAAAGAATCTATAGCCAACACTTCT
>MWVT01000227.1_pt1 | contig 12271 bp, 9 predicted proteins | sample 1047201 | NCBI WGS metagenome assembly MWVT01 (sample SAMN06349988, study PRJNA376086) | soil metagenome | isolation source: TG5-1 sample Antarctic (ecotone) soil | place: Antarctica | collected 2015-01-13 | reverse complement strand
GGCTTAAAGTGATGCTCTTTAAAAGATTGGAAAATCAATCTTCAAGCCTAAGCCTTAAGACCTCAGTCTTAAGATTAAAATCTAACTAAAGGGGGTAAGGCTGTTTCATTTTAGCCTACAGTAATTAAATATCAAAGAGAGTCGGCATTGCAATTGATGGAAAGCGAAGCCAGATTTTTTGGTTCAAGCGACAAAAGAATAGATATCAGAGATCGTAGGCAAGTAAAATCCTTGACCTAATAAAGGGAAAAATCCAAACGAACCGTTCATTTTGGATTCGATGATCATTAAAAAAAGCGAATAGAAAATTTTTAAAGGTGCAGGGTAGAAGCTAAATACGTATAATCTTTTTACTTTTAAGCTTTTGTACCTGCTTAAGTTGATTCTGTATTTCCAGTTTGGCCCTGGCTTGCTCTTTCAAACTGACATCGGGAAATGGAAGGGCCGGCACATTTACCATAGTGAGGGTGTTATTTAATACTATTAAAACATCATTGATATGAGATTCTATACTGTCTAATCTGGCCATTGAAAGTACCTGGTCAAGCTCCAGATCAATTTTATCCCAGTGAACCCGCTCATACCCGGCCTCAAGGTTTTTTTGCATACGCTTCCAATCTATTTGCTCTAACTCCTTGTAATATTGAGCTTTGGCACTTTCCTTTTCCTCGAAAGACAATGCCTCCCCAATAGATTTTTCAACCTCCTTCCAGTGGATATTTAATACCTTTTTGGTGTTTTCTATAGTTTTTTCAATTCGATTTTGCTGTTCTTTCGTAATTAGGCTTATGCTTCTTTCTTTCAAAGCAACCTGAACAATGTTTGCAGCTTGATCTTCTATCCCTGTTATTTCCTCCGCTATTGACTCTTCGGTAACAAAATCATTTTTGTTATCAACAGCGACTATTTTTTCAGGTTGCTTACCAACAATGCCAACAGAAAGCTTTACTACAGGTTTGGTTTGAGATTTTTCCTTATCGAATCTATTTGGGGTTGGGGAGGTAATTTCAGGCGATTTGGATGGTTCTAAGTTTTTCATCTTTATAATAGGAATATCTTTATTCTCAGGCCCGGCAAGCTTATTTACTGTTATCAAAGAGAGGAGACCAATAATAACGATAGTCCGGATACGGGCATTAAATGAGGGTTTTTTTTGACTCCCGGCTATTTTTTGAATACGATTAAACAGGTGATTGGAATTCGCGGCTGCCATAGCTAAATGAAAAGCCCCTGCATTTCTTTCCAATTGCAGGAGCGCAGAAGCATACTCAAAGCGGTTATATTGGAACTGAAGTACCATTTCATCACAGCAATTTTCTCTTTCCACTTCAATACTCTTTACAAAGAACTTTAAAAAAGGATTGAAGTAAAGTATTACCTGTACCACTGTCAGTAACAAATTTATCAGATAATCATGTCGCCTGATATGTGCCAGCTCATGAAGCAATACTGCTTCGGTTTGGGCCACACTTAGATTGTTGAAAGCAGCTACTGGCAAAAGAATCATGGGTTTCAGAAAACCAATAGTAACGGGAGACTGGATAAAGTTTGAGATATAGATTTTTACACTCTTAGCAATTCCAAGTTGCGATGCTATTTTTCTAACATACAAACGATAATTTAAAGGAGCTTTTTCAAGACCTTTTGTCCTTATGCACTTTATGTATTGCCAGTTGGTAAGGGCTTTATATGCAGGTACTATTAATAAAAGGAGATAGGCAATTGATGTTGCATAAAGCAGTTGATGGATTAGTGGGAAAGAATTTATTTCTTCAATTGAGTTAAACAGTTGAGTTCTGCCCGTGGAATAATAATGGAAAAAAGTGTAAACAAACCAAAGAAGACCGGCGAAAACACCGGCCACCCCTAATGTATAGGTGCGTTGACTTGAAAGATGAAAAAAATAGTGAATTGCAGCGAAACAAGCCCATAAGAGAGCCATCTGCCAAAAGCTATTAAGTGTAGCCCACCCTAAAGCTTGTAGAAAAGGAGAGAAACTCCATTCCATTCCAGGTTATTTTTTTAGATTATTCAAAAAAGACTGTATTTCTTCAATTTCCGCAGCACTTGCTTTATGTTCACCTAAAGCTTGTATTACCAATTGCGTAGATGATCCGCCGAATAAAGAATCTATCATTTTTCCCAACATGTGTTTTTGCGTTTTTTCTTTGTTTACCGCAGGTTGATACACATGGGTACGCATTGATTCATCCCGCTTTACCAATCCCTTTTCATTCATGATCTGCATGAGTTTTAAGGTAGTAGTATAACCCACATCTTTGGTTTTGCCAAGCTCCACATGTACGTCACGTACAGTAGCAAGGCCCCTTTGCCAAAGAATTTGCAGTATTTCCAATTCGCTTTCTGTTGGTTTAATATATTTCGCAGATGCCATTTATATTGATTTCATAACGAATATACGACTCAATTCGTAGTAATAATATTGTTTATACAAAAAACTTAAAATATTTCCTATTATGAATTTCTCACCATCGCTAAAAGAAAAGTCCCCCTGATAAGTGGGGGAACTTTAATTCTCACAATAAGCAAAAAACTTATTTTAGATGCAAAGTGTTTGCAGCATTTTCTTTAGGGGGTATTGTTATAGACCTCTCCAACTTTACTTTCGCTGCTTCATTAGGTTGAATATTTTTATCCTTGAACATATTCGCAAGGGTAGGAGCCAGCACAAGGGAAACAATTGACATCAATTTGATCAATATATTCATAGATGGTCCTGAAGTATCTTTAAATGGGTCTCCCACTGTATCTCCTGTCACAGAAGCTTTATGTGGATCAGAACCTTTATAAAAAGTAGTACCATTTATATCTACGCCTTTTTCAAAACTTTTTTTCGCATTGTCCCAGGCACCACCGGCATTATTTTGAAACATTCCCATCAATACTCCGCAAACAGTAGCTCCTGCAAGAAAACCACCTAATGCTTCCGGCCCTAAAAGAAATCCAATAATTATTGGAGAGATAATGGCAATTGCACCCGGAAGCATCATTTTTCTGATAGATGCCTCTGTAGATATGGCAACGCATTTATCATATTCAGGTTTTCCTGTGCCTTCCATTATTCCCGGAATAGTACGAAACTGCCTGCGCACTTCTTCTACCATAGCCATTGCAGCTTCACCTACCGCTCGAATAGCTAATGAAGAAAATATAAACGGGATCATACCACCAACAAAAAGAGAGGCTAATACATCAGCTTTGTAGATATTAATGCCATCCATGGCAAATCCATTCTGATTGATAACTCCTACATAAGCAGCAAACAATGCCAGCGCTGTTAAAGCAGCTGATGCAATCGCAAAACCTTTTCCTGATGCCGCTGTAGTATTACCTACGGCATCAAGGGTGTCCGTTTTCTCACGTACTTCCTTTGGCAATTCACTCATTTCAGCAATGCCCCCTGCATTATCTGCAATAGGTCCAAATGCATCAATGGCAAGCTGCATAGCAGTAGTGGCCATCATACCGGCTGCAGCAATGGCTACTCCATATAGTCCTGCTAATTCATACGACCCCCAAATACCTCCCGCCAATACAAGTATGGGCAAGAAAGTAGATTCCATTCCTACTGCTAAACCACCAATAACATTTGTAGCATGCCCCGTACCTGATTGGCGTACAATAGAATCAACAGGTCGTTTACCAATAGCTGTATAATATTCTGTAATAATGCTCATTAATGTACCTACTACAAGCCCTACAATTATAGCCCCATAAACATCCATTCTGGTAAATTCAAAACCTCTCAAATACAATGAGCCTTCTGGCAGTATAAATGCACATAAAAAATAAGATGCAATAGCTGTAAGTATAATAGAGCCCCAATTGCCCATATTCAGTGCATGTTGTACCACAGATGTTTTGATACCTGCACTATCCTTAATGCGTACGAAGAAAGTAGCTATTATAGAAAATAAAATGCCTACACCCGCTATGAGCATTGGAAGTAATATGGGAGAAAAACCATCAAAGCCGTCGTTCAAAGCTGACTTATTACTATTGGTCACTTCATGGCCCAAAACGATTGTTGCTAAAACAGTTGCTACATAAGAACCAAAAAGATCGGCGCCCATACCGGCCACATCACCTACATTATCACCTACATTATCTGCAATAGTCGCCGGGTTGCGTGGATCATCTTCTGGTATTCCTGCTTCCACTTTACCAACCAGGTCAGCACCTACATCAGCAGCTTTTGTGTAAATACCCCCACCAACACGGGCAAACAAGGCTATACTTTCTGCTCCCAATGAAAAGCCTGTAAGAATTTCAATCGCACGGGTAACAGCATGATCATTTGCCAGCGCACCAGGTGCAAAATATTTGATCAATACAATAAATAATCCACCTAAACCTAAAACTGCTAATCCTGCTACACCCATACCCATTACCGCACCACCTGTAAATGATACATTCAATGCTTTTGATAATGAAGTCCGTGCAGCATGTGCCGTACGCACATTTGCTTTTGTAGCTGCACGCATTCCGATATAACCTGCAAGCGCACTAAAGAATGCACCTAACACAAAAGCTAAAGCAATAGACCAATGGGATGCATCGCTTCGGCTTCCCATATATCCTAATAATAATCCAACAATAATGACGAAATAGGTAAGGATCTTCCATTCAGCTTTTAAAAATGCCATAGCACCTTCGGAGATGTAATTACTTATTTCCTTCATTCTGTCTGTACCTGCATCCTGCTTGCTTACCCAATTATATTTTATCAAGGTGTACAATAAACCGATCACACCCATAATGGGGACTAAATACACGTAAGAATCCATGCGTAAATATTTGTTTAATTAAAATATGTTCAGAGTAAAAATCTTAGTAAGAAACTCTGAATGTTTAAAAGTTTATAAAACCCTAAATTTTCGGGTGGCAAAGATAGGGGTAGAAGCCCATTAGAACTTACCGCATTTAGATGCTATGAATTAAGCTTGATACAAGTGCTTATGTGTTTAGGTATCACTAAGATCTTTGAATGGCTTGAAATGCTTTTGAAATTGTGTTAACCTGGTCTGAAGCTAATAATGATTCTTTTGCTATTTGCAGAATGGCGATATCTGCTGCAAGCCCATGAAGATAAACGCCGAGAATAGCTGCATCTTTAGCAGCATAATTTTGAGATAGTAGTGCACATACTATCCCGGTAAGCACATCACCACTTCCGCCTTTTGCCATTCCGGAATTTCCCGTGCTATTAAAATAAACTTCTCCACTGGGTAATACAATTGCAGAATGATGGCTTTTTAAAATGATGATGATATTGAACTCTTTTGCTTTCTTTCGGGCTTTTGATAATCGTTCAAAATCATTTGCGCATTTTCCAAATAACCGTTCAAATTCTTTAAGGTGAGGAGTGAGAATAGAGTAGGGCGGTAAAGTTTTTAAGGATTCAGGATTCTTGCTTAAACAATTTAATGCATCGGCATCTAATACCAAAGGCTGTTTGCAATTGTTTATTAATTGCAGGACAAGCTTCTGTGTAGGTTCTTCAGTACCGATTCCGGGACCGAGGCCAATTGCAGAAAAGTTTTCATATTGTGGCAATGCAGTTAAGAAATTAAAATTAGGATCGGTAAGACACATTGCTTCTGGCGCTCCGATTTGTAAAATATCGTATCCGCATGCGGGTATATATGCCGTAGTAAGCCCGGCACCGGTGCGTAGGCAAGCTTTTGTAGCCAGCAATGCAGCACCGATCTTTCCGAAACTACCACCCATGATCAGTGCATGTCCGAAATTACCTTTGTGTGCAAATTCATTTCTTGTTTTATAAATGCTGCTAATGATTTTTTTATCAACAAGGTGATAGTTCGATTGCGAATCCTTTGAAAATTGGGATGATAACTTTATATCTAAAATATGTACTTCACCAATATAAGCGGCGTTTTCCTGCATCAAAAATGCCATTTTAAAACTCTGAAAACTGAGCGTATGTGTTGCTCTTATAATTTCGTTCCCTATTGATGATTGATCTGGAAATAAACCACTCGGCACGTCTATCGCAATAATGAGACACAAAAAAGAATTTACATGCTTAATTAAATCTGCTGCTAATCCATTTAAAGGTTTGTTTAAACCTGTTCCAAATAAGGCATCAATAATAATATCTGTTGGTTCAATATTTGGAAAATCTTCAGCAGAAGAAATAGTACAAACATCAAATAAAGTTTCTTCTAATCTTTTCAGGTTTGTTGTGAAGTCCGGCGAGGCTGTTTGGCCGGTATCCAGAATAAAAATTTTAACCCAGATTCCTTTTGAAAAAAGAATACGGCCTATTGCAAGTCCATCGCCTCCATTATTTCCTTTCCCACAAAAAATATGAATTTTATTATTTTGATATCCATGATTGCATATCCATTGCACACATTCTGAAGCAGCCCGCTCCATCAGATCGAATGATGATACTGACTCTTGTTGTATTGTAAATGCATCCCATGAACGCATTTGTTGTGCAGTCAAAATTTTCACATGATAAAATTATTCAACTACTGCTATAACACCTTTTCCATCATAATCTCCAAAAAGGTTATACATATTGCGTGCAACGGAGTAAACATTCCTGTTGAATTTATTGGAAAGAATAATGATCGTAACTTTTTCATCAGGGAGCCTTGCAAATGCAGAATTAAATCCATGCCAGCGCCCATGGTGATAAATCACTTTTTTATTATTAGGCATCATCAGCAGCCGCCAGCCCAATCCGTAATTATGCATGGAGGGTCTTTCATTACTATAGGGTGTAAAAGCCGAATCAACAAGCTTTTCATTCAAGACTACTCCATTGTACCATGCCTGGTCCCATTTCAATAAATCCTGCACGGTAGAATAAATGTTTTTATCGCCATAAGGCCCATCGCTAAAGTCGAGTTGCCAATCTTTTCCATAACCATCAAATGAGGGTGTGGTGCGTGCAGAATCGTTTATAGTATGAACATAAGTATGCTTCATACCTAAGGGTTCGAAGAAAGTTTTGCGCATGTACTCAGGGAAACTAGTGCCGCTGATTTTTTCAACCAACAAGGCAAGTATTACATAATTTGTATTGCAATAATTAAAATTTGCATTTGGTTTATATGCCCGGGGTGGCTGCCACTCGATAAGTGTATTTAATATATCTGTATTAGTAGCCTTTTTTTTACGATCCCATCCACCCGATTCCATATAATATAAATAGTTCGGTAGGCCACTTCTATGATTGAGCAAAGATTTAACAGTGACATCAATGTATGGAAAAGAAGGATAAAATTGTTGAACAGGAGCATTCAAATCAAGTTTCCCTTCCTGTACTAATCTTAGAATGGCGGCAGCAGTGAGTGTTTTAGTAGTAGAAGCGATCTGCAAAGGATTCTCTGCTGTTAGTGTATCTTTTGTAAGAATATTTTTATAACCGATATATTCTTCGTACACGGTTACGCCATCTTTTGCTACGAGAATGGCTCCGTTGAATTTCCCCCGCAATAAGGTTGAATCAAGGAAATGGGAAACCAGGTCGTGGTATTTTGTTATTTCATTTGGATCAAGCTTCGCAGGCACGGCATTCGCTGACTTTTTTATTAAATCTGTTTCTTCAGATTTACCTTGTTGGCAACTAGATAATAGAATGGAGAAAATACAAAAAAGGAATGTGTTTTTCAAAGTATGGATATTAGAAACATGCGTAGCGTAAAATTATTAGAAAATAGGTTTACAAAAACAACTCCATATTGTAAGGAGGGTTGCATATTTGCATTATGGAGGCCAAGACGAGCTACCCGAAAGAAAAAATTAAGATTTTATTGTTAGAAAACATCAGTGATGCAGCGCTCAATAAATTTAAAAGTGCAGGATATACTTCAATTCAAAAATATAATAAAGCACTTAGTCAAAGCGAATTGATAGAGGCAATAAAAAGCTGTCATATCCTCGGCATTCGTTCCAAATCATCAATTTCCAAAAAGGTACTTGAAGCAACTGATAAACTACAGGCAATTGGTTGTTTTTGTATAGGTGTGAACCAGGTAGATATAAATTTTGCGACAGAGCGGGGTGTGGCTGTATTCAATGCACCCTATAGTAACACCCGGTCGGTAGCTGAACTGGTAATAGGTGCGGCCATTATGCTTATCAGAAAAATACCTGATAAAAATGCATCTGCACACAAGGGCATTTGGCAAAAAGAAGCGAGTGGCAGTTATGAAATTCGGGGAAAAACTTTAGGTATCATTGGTTATGGTAATATTGGTTCCCAGGTAAGCGTATTGGCAGAAGCATTGGGCATGAAAGTACTGTTCTACGACGTAGAGACCAAAATGCCCCTTGGTAATGCGACAGATGCAAGTAGCTTGAAAGACTTGTTACAAAAATCTGATATTGTTACCCTACACGTGCCTGAAACTTCTCAAACTAAACACCTGATCAGTAAAACAAATCTTGCTCATTTTAAAAAAGGATCAATTTTGATCAATTATGCAAGGGGAGAAGTGATTGACTTGAATGCATTGAAAAAAGCTATAGAGTCAGGGCATATCAGTGGTGCAGCAGTAGATGTATTCCCGGTTGAACCGGAAAAAAACGGTGATGCTTTTAGCTCACCTTTACAAAATTTACCTAATGTAATATTAACACCTCACATAGGTGGCAGTACAGAAGAAGCGCAACAAAATATAGGCGATGATGTAAGTACTAAACTTCTAAATTATTTGGAAAAAGGGATCACATTGGGCTCGCATACTGTGCCGGCATTAGCATTACCACCACAGGAAGGGGCACACCGCATATTACATATACATAAAAATGTACCCGGTGTATTATCAGAAATTAATGGACAACTATCCAGGAATAAAATAAATATTGTCGGACAATATTTGAAAACAAATGATAATATCGGCTATGTAGTTGTAGATGTGGACAAGAAACTTTCTAAACAGGCAAGCGAGCTGTTGAAGAAAGTTCCGCATAGTTTAAAAGTCCGGTTGTTATATTAACCACTGCTAAATTTTTTATATGAAAGTTGTAATTGTTGGAGGTGGTTTTGGAGGGTTAAGACTTGCGAGAAAGCTCAATAACAAACCCGGCTTTGAAATTTTTCTTGTTGATCAATTTAATTATCATCAGTTCCAGCCTCTGTATTACCAGGTAGCAACTGCTGCACTGGATGCCAGCAATATTTCATTTCCATTTCGTAAAGCATTTCACAACAGTAAGAATGTGCTTATCCGTATGGCAACGTTGAAAGAAATACAGCCGGAACAAAATATAATCATTACAGACACTGAAGAAATTCATTACGATTACCTGGTACTGGCTATGGGCGCCGATACCAATTTTTTCGGAAATGAACAAATTGCATCGAATGCATTTCCCATGAAAACTACTGTGGAAGCAGTACGGCTGCGACACCGGTTGATACAAAATTTTGAAGATGCATTGGTTGCACCTGATAAGGAAACACTACAGCGTTTGATGAATATAGTGATTGTAGGTGGTGGAGCCACCGGCGTAGAGCTGGCAGGGGCTTTGGCAGAAATGAAAAAATACGTACTGCCTAAAGATTATCCTGAGCTTGATTTTAAAATGATGAATATTTTTTTATTGGAAGGTGGTGATCGGATACTTTCAGGTATGAGTCTTCAATCATCAGCAGATGCTTTGAATTATGTTCAAAAGCTGGGTGTGCATGTAAGACTTAATACCATTGTTCAAAATTATGATGGTCATTATGTACAGTTGGCGGGTGAAGAAAGCCTTGGATCAGACCTGGTGATATGGGCAGCAGGGATAAAAGGAAATGTCCCGGAAGGCATAGATAAATCTTTGGTGGTAAAGGGTAACAGAATAAAAACAAATCGGCAAAACAGGATGGAAGGATCTCAAAATATTTATGCGATCGGTGATCTTGCTTATATGGAAACGCCGGCTTATGAAAAAGGTCATCCCCAGGTGGCATCTGTTGCCATTCAACAAGCGGTTATTTTGGGTGAAAATCTAATCAGGATCGAAAGAAAGTCAAATGAATTTTTCGATTTTGAATATCATGATAAAGGATCTATGGCTACTGTGGGACGGAATCTTGCTGTAGTGGATGTGCCCAAACCCAAAATGCATTTCAAAGGGTTACTGGCCTGGCTGATCTGGATGGGTTTGCATTTGTTTTTAATTCTTGGTGTTAAAAACCGGGTGTTTGTTTTTTTAAATTGGGTTTATAGTTATGTTACTTACGATCAGAGCCTGAGGCTGATCTTTAAAGAGTTTTATAAGCCAAAGACAGAGGCACCAGCTCTAAAAGAATAATTTTCCTTATACTTAATCAAAATATTAATTGTCAACCTCGCTTTGTAGGGTGGGAGTGTGGGTTCCGATCGTTATCGGAATTTTATACAGGCTGTGATTTTCTTGCAGATAAATTACAAGCCCGACCAGAACCGCAGTGAGGGGAGGCCCAAGGTTTCAAATTGATGGCAAGCCTAAAAATAGTATAATAACAACAGAAGCGAGACTTATTACCTCATACATTTATAAACTATTACACCGCTATTTCGCAATCAAGGGAGTCTCCACTTTTGTTTTGTTTAATACAGAAGTTATACTGGTAATAACCCCGGCAATATCTGAAAGATCTGCAGGTACAATCATCGTATTATTTACTTTTGCAAGTTTTCCAAATTCAGTCAAATATTGTTCTGCAATACGTAGGTTTACTGCATTCATACCGCCTTCTTCATTGATAGAACGGGCAATTTCTGTTATACCTTTTGCAGTTGCCCCGGCTACCAATTCTATTTCAGTAGCCCTACCGGAAGCTTCATTTATACGTCTTTCCTTTTCACCTTCTGACCTGGCAATTGCTTCCTGCTTGTCACCTTCTGCCCTGTTTATTTTCGCTTGTTTATCACCTTCCGATTCTGCTATCAAAGCTCTTTTTTCCCTTTCAGCACGCATTTGTTTTTCCATTGCATCTTTAATGCTTTGTGGTGGCGATATATTTTTTACTTCATAACGCGAAACTTTTATTCCCCAGGGTCCGCTTGCTTTATCAACCGCTTCCACTATACTGGCATTTACTGTCTCTCTTTCCTCAAAGGTTTTATCCAGCTCCATTTTTCCTATTATGCTACGCATAGTGGTTTGTGAAATCTGAACTACAGCAAATTTGTAATTGTCAATCCCGTAAGAAGCTTTTTGCGGATCAATAACCTGCAGGTATAAAATTCCATCCACTTCCACAGCAATATTGTCTTTTGTAATACATATTTGGGATGCTACATCAATAGCCTGTTCTTTTTGATTTTGCCTGTAAGCAATTTTATCAATGAAAGGAATCAGTATATGAAATCCTGCTTCAAGCGTACGGCTGTATTTTCCCAATCGCTCCACTATATAAGCGGAACGCTGTGGCACCACTTTAAAAGTGGAAAGAAAAGCAACCAATAAAAAAATAATCAGTATTATAAGTATAATAGTACCCGGTGTCATATCAGTATTTGTTTGATTTTACAATTAAAATAATGCTTTCATTTCCAACAATAGTTACACGCTCACCTGTTTCAATTATATCTTCAGAACGTGCGTTCCAGCTCGTTCCCTTGAAATCTACTTTTCCATCCCTGCCGGGACTAATAGGGGTTTCGGCAATTCCGGTCTTACCTAAAAATTCATCTTCCAGTTCAGAGGAATGTTTTTTGGCGAACATGATATTCTTTACCCACCTTCTGAATAATAAAATGGTAACTGCAGAACTACCTAAAAAAGTGAAAAGTTGTGTATTGAGGGAAACATCCATTACTAAAGTGAGTATGGCAACTATCCAGGCGCCAATACCAAAAAAGAATAAGATAAATCCCGGAACGGCGAATTCTAAAATGAAAAAGATAAACCCAATAATGAACCAGATAACCGGTGGATTACTAAAGATCTGCATGTAGTTATGGTTGAAAATCGTTTTGAACCTGAAAGATACCTAAGAGCAGGTGATTTCCGGTTTTTTAATAAAACGCAATAAGAAAAATTAAAATAAAAACAGTTAAATCTAAAATAATAGGCAGCGGAAAATTCAACCTGGTGCTATTATCCCTATGTCGAATTGCTTAGTAATTTATTCGTGGGCCGAAATCTTGCCTTGGTCGGTGTACCAAATCTAAAAATGATTTAAAGGGATTGTTGACCTGGCTTATCTGGATGGTGTGCATTTATTTTAATTCTTGGTGTATAGAAACGTGTGTTTGTTTCTTTTCATTTGGATTTTATTTTATGTTACTTATAA
>MWVT01000226.1_pt1 | contig 12339 bp, 12 predicted proteins | sample 1047201 | NCBI WGS metagenome assembly MWVT01 (sample SAMN06349988, study PRJNA376086) | soil metagenome | isolation source: TG5-1 sample Antarctic (ecotone) soil | place: Antarctica | collected 2015-01-13 | reverse complement strand
AATTTCCATAGCCGGGTTGTCAATGGGAGCTTCCGTAGCTCAGGATTTCATTATCGCATATCCCGAACGAGTGAACAACGCCATTTTAATTTCTGCGGGTATTAATGGTTATGAAAAAAAATTTCCGATAGATTCAGTAAGCATGGCCTGGTACCCCCGGTTTACAAATGCATTAAATGCAAAGGACACTGCCAGGGCTGCTCTTGAATTCACAAAGACCTGGGGAGAAGGCATTGACCATCGCGGTGATAGTCTGATAAAACCGGCTTCAAAATATGTTTACAACACCACCCTTGCAACGTTAAAGCAATATAAAATGGAAGGTTGGCCAAACCTGCAAAATAATCCGCCGGCAATGGAAGGGTTGGCAGGCATTAAACTCCCTGTACTGATTATTCATGGTGATAAAGACCTGCCATATATTACCACCGCCAGCGAGTATATGGAAAAGACCATCCCCGGAGCTAAACGTGTTTTGTTAAAGGATGTGGCGCACATGCTGAATATGGAAAAACCTGCTGAGGTCAATCGTTTGATGATTGAGTTTTTGCAGAGTAAATGAAACTTCATTTAGTCGTTTCATTATTTTTTAATTTTTTCTTTTTCTTCTCCTTTACAAACAACCCTGCAGTATAACGATCATACAGCTCAAATAAAAATTCTATTCTTTTAGTTTCGTTAGGGAAAGGTTGCGGACGATAACAAAGATCAACTGCTTTATCTAATTGCTGATGTGCTTTTACCAAAACCGGCGGCATGGTGTTAGGATCGTATAAATCGGCAAGAGAACTGTTGGGAAATTGTAATCTTGCATCTAATACAGCCTGCGCTGCTTCTTCCACGGCCCTTGTTTGTTTTTCAGTTGGTGCTTCCGGCCAGGGGAAGTTGTTGTAGACTAAACTATTTGAATAACGAAAATCGCTTTTCAATCTGCCACACACGTACTTTACCCACGTCATATGAATGTGAGAAGTAACTACGCCAAATAAATATAGAGTGGCATTGGGAATTGTTCTTACTAAATCGCTTGCAATAATATTTTTATTTAAAAAGCCAATCGGTATATATTTTCTATTCTCAGACGAAACCCCTGGGATTAATAAGTATTCAGAATTAGGTTGCCTTATTTCTCCAAATAGCATTGAGAAATCTGCAAGCTTTTTTGTAGTTGACCTTGTACTGTTTAATCTATATTCTTTTACTTTCTCAATTTTACTAGTGATTACTTTCAATTTAGAAAACTCATTTGGGGCGATATCTTTCAACCAAATACACCACCTTTTAATGTTATTAATAAATTCCTTTGAACCAAGAAAAGGGCGAATAAATTTCTGAGCTTCAGGTTCTTTAATCAATAGATTATTTTTTTCTTCATCATTTAATAAAAGAAATCCTCCGTCATTTGCCATACTTCCGTATGTAATTTCTGGAACATTGCAAATCGGGTTTGCTCTTGAAGAAATAAAAATGTCTTTTCCCTCCACTAAATACGGATTAATATTTTTCGCCTTTACTTCATGCGGCTCTGCTTTAATATTTTCATACTCAAATATTCTTTTATCGGCTACATCAAAGTTTGCAAAGCCAATAATCACAACATGCACCGCTGCATTTCCTCTTGCTTCGTTGCCCCACTTAAACGTTCTATGAGCAAAATGAATTTTGATTTTGTACTTGTTGAATAATTCATTCCATAATATTCCAACTTGTTCTCCTTGTGAAATAGAATTAGTGGAAACAAAAGCTGTTTTAGTATGTGAGGATTGCTGCATGTACTGAGCAGCCCTAATATACCAGGTGGTTACATAATCTAAAACTCCTGCACCATTTACTCCTTGAAAGATCACATCCATGTCTGCTTTTTGTTCAGCATTCATTAAACTCTTTCCAACAAACGGCGGATTACCCATTATATAATCATACTTCGCTTCTCCTTTCTCCCAGGGCATTGGCTCAATCAGACTTTGCCAATCAGTTCGCAAGGCATTACGATGTACAATGGTGGCACTTTTGCGCAATGGTATTCTCACCATGTAATCGCCAAAGGTTCGGCTTACCAGTTCATTCATCTGGTGGTCTATCAGCCACATAGCCACCTGTGCTACCTGTGCCGGAAATTCTTCGTACTCTATTCCATAAAACCTGTCCACATCGCATTTTACCAAAGCGCCAATATCCATCCGTGCCTCTCGTATCACTTCATCTCTGTACCCCTGCAGCTTTAATAGCTTTTTTATTATTTCTACTTCAAGCAATCTTATTTCGCGGTAGGCAATAATTAAGAAGTTGCCGCATCCACATGCGGGATCGAGAAACCTAAGTGCAGCAATCTTATCCTGGAATTTTTGCAGCTTTGCTTTACTATCTGCCACTATTTTAAATTCTTTCCATAAATCATCAACGAACAAAGGCTTAATGAGCTTAAGAATATTTTTTTCGCTAGTGTAGTGTGCACCTAAATTCCGCCGTGCCTTTTCATCCATCACAGATTGAAAAAGCGAACCAAAGATGGCCGGAGATATCTTTCCCCAATTGAGGCCACAACAATCCATCAGCGTTCTTCTCATGCCGCTGTCAAAACCAGCCATGGGCAAATGTTCTTCAAACAATTTTCCATTTACATAAGGAAAGGCATCAAGGTTTTCATCAATATTACGAAGGCGTTTTTCTTTTGCTGTATTCAACACTTCAAACAATTGCGATAGATGGGCGGCAAGGTCGCTGCCATCTTCTTTGGTATGCAGGTCGAGGTAATCAAAGAAAATACCTTTCTCAAAAATGGTATCGTCTGCAAAAAGTATGAACACCAAACGAACAAGATAAACTTCCAATGCATGGCCTTCGTAACCGATACCTTTTAATTTATCGTGCAGCCGGCCCATCAGTTCGGCCGCTTCAATATTTACAGGGTCCTGTTCTTTGTATGTTCTTTTTTGGTAACCGGCAATAAAGCCAAAGAGATGCACATTATCTACAAATTTGTTTAATGTAAAATCATCCTGTGCATTTGTTTCAAGATCGTACAAACGAAAATTTTCAAAATCGCTGACAAGAATATAACGAGGGAGCTCTGCTTCTTTCAAACCAGGGAAATAATCTTTTGCCTGTTGAAATGCTTTGTCTAAACTCTTACCTCTTGATTTATGTTCAACCAAAATAGTTCCCTTCCAAAGGAGATCGATAAAGCCCGAAGCCCCCATCCGGCTTCCCCCCACTGGGGAAGAGTTTGGGGTGAGGCTCACCTGTTGTTCAAATGTTGCTACACGCCTCCTGCTAATGCCAAATACATTAAAGAAATCATCCCAAAAAGATTTTGCTTCTGCATCTTCGCTCACTTCATCCTTCCACTCATTTGTAAATGCAAGGGCACGGCTTTTAATTTCATTCCAGCTAAGCGGCATTTACTTTTTTTTATTTTGTTGGTTCACAAAATAGGGAAAAGCATTCTCTTTTGTTTAACTGTCTTGCTTTTACAATTTTCTTTCTTATACATTTTACTTTCAGGCATAGTGCTTGATATTTTTCTAAAAAAACATTATGGCAAAAGCAAAAAAAGCGGCATCAAAGGCTTCCTCTAAAAAATCTGCAACAAAAAAAAGCAGCACAGCAAAAAAGAATAAGAATGGTGTAAAAAATTCGCTGGTAAATAACATCAGGGCAAAAAAGGAAAAAGGAACTTCAATGTCTAAAAGCAAGTCCACTGTTTCTAAAAAAGCATATAAGGATATGGAAAATAATTGGGGTAAAAAAGAATAAGGCCTCATGAATATTGGGATCCTGTAAGAAGATTCTCGTTGGAAAAGAATACAAACCAAATGCGCACTAAATAACATTTTAAACAATTTATGTTTTTATCATCGTCTTAAATTTTTCAACGGCTTCCTCTGCCTTTCTCACACCATCCACAGTAACATACAGTGATTTAGCGCTGTTTGAAAAATTGACAAAGCCTTTTTCTTTCAACTTATCAAGGATATTAAAATCATAACCTTTCCAGGCACGCCGCTCATCCGTTCCGGCCTCTCCCTCTTTCCACGAACTAAGATAAATAAGTGCAAGTGCAAGGTTTTCTATAAATTCATTTCCGGTATTTTGTTCCATAATTTTAATTGTTGAACCTTAAAATTACAGTTATGCTCTTCCAGTTTAAAATACAACTTAAGCGCATTACCCAGCCAACTGTTTGGCGAAGAATTGCAGTGCCGGGGCATTTCAGTTTTACTAAATTCCACAGGGTAATACAGGCTGCTTTTGGTTGGGAAGATTATCATCTTTTTCAGTTTTCACCAAAGGGCTATGGTTCTTCTCCTGTTATTAGCATTCCCGATCCCGAGTTTGAATATATGGAACGTAGTGACAGGCAAAAGCTGCATGCAACTAAAACAACACTCACAGAAATTTTTACTGCAGAAAAACAAAAGTTTACTTACATCTATGATTTTGGTGATGATTGGGTACATGAGATCACACTTGAAAAATTAACTGATGACGCCGCACGTACTGCTGCTTGTTTGGCGGGGAAAGGCGCCTGCCCCCCCGAAGATTGCGGTGGCCCCTGGGGTTATGCGGGTTTGAAAGAAATAGTGGACAATCCAAAAGATCCTGAGTATGAAGAAATGAGAGAATGGATGGGGCTTGAACCAGGTGAAGAATGGAAGCCGGAAGATTTTGATTTGGCAGATGCGCAGGCAAAGACAAAGCAAATAAAATAAACTTTAGTTGCCACCGTAATGCATTAATTATTTTAAAAACATAGAACGCCTTTCTTTTTTTTGTAGTGAGATTCACCAATTACACTAAATTGTCCCCATTTAAAATTCCACTTTCACCAAATTAAAATTTAATTATGTTAGAAGAATTATTTAGCCTGGTAAAAAATGCAGCCAGTCAAAGTGTTATCAACAACAACGATGTACCAAATGAACAAAACGATGAAGTTGTGGCGGAAGCTACCAACACTGTAGCATCGGGTCTGCGCAACATGGTGGCTGGTGGCGGGCTGCAAAATTTGTTACAAATGTTTGGTAGCGGGAAATCAGGAAGGGGCGGGCTTTTAAGCAATCCGCTGGTGAGTATGATGATAGGGCATTTTGCCAATAAGCTTATGAGTAAATTTAAGTTGGGTTCAGGACAAGCCAATAGTGTTGCTACCAGCCTGATACCTTCAGTAATGGAAAGCCTCATCAACAAAACAAATGATCCCAACGACAGCAAGTTTTCTTTGGAAGGGTTATTAAAATCAATAACAGGTGGTAAAAGCAGCGAGGTATTACAGCAATCGGGCGGTAATAAGGGAATTGATCTTAACGACTTGTTGAACCAGTTTGGTGGTGGCAACCAGGCAGGTACAGGCGGTGGCGGCCTCATGGATATGGTAACCAAAATGGCACAGGGTGCACAGGGGCAGCAACAAAAGAATGGAGGCAATTTGCTTGATTTGATCAAAGGCTTTGCAAGATAATTGTATAATTTTTTTACAAGGCATTCCACATTGGGATGCTTTTTTTGTGAAGATTTTAAAAAAGTAGAGGAGTAATAGGCAATCCTTTTAATGAATGAAATTTTAAATTCATATTTTAAAACCTCATCCTAAGAAGGTGTCTAAAAATGATAAATTTCCTGGTTGCTAAAAGTGCTTGTGGGACAACAGCCACGGCTGTCCGCCGCCGTTTGTCTCTTCACGAACGGATCATATCGTGAATTCAAAAACCTATTTTTAGACAGCTTCTAACATTTTTATAAGTTTTATAGCTATACCTTAATAATTCCTTCACCTTTTCCGGCTTTTGATTTGCTAAAGGGGTTTCAAATAACTATGAAAAATATTGTATTCCCTCCGTTGCTGCTGATAGCCCTTTTTATTGTTTCCTGCGGCTCTTCTGTTCCAAGGCTGTTTAGTAAAAAAACCCCGCATGAAAAATATGCGGAAAAACTTGATGACACGAACCTGGAAGAAACACCGGCTGGACGCCAATGGCTGTCAGCTTCCAAAACCGCACTTCAAGATCCTCAAACTGTTGAACTGCCTTATAAACAACATGGTTATTTTGGAGCGGATAAACCACGTGCCTTAGGTTTGAAGTTTATGGCAAAACGCGGCGAAAAATTAACATTCACACTAACAAGAAAAGCAAATATTCCATTCGTTTTATATGCTGATCTTTTTAAGCAGGAGGGACCTGAAACTATTCTATTGCATTCAGCCGATACTGCTGCTTCAGTATTTAGCATTGATGTTGATGAAGCAAGTACTTATGTTTTGCGTTTGCAACCTGAATTATTTAAGAGTGGCGAATATAGTTTGGCGGTATCAGTGGGACCTTCGTTAGCATTCCCTGTTGCAGGCAATAAAGCAAAGGCGGGAAGTTTTTGGGGTGCCAGCCGTGATGGAGGCAAACGGAGCCATGAGGGTATAGATATTTTTGCTCCAAAACGCACGCCGGCTGTGGCTTCTGCTGATGGTGTGGTGACCGGCGTAAAAGAAGTGGGTATTGGTGGCAAGGTGGTCTGGTTGAGGCTTACAAACAGAAACATTACGCTTTATTATGCCCACCTTGACAAACAATTGGTGAGTGAAGGCCAATATGTGAAAAAAGGGGATACGCTCGGTCTCGTAGGCAACACGGGCAATGCAAAATATACTCCCGCACATCTTCATTTTGGCATTTATACTTATAGTGGTCCAATGGATCCCTTTCCTTTTGTAAACCAGTTAGTAAAAACAGCACCTTCAGTTCCGGATAAAAATCTGGTTAATTATTTACGTCTCAAAAAAACGCAAAAATTAGGTGATGACTTTGTTGCAAAAGCCAATACAGTTTTGGTTCCCGTGGCAGTTAGTTCCAAAGGTTATATTTCTGAACTGCCTGATGGAAGGCTGGTACAGGTTCCTTTTTCTGCTGTGCAAATTACAGGGGAGCCGGTAAAAAGCGGGGAGGCTTTTGTTGGAAATCCAGTGCAAGGGAATACTAGTTTATAAGTTGAATTCGTTTCTGGTTTCTCGTTAGCGTTGCACAGTGGTACTTTTCCATTTTATTTCACTATTCCCAAATAACCCAGTCGGGCAGGCTACTCCTTGTTAGTCTGTTCATTTCTCGTTGCTTATTCTCGTTTTTTGATTCCTTTTGCCTTGTTCGATGTATCATCCATTGAATTGAAAATTGATCGTTCCATAATGAACATTTATTCGTAATTCCCCCGTCCCACCGGGCCATCCGGGCAGGCTTTCTGTTCCTTGTCATCTGTTAATCTGCTCCTATTTTGGGTTCATCTTTTAAATATATAAAAGGTAATAAACCTGTTGTAGAATGATAATAACCATCATTGCTTTTACTTAAATTGTATTATGAAAAAGTTTTTCATTCCCCTGCTATTTTTTTGTACAGTAACAAATGCACAAAGCTGGATTGACACTGCTGCTATGATAGATAAAATCTTTAGTCGCTACAGTATTGAATCTCCCGGTGCACAATTAGCTATCAGTCGTAATGGAGAGATCATTTATTCTTCAGCACGTGGAATGGCCAATCTTGAATATAACGTGCCACTTACTAAAACTTCAAAGATCGAAGCGGGGTCGGTATCGAAACAATTTACTGCTGCTGCTATTTTATTATTACAGCAACAAGGCAAGCTTTCACTGAATGATGATGTACGTAAACATGTTCCCGAAGTACAGGATTATGGAATGCCCATTACTATACGCCATTTAATGGATCATACCAGCGGATTGAAAGATTGGGGCAGCATAGCTGAAATTACAGGTTGGCCCAGGGGAACAAAAACCTATAGCAATGATAATGCACTGCAGATCATTTCGCAGCAAAAAACACTGAACAACAAACCCGGTGATGAATACATTTACAGCAATACAAACTATACTTTACTCACCATTATCGTTGACAGGATTAGCGGAAGTGATTTACCTGCCTTTACAAAAAAATACATTTTCGATCCTGCGGGCATGAAGAATACTGAATGGAGAGATAATTACAAAAAAGTGGTTCCTAACCGTGCGATAGCCTATAGTAAAAGCGGTGCAAACTATTTAACCGATATGCCAAATGAATATGTATATGGGCATGGCGGCCTATTAACTACGGCAGAAGATCTTTTAGCATGGAATCATTTTTATCTCACTGGAAAGTTTGGAAATCCGTCTTTATTATTAAAACAATTGGCCACAAATCTTTTTAATAATGGACGCCCTCATAATTATGGAGCCGGTCTTGTAGTAGATTCGGCAAATGGATGGGCCACGATTACGCATAGTGGCGCCACAGCAAGCTACAGGGCAAACCTCGATCATTTTCCACAACTTGGTTTATCAATTGCCTGGTTGAGCAATACCTCTCAGGGAAATCTTGGTGATGTAATTTCTTCAGTACGTAACCTGCTTGTAAAAAATCTTCGTCCTGCAGCTTTGCAGTTAACACCTGTGTCAGGAATTGATTTTAAAACGTTCACTCCTTACCTTGGTGCATACCGCGAAAGTAGATTGGGTACGGGTGTGAAATTATACATGAAAAATGATAGCATTTACAGTGAAACTAATGGTGGGCCCTTACCCGCTTTAGGTGCTCGTAGTTTAGCCGTAGGACGTGGCCGTATTTTATTTTTGTCTTCATCACCTCGTACACTTCATTTTATAAGAGCTGCAGGCGATACTGTTTTGTATAATGGAGTGGATTCTGCACGACAGGATGGAAAAACAATGAATGAATATGCAGGCAGTTATTTTTCAGAAGAGGCAGATACTAAAATCACAATAAAAATAAAGGATGGCAAATTAGCCATTTACCGCTCTAATGGCAGCGAAACTTTTATTAGCCCTGTTTACAAAGACGGGTTTTATTTCCCCGGCGGTGATCTATATTTCGAACGCGATAAAAATGGAAAAATCTCCCATTTTTTTATCTCTATTTCAAGAGCAAGAAAAGTACAGTTTGTAAAGACTAAGGACAAGTAATTTTTTTTGAGAAAGTCGCCGGATTCTTTTAGGATTATTTGAAAAAAGTTTTACCGGGGAAATTTAATGCTAACTTCTTATGAAATAGAGGGTTAAAATAGTTTATCTATAAATCTACCCAATAAATGCAGTTGGAACTATTTTTTTATATGATGAAATTTCATTTTTTAAAAAAATAAAACTATTTTGATATAGTCTAATTACCTGTACCATTTTATTGTAGAATTTAAACCCGTAACCATGAGAACTGAATTATTTATTATGATCGCTTTTTTTGTTTGCATTATGATTTTGTATAAAAAAAGAGGGTTGCATAACAACTGGAAAAGAGATTTATAATTCTCTGCTGATAGCCATGAGATATTGGCATTTAAAACAACTTCATATTAAAACAGCTTTGAGTTGTTAGCTACGAGCTTCGAGACTTGCCTTTGGCACAATTTTAATCATGATTGAGACGATGAATAAAATAAGTACAGGGACAAGCTCCGGGCAACGTGGATTAAAACAACTCAATTACCTGGCAAAATTAATGGATGCCCAGTTCCGTGTACCGGGCACTAATTTTCGTTTTGGATTAGATGGCATAATTGGCCTGATACCCGGTGCAGGCGACCTTTCAACATTTGCCGTGTCTGGCTATATGTTATGGATAATGGCAAACAATGGTGCAAGTGGTTTTGTACTGGCCCGCATGACCTTCAACATTCTGATAGATGCAATAGTTGGTGCCATACCAATATTAGGCGATTTGTTTGACGTTGCTTTTAAAGCCAATATGCGTAACATGCGTTTAATGCAGCAGCATTACGAGGAGGGCCGTCACAGGGGTTCTGCATGGAAATTAATTGTTCCCGTTTTAATCGTTGTATTTCTTATTATAGTAGCAATTATCTGGGTTACTTATAAATTATTGGCAAGCCTGTTTTAAGACGTACATTCTCCATTAACCTTATCTTTTTTCCTTCCGGGCCCTTGAGATTAAATTAGTTTCACTACTGTTTATTGCAGTACATCAAGCCAGGGCTTCCTGTTGTCAAACTATTTTTTTTTCAGTCCTTACATGGAGTTGTTTTGTGTTGAGATATTAACTCAACAAACATTTCATCAAACTTTAAATTATTTTTTATGAAACAAACAACTAAGTTTTCAGGCATCAAATTGCTTGCTCTTCTTGTCATCTGCGCCGGGCTTTTTTCCTTTTCTTCCAATATGGGTGGCGATCATTTTGAGATTTTTCTGAACAAAAAATTAGTGTTCCGTGAATTTGTACACATGGCAAAAGGAGTTAAAAGCTTTGAGCTCGATCAAACCAATCCCAATGCGACATTGGATATTTATTATGGGCATTGCGGGCAGACAGGTAAATCAAGAAGCATCATCATAAAAGATGCGCAGGATCATGTTTTAAAACAATTTAATTTTTCAGATGCTACCGGCTCCAATAAATACATGACCTGCAAGGTGAAAGATTTAATCAGCCTGCAAAAGAAAAACAGCAGCAATAAACTACACCTTTATTATTCTTCCAAAGAACTTCCAAAAGGAAAACTGTTGGCAGCTATCAATTTAACTAATGCCAATGCAGTAACACCATAATTACATTTAATCTAAACGTTATAATTATCCAGGTGTTAGTTGTAACTGGTACGATAATAGTGACGCTTACTATTATGGATATTATTATACAATCGCTTGGATTTAAAGCAAGCAATCACCTCGAAGAATATATACGTGAAAAATTAAGTAAGCTAAAGCCTAATGATAATATTGTTAGAGCCAACGTTATACTTTTTCAAGGGCCTGACAAAGCCATTCAAAATGACTATTGCGAAATAAGATTGGAAGTGCCGGGGAATGATCATTTTGTGAAAGAAAGTTCCCCGGATTTTGAACAGTCTATAGATACGGCGGTAGAAACACTCCAAGGCATACTTCGTAAGAACAATGAAAAATTGAGGGACAGGCAGCAAAGAGGTAATAGTATTAATGAAGCTTTATAGATCACTGCATATAATTACTACACTATTTAATCCGGTTGTATTTTCTTAGGATAGACAAAATTTTATCCATCGGTAATGCTTCCACCGTATTTCCGTTTGATGTAGTGGTAGTTGCTGCAAATAAAGAATTAATAATAGCTTCTTCTGTGGCTTCAATGACAGCCATAAACAAAGGAGATACTGCATCATTATGTAATAACGTAAAATTTTGTAATGGTTTTTTCATCTCGTGTAAAATGCGAATAGCTGAATCGGTAGAGAATGCAATAACATAATCGCCACTGCCATTATGTGCAATACCCCCTGTTTTAGCCAATCCCATAAAAGCTCTTTTAGCCAGGCGTGCCAGGTTGCGGCTGTCAAGCGGCGCATCAGTAGCTACTACTATCATGCAAGAACCATCTTCAGGGCTATTCAATTCATTACTCAAATAAAATTTTTTCAATTCTTCACCAACCGGCACACCATCAATCTGAAGTACACCACCGAAATTGGTTTGTACCAATACGCCAACCGTATATCCCCCAAGTTTAGCAGGCAGTTTTCGTGATGCTGTTCCAATACCACCTTTAAAACCAAAACAAGTGGTACCTGTTCCTGCGCCTACATTTCCTTCCTGCACATCCCCGTTCTTTGCATTTTTTATAGCAGCCCACACATCTTCATTCTTTATATGCCTGCCGCGAATATCATTTAAACCGCCGTCATTTGTTTCTCCTACAATTGCATTTACAGAACGCACCCGTTCATTGCCTGTTTGGGCCAGCGTATAATCAATAACTGCATTCATTGCTGTTGAAACGCTTAAGGTATTTGTAAGAATAATTGGTGTTTCAATAGTGCCTAATTCCTGCACCTGTGTAACACCTGCCAGTTTTCCAAAACCATTGCCCGTATAAATAGCCGCCGGAACTTTTTGCTGAAATAAATTACCATTGTGTGGAAGAATGGCAGTAACGCCTGTATGTACAGAATCTCCTTTTATAATTGTTGTGTGTCCAACTTTTATACCGGGCACATCGGTGATGGCATTTAGCGTTCCTGGAGGCAATACACCAATGCTAATGCCGATGTCTCTTGCCCGTGGCTTTTGCGCATGAGTGTTTTGGGAAAGAAATATATACAGGAGGATGAAAAGAAAACGATCCATGAAAAATGTTTGCATGAAAATACTAAATAGACGTAGCGTTTCTTTAGTTTGATTCTTATTTCAACCTAGATAGTTATTGATTTTAAAAATCCATTTCATCCGCACTCGGCCCATAGCTGCCGGGAATGGGAATGTCCTGCAAGCGCAGGTAAACACCTAACTGTGCACGGTGATGTGTGGTTTGCGCAAATGCATGACGGATCACTTCATATTTTGTA
>MWVT01000225.1_pt1 | contig 12354 bp, 13 predicted proteins | sample 1047201 | NCBI WGS metagenome assembly MWVT01 (sample SAMN06349988, study PRJNA376086) | soil metagenome | isolation source: TG5-1 sample Antarctic (ecotone) soil | place: Antarctica | collected 2015-01-13 | reverse complement strand
GTACACCCATTGCACCGGGCTCCATTTAAAGAACGGTGTTTCAAAACCGAACTGCATACCATGTGTATGGCCTGATAAAACAAGATCAATATCCGGATATTTAGGTCGAACTTCTGCATCCCAATGACTCGGGTCGTGACTCATCAAAATTTTAAAAGGATATTTCTCAGCACCTGAATAAGCCACATCTAATTTGCCGTATTTAGGAAACCGTGCTTTTGAGCTCCAGTTCTCAATCCCGATTAGTCCGATCGCTTCACCGTTTCTTGCAATAGGAACGTGCTCATTCATCAATAACCGCCAACCCAATTGCCTGTGAATTAATTTTAAATTCTCCAGGTTTTGCTTTTTTGCTTCTGCGGAATCCCACGTTACATAATCGCCGTAATCATGATTTCCAAGTGTACTATAAACCCCCAAGGGGGCTTTGAACTGTTTGAACACCTCCATATAATCATGCATCTCCGTTGACCGGTCATTTACAAGGTCGCCGGTAAATAAAATAAGATCGGGATTTTCTTTTAATACCAGGTTTACGCCCCTTTGCACTGCCTCTTTATCTGTAAAACTACCGGAGTGAATATCGCTTACCTGTATCACCTTTAATCCTTTAAAAGAGTGTGGTAAGTTGTCATACTTTAGTCTTATTCTTTTTACATGGTAATTATATTTGTTACTGAACCCAAAAACAAGGGTTCCGAAAAGAGTTCCGCCAATGCCAACACCTAACCAGCTTAAGAAGGCTGAGCGACTAATGATCCCGCTTTCATCTACGAACCTTACACCAAACCCCGGAAATACCTTTCCCATTATCCACATTAAGGCCCGTCGTACATCATCCAATAAAAAGAAGATTGCAGCTACCAGTTTTGCAAAGAACAATCCCACGATTGTAGCGAAAACATAAGCACGAACATTTTTTGGCCAGCTTTCGTAATTCAAATAGGGCATTAGCACCATTAAAGCAACCGCCGCAATAGAGATGAGCCAATAAATTGAATATATGGTAAGTTTTGTTTTTTCCGTTGACCCTGAAGACAGTGCTTTAATAACCTGAAAAACGTAAAAATCGAGCAAAAGCATTATTATTATAATCATCCACCATCCACTCCTGTTACGCATATACAAAATTTTTGCAAAGTAAACCAATTAGAATATTCCTGTTTGAACAAGTGTTGAAAACTTGAAACTTCCTTTAACCTTAAAACATCCATTTTGTTTAGGGTATAATGTATTTTTGAGGCGAAGGAGTTTGGAGTTTGGAAGCATTAGAAACTTGAAGCTGTTAATTCAAAAAAAAATAATTAATTACTAATGCCTGGCCTCCCTCTCCTTTGGAGAGGGAGTGAGGGTGAGGTTAATAAAAACAATAGAATGTATCTTACTTATTATGGCCAGTCATGCTTTGCAGTTAACATAGGCGGCAAAAAAATTCTTTTCGATCCTTTTATTACACCTAACAACCTGGCAAAGGAAATTGATGTAAATGCAATTGAGGCTGATTACATTTTTCTAAGTCATGGCCATTCCGATCATATTGCAGATTGTGTTGACATTGCTAAAAGAACCGGGGCCAGGGTTGTAGCTGCTTTCGAAGTTCATACATGGCTTAATAACCAAGGTATTTCTAACACTCACCCGATGAACACCGGCGGACAATGGAAATTTGAATTTGGTACAGTAAAATGTGTGGTGGCGCACCATAGCAGCAGCCTTCCTGATGGAACATACGGAGGAAATCCGATGGGCTTTTTGTTTATCACCAACGAAGATAATTTCTATTATGCAGGCGATACTTCATTAACGTTAGACATGCAATTGATTCCACGATGGGCTAAACTCAACTTCTGTATCTTACCCGTTGGCGACAACTTTACCATGGGCGTTAGTGATGCAGTTATAGCGGCCGATTTTGTCAAGTGTCAGGTTGTGGTAGGTGTTCATTACAACACTTTCGAATTGATAGAAATCGATAAAGAAAAAGCAATCCAGGATTTTAAGGCTGAAGGAAAAACATTACTATTGCCTGAAATTGGACAAACGATAGAGTTGTAAGGTGAAGGTATGAGGTATGAGGTATGAGGTATGAGGTATAATGCAGCATACGTTATTGAAAAAAAAGAAATTAAAAACATACATGGGCAGAACTATAGGTATTGCAAATCAAAAAGGTGGTGTGGGAAAAACGACTTCGGCTATAAACCTGGCTGCAAGTTTTGCTGTGTTAGAATATAAAACACTTTTGGTGGATGCTGATCCACAAGCTAACAGCACTACCGGCGTTGGTTTCGATCTTCATAATGTTACCAGCAGTTTATACGATTGCATGGTTAACAATACTGCTTCACAAGATGTCATTTTAAAAAGTGATATTCCAAACCTTGATGTTATACCCTCGCATATCGATCTTGTTGGTGCCGAGATTGAAATGATCAATTATCCTAACCGCGAGACGGTGATGAAAGGATTGCTTGAAAGCGTAAAAGATAAATACGATTTTATTGTTATTGACTGCTCCCCTTCCCTCGGATTGATTACCGTAAATGCCCTGGTTGCTGCCGATAGTGTTATCGTTCCTGTTCAGTGCGAATTTTTTGCATTGGAAGGGTTAGGTAAACTTTTAAATACTATCAAGATTGTTCAGAACAGGTTAAACCCTGCGTTGCAAATTGAAGGAATATTAATGACAATGTACGACGGACGTTTACGGCTTTGTAACCAGGTAGTAAGCGAAGTGCGAAAACATTTTGATGATATGGTTTTCACCACGATCATTCACCGCAATACAAGGTTGAGCGAAGCTCCAAGCTTTGGGAAACCTGTTATACTTTACGACTCCGACAGCAAAGGCGCCATCAATTATCTGAACCTTGCGAAGGAGGTTTTACAAAAGAACGACCTCACCAAAATGAAACAGGAAGAAAGAATCCTGGACGAGCTTGAGGAAGGAGAAAGTTAGAATAGTTTAAAGTTCAAAGTGGAAAGTTAGAAAGCACAACAAAAAATAATCCGTCCCAACGTCTTTACACTTTAAACTCAAAACTTAAACCCAAACCCTTTCCCTTCAAACTTAATTCACTTTACAAAAATGAACCAACCAAATAAAAGAGACTCACTAGGAAAAGGTATCCGGAGCTTGCTACAAAATATAGATTCGGATTTAAAAACTACAGCCGGAAGTTTAAAGCATCCCATCGTTGAAACTGCTACCGGAGTCAATCGCATTCCTATCGATAATATTACCATAAACCCTAAACAACCGCGTCGCGATTTCGACGAGCAATCATTAAGTGAGCTTGCTGCCTCTATAAAGCTGCACGATATTATCCAACCCATTACTGTGTCGCAGTTAGATAATGGTAAGTATCAATTAATAACAGGCGAAAGAAGATACAGGGCAAGTAAAATAGCAGGGTTAAAAGATATTCCTGCATATATCAGGAAGGCGAACGACCAGCAACTGCTTGAACTTGCTTTGCTCGAAAACCTGCAGCGGGAAGATCTAAATGCCATTGAAATAGCCATCAGTTATAAGCGTATGATGGAAGAGCTCGATTATACACAGGAGCAGGTAGCCGAGCGCATGGGAAAAGAACGTACTACGGTCACTAATTACATTCGCTTACTTAAGCTTCCGCCCGATATACAATTAGCAGTACGCACTAATAGTCTAAGTATGGGTCATGCACGGGCTTTAGTTAATGTAGACACGGTAGATAAACAACTGTATGTTTTTAACGAAGTAAGAGAGAAAGGGTTAAGCGTAAGGCAAACAGAAGAACTTGTAAGGCAATTATATAAGAATAATGAGGGGGCTGTTAAATCTTCTCTAAAGTCAACACTACCACCAGCTTACAAACGTATTGAAGATAACTTAGCCTCTCATTTCGGAACTAAAGTAAAACTGGCGCACAGTAAAAACGGAAGCGGAAGTATTAGCATCGATTATTATTCACTACAGGAACTAAATAAAATTCTCGAGCAGATGAATGTTGCAGCCAGCTAATCAATCAATGAAAGCTTTGTTGCATATTTCAATCGTCGTGCTGTTATTGTCTTTCGGGGCTGCCGCACAACAAGGCGATAAAGTCATCAGCATTAAAACAGACTCAACAACAAGCACTAAAACACCGGCTTTAACTAAAGACACTTTACAAAGAGTGATTGGTAAAGACACCGTAAAGATTGTACCTAAACACAGCCCGAGAATAGCTACTATCCGATCCGCAATTTTACCTGGTTTAGGCCAGGCATATAACCGGGAATATTGGAAAATCCCTGTTGTTTATGGTGCCATTGGCGTACCCGCCGGCTTCTTCGTTTATAATAATATTTGGTATAAAAGAACAAAGAGAGCTTATGAAATTCGTGTAACAAACGATACAGCTAATTTTCCCACTATAGATAAAAAGTTAGAGCCATTAGGTACTGAGTCTCTACGTTTTTATCGAAATGCCTTCAGGAGAGATCGAGATTATGCTGTTTTATATTTTTTTATAGCCTGGGCTTTGAATGTGGTAGATGCAACTGTGTTCGGGCATCTTAAAGACTTTGATGTTAGTCCCGATCTTTCTCTTAAAATAAAACCTGCAATCAATCCTTTGCCCACAACAAATTTCACCGGCTTAAGTCTTGTTCTCGCAGTAAAAACTCCTCCTAAAAATCGCATTACTTCTGCTCGTTAAAGTCTGTTCTTATTTTTTCTTTAGCTTATTTTGCATTACAAAAATTAAAAGTTACTGATGAAAATCGCTCTTATTGGTTACGGTAAAATGGGTATGGCAATTGAAGATATTGCTTTACAAAAAGGTCATGAAGTTGTTTTAAAAATTAACATAGAAAACACGGAAGACCTAACTATGGAAAACCTGAGAAAAGCAGATGTCGCTATAGAGTTTACAGGTCCTGAAAGCGCTTATGATAATTTAGTTAAATGTATGGATGCAGGTGTGCCGGTTGTTTGCGGGTCGACAGGTTGGTTAGAGAAGTGGGAAGCTATAAAGAACCTTTGCAAGCAGAAAGACGGCTCATTGATATACGCCAGTAATTATAGTATCGGCGTTAATCTCTTTTTCGAAGTGAATAAATACCTGGGTAGGTTGATGGCAGAGTATGATGATTACAACGTAAGCCTCGAAGAGATCCATCATACACAAAAGAAAGATGCACCCAGTGGAACAGCCATTACCCTCGCCGAACAGGTGCTTGAAAATATAAAAATAAAAACACGTTGGGTTAATCAGGTGAGCGGTAAAGCAGACGAGTTAGAAATAATAAGCGAAAGGGTTGACCCTGCTCCAGGAACGCACAAAGTAAAATATTCGTCCCCGATCGATGATATTGAAATCATTCATACCGCACATAATAGACAGGGGTTTGCAGGTGGTGCATTGAAGGCAGCGAATTTTCTAAAAGATAAGAAAGGAATTTTTACAATGAAGGATGTCTTGGGTTTGAGGGGCTGAATTATAAATTCAGAATTGAACATTGAAAATTAATATTCAATGACCTATTGACTTTATGACCCCAATAACTACTTCAAAGCGACATACTCCACCCAATCTTCACCTGCACACTATTTGAAAACCCGCTTTCATCTACGCTTTTCCAGCCACCATAATACAATCCTCCTTCCAGTCCAAACAATCGTACACCCGCTCCAACGCCTCTTGCAAAACGGTTTTGGCTAATGCCGGTATTTTTATCTTTTACATTTGCCATTCCCACATCACCATTTATAAATAATCTTTTCGCCAGGAAAAATTGCCTAATCCCCACTTTAACAGGTTTAACCGTAAGTTTATTCGCTTCAATTTTATCCTCAGCAAAAAATGTTGAAGTGCCTAAAGTAGCTACAAGAAAAGTTTTATCAACGCCAATACCGGCTGATATCTCCCCTCCTGCACCAAATTTATATTTATCTGCAAATTGGCCTTGAGGATTGAAGTAAGAAACATTTGCAGAAACCAGTAAATGCGGTCTTTTAATTTGGGCCTTTCCCGTTACGGTTACGAAACAAATTAAAAAAATTGCTGCCGTTGATTTTATAAGTGCACTTTTCATAAATTAAAATATAAGTTTAAATTAAACATTTATCAATTTCAAGGGTACATTAATATCACCTACTTTAGTTTTTTAAAAATATTTTATGCTTTCGATGAAGACCCAATATGCTTTTAAGGCCTTGATGTACATGGCACAGCAAGATCAGCAAAGGCCTGTATTGATTGCAGAAATATCAGAAAAGAAAACAATACCACTCAAGTTTTTAGAGAACATCTTACTTCAATTAAAAAAGGCCGGCATCCTTGATAGTAAAAAAGGAAAAGGAGGAGGTTATTTATTTGCAAAAAGTCCTAACGATATAAAACTGGCAACAATCATGCGGTTGGTGGATGGGCCCATTTCCCTGTTGCCATGCGTAAGCTTATACTTTTATGCAAAATGTAAAAACTGCGATGAAAGCTATTGTGGGTTGAACAAGGTCATGATAGAAGTGAGGGATGCCTCGCTGGCAATTTTAGAAAACAAAACGGTTGCAGACATTGCGGGAACTAAGTTAGGCTTACAGGAACCTTGCTTTAATTAATAAAAAAAGAGCTTGCTAAGCTCTTAAGTTTTTTGAAGTAAAGGTGAAACATAAAATAGAAACTATACATCCGCAGGTTTATCCTTTTCCTGCTCAAGGTCTGCATCCACTTTTTTCCCCTTTAAATTATCGCTTGTTAACGTACCTTCTTCATCTGGTCCTACTGTTGACTTCGATGATGAACTACTTTTTTCTGAAGTTGCGGAGCCTTTATTTTTTTTATCGCTTTCACCATAATCCTGGTTATCATTTGAAACTGGCATAATTAAATTTTTGATGTTACTCTAAGATTTATAACAAGATTATGCCAACTAACAATGTGGAAACAGGTTATGACCTTTATAATTGGTTAAGTTGCTAAAGGTTCATGACTACTATTTGAACGATTGTTTGTTTTTTTCTAGTATAAAAAAACCCTTTGCTATATTACCTTAGAAAGCCAATTTACTTTTAGTTTCGTACATACTCAAATATTTATAAACCCTATTTTCGCAACGAAAACAATTATATGGAAGTAAAGTCTTTATTTGAAAGAGCCGTTGAAGATAGTAAGACATTAAGCAGCCGTCCCAGCAACGAAACTATGTTACAATTATATTCCTTGTACAAGCAGGCAACCGAAGGCGATGTAAATGAAAATGCTGCATCAACAAACCCTTTCGATTTTGTTGCCAAAGCTAAATTTGAAGCATGGTCGGCATTAAAGGGCAAGCCAATTACAGAAGCCCAAAAAGAATATATCAACCTGATTAATAAATTAAAAGGTTAGCTTATAAGTTCTTTATACACTTTATCAATTTCGTTCCCAACTGTTGTGTAGCTGAATTGTTTTGAAGCCACTTCAGCTATTCTCATTCTATTGAAGCGGAGGTAAGTGTTGTACACCTGTTCCAATGCTTCCTGCAACTGTTCTTCTTTTCCATCGAAAATCATTATTCCATTACTATCGTTTATCACTTCTGCTATTCCTCCGGCGTTTGTACTGATTACAGGTACTCCGCAACATAGAGCTTCTAAAATTACGCAAGGCAAATTCTCGTATCTGCTAAATAGTACTAATGCATTCGATTCCTTTAACCAACTTGCTACCTGCTCATATTTTACTTCCCCTGTGAAATTTACTATTTCGGCATCCAAACCTAAACTTTGTGCATAAGCTAAAACCTCCTTCGGGTAAGGGCCAACCATCAATAAACTTGTATTTGGATATGATGCATGAAATGGTTTAAAAGCTCTTAATAATCCTTCCGGGTTTTTTTGGTAAGTCATGGTTGAAACATGAATGAAGCGAAAGGGTTCATTAGCTGCCTTTGCTTCTGTATAAAAAAAAAGATCGGTGTCAACTACGTTAGGAATTATGGTGGCGGGAACAGCGCCAAACAACTGCTGAACCTGCTTATTTAAATCCTGGGTAACAGGCAGAAACCTTTTTACGTTTTTAAATATTTTTCTTACGGTAAGCCTGAATAAAAAATTCCTTTGCTTAATGTAACCCGGATCTTCACGGTAATAGATCGTCCAGTTCTCTGTAAGGATAAAAGGCACCTTCCATTTCTTTGATAAAACCCATGCTGCCGCTCCTCCCCTGATTACTATATATGCATGCAGCAACCGGGGTATGCCCAATTTTTGTTTTATTATTTGTGCATGCTTCAGAAGCAGAGTCAGAAAAAAAAAGTTTGAATAAATAACATCCCAATACCTGTTTTTCTTTTTAGGGTAAAGTATTTTTATCTCTAATACTGTATCCGTTGGTTTACTTATAGTTTGCGTTACAACGTGTATCGTTTCTGTTTGATTTTTGGCTATATATAAAACCACTTGCGGAGTATATAAACCTGCTGCCATTACGTGCCGCTGATTAAAATCGCCGGGATATGGATCGGCATTAGTAGGATACCAACCGGGTAACACAAGCACATAATTTTTATACGGGAAGTGTACCTCTTCTAATGTTGTATAAAACTCCTCAGCCATCTGATGTCATCTTTATTAATATTGAAATATTGAAAGATAGATACGGTTTGTTCATTTTTAAGCATCAGGAATGAGTATAGAAAATTTACGAGATAACCTAATGTACTTACCATGGCTGCTGCTATAATGCCACCCTTAGGTATTAATAAAATATCGCCCGTTAAGATCACTATCAAAGCTATGAAAGCGCCCTGTACGTTTATTTTTACTTTATTTACACCTCCATAATAAGCGCTTAAAATATAGAGATTACTTAGCGCCCAAATGCCAGGTAACAATACTAAAAATGGCAGGTACATTAGTTGGTATGTTCTTCCAAAAACCATTGGAAACATCCAATCTCCTAATAACAATATCAGAACAAACAAAATAATGTATAGCAACGAAGTTACCCTCCCTATGCGAAGTATATTTTCCCTGATTTCCGTTCTTTGCATTCCTGCTGCTGTATGAGGAAAAACTACGCTTGAGATAATACTGGGAATTACTAATAACATTTGCCCGAGCTTCGAAAGCTGTATGTAATTTCCTAACTCCTCCGGTGTGCAATATCTTTCAACAAACCAATAATCTACCCGGTAAACCAGGAAGAAAATTACATTTGCCGCCAGCGCCATTAAAGCATATTTTATAATAAGTCTTATATTATTGAAAGAAGGGAAAGAAATGTTTTTCCAACTTTTTCTGGTGTAGATAAAAGCTACCGCTAAAGCCAACCCACTAATAACGAAATAAGCAAAATATAAATTAATCACGAATGATACGTTAGTATTCATGGTTCCTACCTGCTTAGGAATAAGGATGATAACACCAATATTTATAAAAACCATTAACAGGTTAGGGAGAAAAAAATCTTTGTTTGCGTAAAACAAGACAGTGAAAATATTGGTAAGCTGAAGACCTGCTATATAACAAACAGCGTAAAAAAGATATTGGTCATTCGTTATAAAAGGCGAACCTGTAGATGTTTGAAGGTATAGCCATAGACCAGTAAAAATTATGAACGAAACTATTATAGACCAAACTAACGAAAACCAGGCAAGCGAATCATCATTAATAGTCTTTTGCGAGGAGTAATAAGTGATTGCATTTTCAATGGTTAGCCCGGCGAGGATAAGAATAATAGAAAAATTATTACATAAATAAAAAATCCATCCGGCATTGCCTGCTTCAAAATACCTCGAAAAAAAAATACTCATAACCAATACTGTTACAAAATACAATCCTCTCCAAATAAAGCTTTGAGCCAACTGTTTTTGAAAGTTCATGAAAGCGTACAGTAAGGTTAATGGCTAAAATACAATACTTTAGTGACTCAACCGACTGACGCATTAATAAAAGAAGTATGGCTACAATTAGAAAAATAAATTCGAGGGCAATCTCCACTAACGAAACAGGTTTTGGCACTAATAGCGAATATAGTGGTGGCAGGTTTTACAATAAAGATGGTACCCCAAATGTGGAAGTTGACGGTGTAGGTTTTTTAAAAAAGATTAGCCTTTATAATACTTTGCTCAAGATGTCGGGCATAAAACTTTTTGCTGTAATTCTTATTTTTTATTTTGTCATAAATCTTACGTTTAGCGGTATTTATCTTGCTTTAGGCCCTGGAAATTTAGGAGGAGCTGATAATGATAGTACATTAAATAACTTTTGGGAAGCGTTCTTCTTCAGTGCACAAACAGTATCTACTGTTGGGTACGGACACATTTATCCTAAGGGGCTTCCTACAAATATTTTTGCAGGGATGGAATCTTTACTCGGACTTCTTGCTTTTGCCTTTGCTACTGCAATTATTTATGGCAAGTTTACGCAACCCCGTGCGTATATTAATTTTAGTCATAATGCTTTAATCGCACCGTATAATAATGGAAGAGCTGTTATGTTTCGCATGGCGCCTTATAAACACAATCATTTAACGGATGCAGAAGTTAAAGTAACCTTAGCAATGAAGCTGCAGGAAGATGGAAAAGTGTCAAACAAGTTTTATAGTTTGCCTTTACAGATCTCGAAAGTCAATGCACTTACTATAAGCTGGACGCTTGTTCATCCCATTAATGAACAAAGCCCCTTTTATAATTTAACCAACGACGATCTTAGAATGGGAAGTGCCGAACTGCTTATTTTTTTTAGAGCATTCGATGAAAGTTTTTCAAATTTCGTTATTGCGAGAAGCTCTTATATAGCGAGCGACTTTGTTGAAGGAGCAAAATTTAGATTGATGTATCACCCGAGTGAAGACAAGCAGACAACTATTTTAGATATGGCAAAACTTAGCGAGTTCGACAAAGTAGATATTCCTATTTTAAATGAAATAAAGAATTGATTGTTGTTAGCGGAAAGGTTCTTCGGTAAGATTGAAATCCCTTTTATCAATTACTCTCCATACCCCAGGGTTGCTGCACAGGCAGTATTACATGAAACACCGAACCACTGCCCTCGCTGCTCTCAGCATAGATCTCACCACGGTGGTTACGAACAATTTTGCGGCAAAGGGCCAGGCCTATTCCTGTACCCGGATACTGCTCTTTTTCGTTTAGTCGTTGGAAGATGACGAATACCTGGTCGGCGAATTCCTGCGGAAAGCCGATGCCGTTATCTCTTAAGTCTATTATGTAATATTCCACCGATGGTTTAAGCTTTGGATATCTCTTTAATTCTTCGGCCGGAAGTTTATTACAGGTTATATGAATTAAGGGCGCCGGGCCAGGTGAAGTAAATTTAAGAGCGTTGCTTAACAGGTTATGAAATAGTTGGTTCATCTGTAACGGGATAGCTTGTAATACAGGTAACTTTTCTACCTGAACGGTTGCATTTTTTTCCTGTATAAGCAAATCGAAATCACCTAATACTTCATCTACCACTTTATTAAGATCGGTTAGAATAAACTTTTTATCATATCGCGAAATACGTGAAAAATTAAGGAGATCATCAATCAAAAGGTGCATCCGCTCAGACGAAGATCTTATCTTTTCTACATACTCTTTACCTAAATCAGATAATGCACTGGCATCTCTTTCTTTAAGGCGGTTAGAAAAGGTTAGAATCTTTCTCAATGGCTCCTGCAAATCGTGACTGGCAACATACGCAAACTATTGCAATTCGTTGTTAATGCGCTCCAGGTTGCTATTGGCTTCTTGCAGTTCCTGTGTACGTTCGTAAACGCGGCACTCAAGCTCTTCGCTCAATAAACGCTGGTCATGTATTTCGATGCACGAACCTGTATAACCAGTAAATTCTCCGTCTGTATAAAAAGTAGGCACCGCAGTATTTAGTATCCAGCGATATTCACCATCGTGCCGTTTCATGCGGTATTCAATACTAAAAGGTTGTTTTTCTTCGAAGGCTTTGTGGTAGGCGCTCAGGCATAAAGTAAGATCTTCCGGATGAACACCTTCCGTCCAGCCAATGCCTGTTTCCTGCCTAAGGGTCCGGCTGGTATATGCCAGCCATGTTTTATTTAAAAAGGTAAAATTTTTATCGGCGCTTGCAACCCAAATCATTACCGGAACATTATTGGTCATGTTGCGCAGCCATTCTTCGCGTTCTTCCAGCAACCTTTCGGCCTGCTTATGTTCTGTAATATCTTCTATAGCCAGCATTATTACGGGTTGCCCGTTATAGCGTTGTATAATGCGGCGGGCATTAAGCATCATCACTTTTTCGCCTATGCCTTTAAATACATGTTTCAGTTCGAAACTATTAATGTGATCAACCTCGCGTAATTTAACTTCTAGCAAATCCTTTAAACGGGGAATGTTCCATTCCATATTAGCCGCCTCGTATAT
>MWVT01000224.1_pt1 | contig 12393 bp, 5 predicted proteins | sample 1047201 | NCBI WGS metagenome assembly MWVT01 (sample SAMN06349988, study PRJNA376086) | soil metagenome | isolation source: TG5-1 sample Antarctic (ecotone) soil | place: Antarctica | collected 2015-01-13 | reverse complement strand
TATTTATCCTTCGTTCCTTGATATTTATGCCGACTACGCTACTACCACTCCACAAAGGCCTGCTGGTGCCGGAGGCTTTAATCCCGGTCAACAGGCACAATTAACAACAACTGTAAAAGGTGCTTATGGCTGGAATGCTGCAATCAAAAGTGATGCAGATGCCTACAAAGTTTTTGCAGTTGACGATGCAAAGGCTAAGTCTTTGAGGGAAGCAGGTTTTGGTACAGTGCTATCGCATGTACGTGATGGCATATCACGTGGTACAGGTACTTTGGTTACGCTCGCCAATGAAAAAGAAAATTTTGTCATACTAAAGGATCGTGCATCGGCTCATTATTCATTCAATAAGGGCAGTTCCACACAGAGCTACCCAAGTTCTATTATGGGTGTGATTTCTCTCCTTAGACAAACCTATCTTGATGCTCAATGGTATAAAAATAAACCTTCAGCAGAAGGACTTAATCTGACCCTCCAATCCTGGAATGGGCAACAAAATCTTCCTCAGATATTTGAAGCAGGTGATAAATGGAATAACCTGCGTGCAGACAGGATAGGCGATGAGTTTGGTGTGCAATACATCATCAAAGCAGGTGGAAATGAATACCAGCGCATGAAGGAAATGAAGTCAACCAATGCCACATTTATTGTACCGCTTAACTATCCGCAGGCTCAGGATGTTGAAGATCCTAATGATGCAAGATTTGTTTCTGTAACAGACCTAAAACATTGGGAACTGGCACCAACGAATCTTTCTGCATTTGAAAAAGCAGGCATTCCCTTTTGCCTCACTACCTCTGATCTCAGAGATGTGAAATCATTTACTACAAGTTTACGCACAGCTTTAAATTATGGACTTACTGAAGCTGCTGCTTTGAATGCACTGACCAAAGTACCGGCAAATGTACTGGGAGTTTACGACCAGGTAGGTAGTCTCGATGCAGGAAAGTGGGCAAATTTTTTAATCACTTCAGGACCTATATTCAATGAACGCACCACCATTTTTCAAAACTGGATACAGGGAAATAAATACAGCATAAAAGATGATAACTGGACAGATGGCAGAGGAAAATATAAAATTGTTTTAAACACTGCCTCCGGACCAGTGAATTATACACTTGATTTTAAATCGAATAGTTCGGCAAATCTTATTGGCAAGGATACGATCACATCAAAATTTTATTACGATGGGCGCCAGGTACGCATCAATGTGGCACCTGAAAGAAGGGGTGGCGAAAATCTGTCATTGAGCGGCATGGTGAATAGTGATATGTGGAGTGGTTACGGCCAGGATAGTGCAGGAAATAAATTTTCGTGGACGGCGACCTACGATCAGCCATCAACACAAAAAGCAGACAGTGCCCGCAAGCGACCACCTGGCACTTTAGGAAAAGTGATTTATCCATTTGTGCCATTCGGCTGGGAAGAAGGCAAAGCACCCAAACAGGAAGACATCCTTATTAAAAATGCCACCGTATGGACATCTGAAAAAGAAGGCATTTTGCAAAATGCAGATGTATTGCTTCGGAATGGAAAAATAGCAGCAATCGGTAAAAGTCTCTCAGCGGGTGGAGCAAGAGTTATTGATGGTACAGGCAAACACGTAACTCCCGGTATTATTGATGAACATTCACATATAGCGGCCGCTTCCATTAATGAAGGAGGCCAAAGTGTTACATCCGAAGTAAGGATTGCAGATAATCTGAATCCTGATGATGTGAATATATATCGCCAACTGAGTGGTGGTGTTACCACTTCTCATATTCTGCATGGTTCTGCCAATGTCATCGGAGGGCAAACACAATTGATCAAATTGCGGTGGGGTGCCAATGATGAAGAATTAAAATTCAAAAACTGGGCGGGACAGATAAAGTTTGCACTTGGGGAAAATGTAAAACGTTCAGGAAGCGCCGTGGGTAATAATTCTAACAACAATCGCTACCCTGATACCAGAATGGGTGTAGAACAGGTATTAATAGATGCATTCACCCGTGCGAAAGATTATGAGCGTGAATGGAAAACATTTAATAATGCTCAAAATAAAAAAAGCAGCAACGCTCCCCGGCGAGACCTTGAACTGGATGCACTGGTTGAAATTTTAAACAACAAAAGATTTATCACCTGCCATTCTTATGTGCAGAGTGAAATAAATACTGCGCTGCAGGTAGCTGATAAGATGGGTTATAAGATCAATACGTTTACTCATATATTAGAAGGTTATAAAGTAGCAGATAAAATGAAGGCCCATGGAGCTAATGCTTCAACATTCTCAGATTGGTGGGCTTATAAAATGGAAGTGCAGGATGCAATTCCGTACAATGCAGCCATTATGCAACGGGTTGGTTTAAATGTGGCTATCAATTCAGATGATGCGGAGATGGCAAGAAGATTAAACCAGGAAGCAGCTAAAATTGTGAAGTATGGTGGTGTATCTGAGGAAGATGCATTAAAAATGGTGACTTTGAACCCTGCGAAAATGTTGCATGTAGCTGATCGGGTAGGAAGTCTGAAAGTGGGTAAAGACGCAGATGTGGTTGTGTGGAGCGATCATCCGCTCGCTATTTATGCCCGTTCATTATACACTATTGTTGACGGTATTATTTATTTTGACCGTGGAAAAGATGAGCAATTACAATCAATAGTAGATGTGGAACGCAATAGAATCATTAGGAAAATGAATGGTGAAAAACGCACAGGTGCGCCTGTACAGCCTGCACAACCCAGTTATCAGATTATGCATACCTGTTCCGAACATTTGCATAGCCATGGCTTGCTGACAATAGATGCAGATGAAAATGATTAATCAGGAATCAACATTTATTTTGATTCCAAACTTCTTAAGAACTCAAAAATCATTATGAAAAAAATACTTTTTTATATTTTATTTCTATTTTCTTTAAATGCCTCATCGCAGGAAACTGTTTATCCTGCACCTAAACAGGACAAACCTATTATTATTCAGAATGCGACAATCCATGTTGGTAATGGGCAAGTGATTGAGAACGGTTCGGTACTAATCACAAATGGCAAGATCACAGCAGTGGGTAAAAATTTATCAGTACCATCTGGTGCATCTACTGTTGATGCCCAGGGTAAGCATGTATATCCTGGTTTAATATTACCCAATAGCAATTTAGGTCTTGTGGAGATAAGTAGTGTACGGGCTTCCAGTGATGTACAGGAACTGGGAGAGTTGAATCCAAATATCCGGGCACTCTCTGCTTATAATTCAGACTCTAAAGTTATAAATACACTTCGCTCAAGTGGAATTTTATTAGTCAACGTAGTGCCACAAGGTGGCATCATCAGTGGGTCTTCTTCTGTAGTGCAATTAGATGCCTGGAACTGGGAGGATGCTGCATATCTTACTGATGGCGGTATTCATTTTCGCATGCCACTTTTACTTCCAAGGCCACGCGGTTTTGGAGGAGGACCTGGCGGTGTGGGCGGACCAGCTCAGCCACAAATAGATCCTGTAAAGCTGGGATTGGAACAGGTGGACAGGATGAAATCTTTTTTCAATGAAGCAAAAGCTTACAATGCTGAAAAAAATCATGAACAAACAAATTTGAAATTTGAATCTGTAAAAGGATTGTATGATAAAAGTAAGAAGCTATATGTACACGCAAATACGGTAAAACAAATGCTAGTCGCCCTGGATTTTGTAAGGGAATTTGGTTTTGATGTAGTGCTTGTAGGTGGGTCAGATAGCTGGCAGATCGCTGATCTTTTAAAACAAAACAATGTATCTGTTATTTTGAACCAGGCTCATAACCTTCCTACCATGGAAGACGATGATATAGACCAACCCTATAAAACAGCGGCCATGTTGCAAAAAGCAGGGGTTGTGTTTGCGCTAAATGATGAAGATGGGCAAACAAGGGGACGTAATTTATCTTACAATGCTGGCACATCTGCGGCTTATGGGCTTACAAAGGAGCAAGCACTTCAGGCGATTACTTTGAATGCAGCTAAGGTATTGGGAATAGATAAAAAAACAGGAAGTATAGAAGTAGGTAAAGATGCTAATATAATCATAAGCATGGGAGATATTTTAGATATGCGTACAAGTATAGTCACTGATGCATTTATTCAAGGCAGAAAAGTAGATTTAACCGATAAGCAAAAGCAATTAAATGAACGCTACAAGCATAAATATGAATTAAAATCACCTTTTTAATAATTTTGCAGCTGTTTTTGGTACCACATTTCCACTGCAGAATAAAGAGAGATGGATTTTTTATTGTAGGAAATGGTTGATAAATACTATATTTCATGTAAATCTTCTTAATTTTATTGTATTATAATTTTAATTTATTGTATTAAAATTTTAATAAAAATTTTCGACTATACATTCTACCATCCTCATCTTTTGAAGAACTCCATTATACTGATAGCAATAATAGCATGGGCAAGCATATGTACAGCTCAGGCCCCTATGGCGAATTTCAGTACAAGTGCTTCAGGTGGTTGCTCGCCCTTCAAAGTAAATTTTACTGACCAGTCTACAGGTAGCAACCTTAAACATCAATGGGACTTGGGAAATGGCTCAACCTCAACTTTAAAGGATCCTTCAGGTTTTTATGTTGCTCCGGGTGTTTATACTATTAAGCTAACTGTAAGTAATGCATCAGGTAGTAATATCAAAACAGGTTCCATTACGGTATTTGAAGATCCCAAACCCCAGATTAGTGCAGATAAAAGAACCGGCTGTGCGCCTTTGCAAGTACAGTTTACAGATAAAACGGATCCCGGCAGCGGGTCTAAGATCACATCCTGGTTGTGGGATTTTGGCAACGGTACTCAGTCAAGTGAACAGAATCCGAGAGTTAAGTATAATGCACAGGGTGCTTTTTCTGTAGTACTTAAAGTGACAAATGACAAGGGTTGTACTAAGGTAATTACAGAAGATAAATATATAAATGTAAGTCCGGGTGTGACCCTTAATTTTACAAATACCCAGGCAGCTGTATGCCTGCCTCCCTTTGCTATTTCCTTTATAAATAATTCAACAGGCTCTGGTTCAATGAGTTCACGTTGGGAATTTGGTGATGGAGGAACAAGCTCAGAAGCAAGCCCCACACATACCTATCAGGCTTCAGGGAAATATACTGTTTCATTGATTGGTATTGATAATGCAGGATGTAGCGACACTTTGATTAGAACTATAGATCTTGGCAGCAAAACTGATTTCACGGTCAGTTCTACGCTTTGTGCAAATATTCCGGTAAAATTCACCAATGCTTCTTCACCCCAGCCCATCAAATCTTTGTGGGAATTTCCTGATGGTACAAGAAACACAACAAAAGACGCTTCTAAATCATTTTCCTCTCCTGGAACGTATAAAATTAAATTGACCAATACCTATTCTGGTTGTACAGATACTTATGAAAAAAGCATCATTATAAGTGAAGCCCCTACTGCAGCATTTTCTCCTTCAGCATTTTCTAATTGCAGTTCACCGTTCACTGTGAATTTCAAGAGCACTTCAACTAATGCCGATAAATATACTTGGAACTTTGGGGATGGTTCTTCTCCATTAACTACAACCAACACAGATGTATCGCATACCTATACTGGTAATGGTTCATTTTTTGTTAAGCTTATTGCCATCAATAATTCCGGGTGCACAAACACCCTGATATCTGATAAACCCATTTCAGTGGGGCCACCTGTTGTTAAAATATCCGGATTGCCTGCACAAGGCTGTGTACCAATAGGTATTACTCCTTTTGCTGATATTTCTTCCTCTGTATCTATCGCGGCTTATGAATGGGATTTTGGAGACGGAAGCAAGAGTAATGAAAAGTTCCCTTCTCATTTTTATTCTACTCCCAATATATATGTTGTGAAACTCACGGCAAAAACCGTTGATGGTTGTTCAATTATGGTTAGTCATGAAATAAAGCTGGGAAATCATTCAATTGGAGCGTTTACAGCAACGCCCCGGGATGTTTGTGCTCAGGACACAATTCTTTTTACGAACACGTCCCAACCAGCAGATGCAAAATACACCTGGATTTTTGGTGACGGAAGTACTTCAAGCCAATACAGTCCGAAATACTCTTATAATGACACAGGTTTTTTTAGGGTAGAGTTAGTAATAAACAATAATGGATGCATAGATACTGTAGCTTCACCGGAAGATTATATATCTATCAAGCCTCCCGTAGCACGTTTTAACTTAAAACCTATTTGTGAGGTAGCTTACAAATACAATATAGTGGACGAATCTATATTTGATAAAGAATCTGAGGGGAAACGTACCTGGCTATGGTTGATGCCTGACGGCACTACGTCAGATAAGCAGCTGCCACCGGCTTACATTTTTCCAGGTCCAGGTAAATACGCAATTACATTAAACATCTCGAATGGTAATTGCTTGCATACCAAAACAATTGAATTCACGATAGTAAACAAAACTCCAAAAATTGAATATGATAAAAGCAATGCATGTAAACCAGTATCTCTGAATTTCAAAGCAATAACTCCAGCCGGACAAAAAGTTATTCGTTTCAAATGGAGCTTGAAAGGGTTTGATACCACAACATTTACAAATCAGTTTACCCATACTTTTTATTCAGCCGGAGAGGACACACTCAAATTAATAACTATAGATGATGCCGGCTGTGCAAACGAAGTGAAAGAACCGCTTCAGATTAATGGCCCCAAAGCAGCATTTAGCAGAAGTGATACGATCAATTGTAAAAGATTAGGAGCTATTTTTAAAGATAATTCTAAAGCATTTGGTGTAAATAAAATAACGAACTGGAAGTGGGATTTGGGTGATGGCACCATCATCGAAAAAACAGATTCTACACAGGTGGAACATGAATACGAAAAAGCAGGCTTATATAAAGTCACCCTGACGATTAAAGATGCGGCCGGCTGTACAGATAGCACAATCACCAAAGACTCTGTAAACATCACGGACATCAAAGCTGGCTGGACTGCTACGGAAAAGGCATGCCTTGGATTTCCGATATCTTTTCAAAATACTTCTACCGGTGACTTTGTGTCTGCCTCCTGGGATTTTGGTGACAGTTCCGGATTTATTGCCCTTTCTGATACTGGGAAATATTTATACAAGGACACTGGATATTATGATTTGAAGTTAACCATACGAGATGCTAATGGATGTACCGATACTTTGTTACGTAAGAATTACGTCCATATCTCTCAACCCTTTGCTTCTTTTAAAATAACAGATTCTGTGAGCTTCTGCCCACCTTTTGACGTGCAATTCAATAACATCTCACAATTTTTTAAGGATGTAGAATGGAAAATTGGGCAAGAGACTTCAAACGAGATCAACCATAGAAAATTGTTTTCAATTCCTGGAACTTTCGATGTGGATTTAAAAGTGACCAGCCCTGATGGAAATTGCGTTTCAACTTCGAGCAAAACTATTACTGTTTACAACCCTGAAGATGCCAAGTTATCTTATAATCCTCTAAATGCCTGTCAACCGGGTGTTGTTAACCTAAGTGCATTTGACAATCTTGCCCCTGTAAAGTTTTTCTGGGACTTTGGTGATGGCAATATTCTTGACACTTCTGCAAGTAAAATCACCCATGTGTATAAAGACCTCGGTTCATTTACACCCAAAATCATTTTGACTGAATCATCAGGATGTATCATCACTATCGAAGGTTTAGTACCTATTCAAATTAAAGGAGTAAAAACAAAATTTGATGTAGAGAAAAAATTCTTTTGTGATAGCGGGCTGATTAAAATACTTGACTCCACGGTATTTAATGACCCTATTGTAGCATACAACTGGGACTTCGGGGATGGTACAGTATCAAATGAAAAAAGCCCTCAGCATAATTATAAAAAAGAAGGTCTTTACAATATTTTATTAAATGTAAAAACTGCTTCTGGTTGTGTTGATAGTACCCGACTTGCAACACCTATAAAAATAGCAAAATCTCCTGTACTTACAATTGCCGGCGACTCACTGATATGCATTGATGAAAGAATAAAACATACCGGGTTTGTCGACCGGCCGGACTCTCTTCTGAAATGGAATTGGCAATTTCCAAATGGTGCTTCATCAGCTGTTCAGAATCCTCCTATACAACAGTATCGTACTGCCGGAAATTTTCAGATCAAAACCATTGTAACAAATAGTAGTGGCTGTGCAGATACGGCTGTGAAAAATATTAAAGTCTTTCCTAACCCGACAGTAAGCTTACCAGAAGTTTTAGAGGTACCATTAGGTGGTTCTGTATTACTTCCGGCAGAATACAGTTCTACATCACTTACATATTCCTGGACACCGGACTCTACACTTAACTGCAAAACCTGCCCCCGACCTATATCCAACCCAAAGTTTGATACCAAATATGACGTGACATTTGTGGATGAAAATGGTTGTTCCAACAAGGGAGGAGTACAGGTAGTTGTATTATGCAAAGGTATAACCTTGTTTTTACCAAATACTTTTTCACCTAATGGAGATGGGGTGAATGATGTTTTTTATCCACGCGGACAGGGGTTGGATAGAATTAAGTTTCTTCGGATTTTCAACCGCTGGGGTGAGGTTGTTTTCGAACAAAAGGATTTCGTTGCCAATAATGCGCTGTATGGGTGGAACGGCAAATACAAAGGCTCAAAAGTTCACCCTGATGTCTATGTGTATCAGCTGGAAATATTTTGCGGAAATAGTGAAGTGATGAAGTTCTCGGGCAATGTTGCATTGATACAGTAGGACTCTGTACTGAGATTACCAATAATACTAGAACCACTATATTTTAAATTTTTTTTAAATCTAATCCCCATTCAAAAAAGGAAGAGTGCATAAATAGTTCGGACTATTATTTCATGTTGCATAACAAAGATAAATATTGGGGGAACCTTATTTTTTCTCCACAGAACTAGTTACAAGCCTTACTAATTCACCCAATTTACCAGAATCCATCCAGCGGACTACAATTACCAGATCGTGTTCATTGTCTATCACAATATTGTTTCCCCCAAAGCCATCAGCGTAATAAATATTTTTAGATAAATCCTTCAATCTATTGTCTTCATTAGTCCACCACATAAGGCCATAAGATTTATTACTTACTGAAGGAAGATGCACACCATTGACCCATTTTTCTGACAAAATTTGTTGATCTTTCCATCTGCCTTTTCTCAAAAAAAGAAGTCCAAACCTTGCCTGGTCAAGTGTGTTGATGAACAAGCCGCCACCGAAATGACCGCCACCACTCACCGATTGGGTCATGATGCCATCAATGTTGACAAAGGAGTTATCGTAACCATACCAGCGCCATGTAGAAGATGCACCTATCTGGTCCATTATTTTTTCTTTCAGTACTACGGGCAATGGCTTACGCCATACATGGAGCAAGGAATAGGCTAATAAATTTACACGTACATCATTATATTCAAATTGGGATCCTGGTTCTATGAGCTTCCGGGCTTTCCAATCATCAACGCCTCCTTCTTTGGCCGGTCTATCTGCCCAATCACAAAGGTCAAAAAGACATCCCGCCCAATCTGAAGATTGGTTCAACAAATGTATCCATGTTATTTTTGAATTATGTTCTCCCTCAAACTTTCATCCCATACATAATTATGTACACGGTCATCAATGTTTTTGATCAACTGCTTATCTATAGCAAGTCCTGCTATGGTTGACAGGTAACTTTTTGTTACACTAAAAGTCATGTCCACCCTGTCCACATCTCCCCATTGAGCAACGATGTATCCGTTGCGCAGAATGATGCCTGCGGGCTTTCCTCTGTGCCGGGTAGGACCTAATATCTTATAATCCGGTTCATTCGCATAGGCTTTTAAAACTGCTAATCTTAAATCATAATCAGTTTTGGTTTCATTTCGCATGGCAAAGCGAACAGCGCTGTCCAGCATTTGGGCTTTCATTTTGGCATCGCCAGATTTTTTCGTTTGCCAGTTGGAATCGGGGTAATATTGAGCAGGGGCACTAAGGGGAAGTAAGAATAAATTAAGGATAAAGAACAGGAAGATTTTAAGAAAATCATGTATGCTCATGATGGGTTTTTTAATAAATATTAAAGGGTTTGTTAAGCGCAATGTGATGGTGAAAAATATATTTAATTTATGAGAACTATACTAAGGTAAAGAGAATGCAAAGCCAGTTCGTTGCAGGTGAGATATTCAGTAAGGTAATGAAGTGTGTCTTATTTACATAGCTCTCAGCAAAATACAATTGTAGTTATTGGAAAAGACTTCTGTACCAGCTTGCATCTAAATATCTCTTCATTTAATTTTTTCTAACGGGAAGGTTGATATATTCCAGATGATACCTGCTTCCCATTTGCAATGTGGGCTTGTACGTTTTTTTTAAAAGAACACCGAATAAGAATACCCCTGCAGCAATGCCAATTTCATTTTTTCTTTTTGAAAAAGAAAAGTCATCATTCAAAAGTCCGTTCACCACGCTCAAACCTGCGTAGCCAGCACCGCCCACTCTAAATAGCCATCCACTTTTCACCCAGTACCAATGCACATGTCCTCCCGTTTTAGTGATTTGAAAACGACCCTTGATATAATCAACCTGTATTCCTTTTTTAGGCATTGCATATACATCAGAAAGAGCAAAAGTGATTACATTCAAATGGACAGTATCTGTATTCATCAATCCAAAATAAACTACCATTGGCCTTATCCAGAATGAATCGTTACGAAGTCTTGTAATGTATCCTGTTTGCCATTGTTGCTTATTTACCTGGAAGGCTATGTAAGAGCCTTTAAAAAAACGTGCTATCGTTTTATTATTCTTTTTTAAAACAAAAAAATCGCTTTGTCCATACCCTATGGAATTGTAAATAGTTAGTAAGGCAACGAGCGTTAGTTTATACATCTTTTATAAATATAAAACCTCCAATAATGGTTAGCCAATCAGTATATGTTAAAGTGGAGTAGTTTTTAAAATTTACCTGGTAAAAAATGTAAGTGATAATCCTTAAGCTAATGCACCTTGCTGATTGACCAAAATTGATCACATTTTTTATTTTAAATTATGCTTGATCAATAAAAGGTTAGTGATAATGCTTAAGGCAGGCAAGTCATAATATGCATTCTTCTTTTCATAAGTTCAATAGATTATTATCTTTAACGATGTTTCAATTCATTTTTAATAAGAATTATCAAATGAATTTTTATGAGAATAGTTACTTATAATGTGAATGGTGTAAATGGCCGGCTGCCTGTATTACTCCGATGGCTTGGTGAAACTTCGCCTGATGTTGTTTGCCTGCAGGAATTAAAAGCGCCGCAGGAAAAATTTCCGGAGGAGGCAATACAAAACGCAGGTTATGGAGCCATCTGGCATGGGCAAAAAAGTTGGAATGGTGTTGCCATACTCTCTCGCAATGGAAAGCCCGAGGAGGTATGCAGAGCCTTGCCGGGAGATGAAGAAGATGAGCACTCCCGTTATATAGAAGCTATAGTCAATGGCATTTTGGTGGGCTGCCTTTACCTCCCAAACGGCAATCCTGCTCCGGGTCCTAAATTCGATTATAAACTTGCCTGGTTCGATCGCTTGATTAATCATGCAGCTCAGTTTATTAAAAGTGATAAACCGGTAGTACTGGCTGGAGATTATAACGTGATGCCAACCGAACTCGATGTATATAAGCCGGAGCGTTATGTTGATGATGCATTGTTCAGGCCAGAAATCCGTTCTGCTTTCAAAACCCTGGTAGGGCAGGGATGGACTGATGCCTTGCGAAAATTATATCCCAACGAAACCATTTATACTTTTTGGGACTATTTCAGGAATGCTTACGGTCGCAATGCAGGTTTACGTATTGATCATTTTTTGTTGAACCCGAAACTCGACAAAAGGCTCATTTCTGCGGGTGTGGATCATAATGTACGTGGGTGGGAAAAGACCAGCGACCATGCACCCGTGTGGATTGAATTGGCGAATTCATAGCAACAGCGATTTTCTCAACTGCCTTGACGCCTTCATTTTAGGCAGGTTTATCAGATCATAACAAGGTCAGAAATTTTCCCGCAAATCTTTTAGTCCGTTATTGGAACTAAAACACATTTAGATATGAAAGGAACTAACGAAACAAGGTATTCCAGGCGGTTATTGGACATGAAACCCTGGATTGTTGCAGGATGGGCGAATTCCTGATTGAATTACAATAATTGATAAGTGTCACCTAAAATGGGTTACCTTAAGACAATTAACGTATTAATTTATTATAAAACAATAAAAAAAATTTTTTATGAAAAAAATCTTTGCTTTTGCAGTTGTTGCTGCTGCCCTTACTGCTTGTAACGATGGTGATAGAGATACAACCACTGTTGATACCGACTCCAGTACCATTACTACTACAACTACTCCTCCAGATACCTTAACTCAAACCACTACTACTACCTATACTCCTGCAG
>MWVT01000223.1_pt1 | contig 12409 bp, 13 predicted proteins | sample 1047201 | NCBI WGS metagenome assembly MWVT01 (sample SAMN06349988, study PRJNA376086) | soil metagenome | isolation source: TG5-1 sample Antarctic (ecotone) soil | place: Antarctica | collected 2015-01-13 | reverse complement strand
TTACTTTTATAGAATCGCGTAATAAATAGCTGGCTGTTTGCGCCACCCTCCCTTTTATTAAAATGTGATTATCCTCTAAGTTCCTTCCTTACAAAATAAAGAGTCCACTTTTTCGTTGTTAATATTTACTACTGTCCGACTAACATCTAAAATTAGATTGTTTTTATTTTAGAATCATTGAAGGGAGCTACATTTCAATTGCTATTTGTAAAGCAGGGGGTGTAGTTTGTTTTGGTCGTGGTTTGTCGGGTTCTTTTTTTATTCTTGGCCGTTTTGCTTTATATGTTTCAATGATAACTGACAATGATACATAGTTCATAAGATGCAGCCTTACAATAGCGGCAAGTAGGGAGAAAGCCATCTTTGATTTTTGCTCTTTATGCACTACCTGTAGCAACAGCAAAGCAATCAGGGCACACCATATTTGTATTTCAATGGCGTTGGTATTATCTCCATAAAAATAAGTGAGCGGGAAGTTTTGCTTTAGCTTTTTGAAGAACACTTCTATCTGCCACCGGTTCTGATAAATGGCAGCTATTTCTGTAGCAGATAATTCAAAATTGTTGGTGATAAATACAAATGCAGTCTGATATTTTTCTGAAAACACAGCCACTCTTCTCATTTGTACTGTTTTGTCTTCGTTATCATTTTTATAGGTTACTTCTATTCGTTCATCTTTTAAAATATTGGGTTCTTTATCGGGCAATTCCAATTCTTCAATGCTCCGGTAAACTGAATTGTCTTTTTGGCGGGTAACATAAAATATATCCCGTTGGTCGAAGGCAGCAAACTGCTGGTAGTTGATATAGGCTTTGTCAAAAACAATGATAGAGTGGTCAGGCAGTTCTTTAATGTAGCTGTAAAACTGCTGGTCGTGCAAGGCCGCAGCCATGTAGTTGATAAAGGAAGGCATCTGTGTTTCAGCGTGAAGAAGGGTATTAACTTTCATGCCGCCTTTGCTTTTTCCATCATGGCGTTTTCGCCCCGCAGGCTTCAGAATAGCTTTAAACAAAGAGATCGTAGTACTGTCGAGGATAAAGAGCCGTTTGGCTATTTCAACTTTCAGGGTGCTGTCCGAGATAACAGACTTGTACGTTTCATACAGCTTCTGGTAAATGGTTCCGAAAACCCGTGCCGGTCTGCTCTTGTTGCCATCGCTTAAAGTGCTGCGTGGCGGCACACGGCTTAGATTAAGATGATTGAGCTTGCCCTGACAAACTTCAAGACCATGCTGTATTTCACGAAGCGAAGTGCAGTTGGTAAACACCCCATACAGCATACTGACCAAATGATCCCACAAAAAAAGTTTCTTGTAGCGATAATTGGCTTTGTGATTACGTATCGTATGCCTGATAATAGAATGGTCAAGCAAAGAAAGAAGCTGGCTAAGAATAGGCTGTCCGAGATAATCAGTAGATTTGTTCATGTTCAGTTTTTGCAGTGTCGTAACTACAAAATTGAATAAAGGGTGGCTTAAAAACCACCCTCGTTTATTAATTTATCTCGGACAACAGTAATTATAAATTATGAATGTTTTTTTTGAACGTCCTATATTAAATTCACCTTACGAGTACCCAATGCAACACTGGGAACTTGATAGGCAAGGTCAGCCAACAGAAAAGATTGTTGATAAAAGGAGACCTGCTGAGTTCATCACTCCTATCCCTAAGGCAAGAAAGCAATCAGCTAAAACCAAACAACAACAATTCGTATTTGATGAAGGTTTAGGGTTGTCTACAGATAAGCATTTATAGTGTCAGACCAAGCGGAAGCCGGCTCTGCTGGGAAGCAACCTGCCAGGAATAGTTTGACCGATGGAAATGATAAAGCGGTTGAGCAAAACCCAACCGCTTTTTAGGCAAAATCATTTTTATCGCAAATGCCTTAAAAAAATCCAAACTTGTCAGATTAAGTATTGGTGATTACACATTATTGTAATTTATTTACCACCAGGTTGGCAGCTGCATTGATCAGAGTTTCCAATAACGATACATTTTGCTCAAGCTCTACCACCTTCGCCTGCTTTCTCTCAATATCTGCCACAGGCATATTATTCCTCTGCATAGTTGCAAGTTGCTGACGTGAGCTGGTTAGTCTGGCCACTGCATAATTTAATACTGATCGGCTGTACGAAACCTGCTCATGATTTGTTTGAACAGTGTTGAAATAATCCGTCCTTTTCCGAAGGAAATTATCACTGAAACTCTTATTAGCTACTGTCGGACAATCGCCCTGAATATCACCATGATTTAGATGTGCTTTTAGAGCGTGAGAAGAAACTTTAATGGTAACCGCTGGTTCATCATTACTATTGAACTTATGGCATAGAGTGACCTTTTCCTTGTTCTTGATTTTTTCTCGGTTCTTAAAATTTGAACGATCCCATTTAAAACCATCATTTTTATCATTGTTACCAACGCTCTTGTCATCGTTGTAACCATTATTGTCCTTTCCATCCTTCTTGCCTTGATTCACTTTATCAGCCTTATCTGGTTTATCCTGCTTCTTCTGCTGTTTTTGTGCCTGTTCTTTTTTGTTGTTATTTTTATCCTGTTGTGCATTCGCAGGTGTAATTGCCATTGCTGTTACAATCAAAACAGAAAAACCTAACCGAATTATTGATTTTTTCATAATTTTTTTATTTGTTTTCTTCAAATTCATCATCAAGTTTTTCAATAGATTCTTCCACTTTTTTAGTTTGAGCTTCCAGATTCTCTGTATTATCTTTCAACACCCTGGAAGTGGAATCCATCGTGTTTATCTCGGTTTCTTCTTTGGAGCTAATTTTTGTTTCAGTGCAGGAAGAAGCCATGATGACTGCTACAAAAACTAAAGGAGTTATGCGTTTAATGTAATAAATCATGTTTGATTTTTTTATTTTAAAAAGGATATTGACAATAATGTGTATTGATCGTATTATGCCACAATAATCTATCCAAAGCCAATGGCTCTGCAACCACTGTGTCATTAATCTATTACCAGGTATGAAAAATCATATTCATTTTTTGTTTTTGCAGTTGCCTCATCAACTAAAAAAGCAAAATAGTCGCAAAGACAGCAAGTGTCAGGAAAATCTGATTTGATTTCATTTTCATAGGTTTCATTTTATTTTGTATGATTAGAGTGTAAGAGTAGGGTAATTATATTTTATATACAATAGTAATATTACCGCGTACAATTGTTGCGGATTTTTAACAGGGAACCTTCATTATAAGATACATTTTGAAGAATTATTTATCATCCTAACGGGGTCAACGTTGGTCAGCAGATCGAATATCTGCACCAGCTACAAAACCTGTACTTTGCAGTTAGTGGAGAGGAATTAGATGTTGAGTGGTGATCTCATATAACTTTACATTCGATCCCTTGTAGTCACTTCATCAACAGTCAGTGTTTTGGCTTCCCAAATATAAATAAAAAAGCCCCAACTGTAGAAACAGTCGGGGGAAACAAAAATTCAAATGAGAAAAATGTTCAAAGGGTAATGGGTTAGCCTTTCACGGATGCAATAAGGTTTAGGGTAAAGCGGGGTGTAAACTTAATCCTGCAAAGGAGGTATAAAAAGAGCTTTAATACTACATTTTATAATTAGGATATTTACCGCAAAGCGTAGTAATTGAACTATCCGCACGATAGCAAGTTTACTATTAGAACAAATCCATCATAGTATCACGCTTCTAATCTACCAGTAAACGACCATTGTATCAGTCAAGGGGGGATGGCAAGAAAAAAGACACCCGATGTTTTCTACTTTTATAAAATATCTATCTTTAATTCATGAACACTCCGCTGCTAGCAAAGGACTTAAGATTGAATAATTGGGTAGCCATGGATGGCAAACCTTATTAATTATCAAAAGGTGAGGACTTGGACAATTTATCAGATAAAGAGCCTCTACCTATTACTCCGGAAGTGTTAATTAGGTGCGGGTTTGAAGCATGCGATGAGGGTGTAGATGTTTATTGTATTGAATTACCATCGGAGGATAATGCTTACGATAAAGTTGAATTGGTAATTTCAATTCAAGGGGAAATTTGGGATGAAACCCATGCAGCTATATACGTGAAAAAATCTGATGTTAATTCTGGCACCTGGCTACATATAAAAGTAGATGTTAAGTACTTACATCAATTACAGAACTTCTATTTTGTTCATGCTGGGAAGGAATTAAAATCACCATTCTTTTCTTTTTCTTCAAACTAACAGGCATTAAACATATCTCTTCAAATGACCCTTTATGACTTCATTGCAATGGACGAAATGGAGCAGGCAGAAGCCGTTTGGAATGGTGTTCATATTGCAGACAGAGAAGATGAAGAACATAAGATTTTATTATACCAAATTAATGGTGATGAATCCTTTTATGTTGTGATATAGCTTCCATTAATTTTATGATCTATAATAAATTACATGAGGCGACTAAAGATCATTGGGTATCAAGCAGCCAAACGAATAAAAGCCGTCTTATTAACCCATAACCTACATCAAATCTTACTGCATATATGTGCTTTGTTAATTCCTTTTTTTGCTTTTATTGGTTTTAGCCTGGTTTTATATGACTTTGGTTTCAAACCATTTTGGCGTAATAGTGAGACCATAAACTTTTGGTGTCAGATCGTTTTAAATGTACTCTCCATATTATTGGGTATTCGGCTTTTGATCAGGTTATTTGGCTTAAAGAAAATGTGGTCACCAATCTTCAATTTGGTTGGCTGGTTGTTTATTTTATTTCTTGCCGTCTACATTCTACCCACCAAAGCTGAATTAACCGCTTATGATACAAACAAGTTCGTCTTTTTCAAGTTGCTTCTTTACGCAGGGATAATTATCACCTTTATTACAGAAGCTTCTTACCTACTCCAGTTTATTTACAGTCGTTCAGTAAGTCCAGCCCTTTTATTTGTAATGAGCTTCGCATTACTGATAGTGGTAGGGACATTTTTGTTAAAACTACCTAATGCAACAGCAGGAGGGATAAAGTTGATTGATGCTATTTTTACTGCTACCAGCGCCGTCTGTGTTACAGGATTGACTGTTGTGGATACGGCTACACATTTTACCACATTTGGGAAATTGATTATTATAATTTTAATTCAAATCGGTGGATTGGGTATTATGACTTTTGCAGGTTTGCTGGCTTATGCCGCAGGTGGTCAGACCACTTTAAAAACAGAGCTTGCTTTCCGCGATATGATGAGCAATCGCCAGATCGGTAACATTATGCATTTTATTTACCAGGTAGTGAGCGTTACTTTCCTGTTTGAAGCGATCGGCACCATTTGCATTTATTTTTCGTTGGACAATAATTTATTTGACAGAAAGTTGGATAAGCTCTTTTTTTCAATCTTTCACTCGGTATCAGCTTTTTGTAATGCAGGGTTCTCTACTTATACCAACAATCTATTTGAACCCCAGATTCGATATAATTATACCTTACATATCATCATTGCCTTTTTAATCATTTTAGGTGGCATTGGGTTTCCCATCATTTTTAATTTGTCCAGGTATTTAAAGATTAAATTTTTGAATTTAATGAATGCCATTAGCCGAAACCCAAAGCGCTTGAATTTTCCTAAATTAATCAATGTAAATTCAAGGCTTGCCCTTGTTGTTACAGGCTTTTTATTGCTCATTGGTTTTGTTACTTATCTTTTATTCGAACAGAATCACACCCTTCGTGATCATCCTACACTGTATGGGAAAATTGTAACTTCCTTTCTTGGTGCCGTTACACCCAGAACAGGTGGTTTTAATTCTGTAGACATGACTCTTCTTTCACTGCCAATAATTTTGATCTATTTATTGCTGATGTGGATTGGAGCTTCCCCAGGATCGATGGGTGGCGGGATCAGAACAACCACCTTGGGCGTGGCTGTGCTGAATGTAGTATCTGTATTAAGAGGTAAAGACAGAAGCGAATTTTTCAAATCTGAAATTTCTCATTTTTCCATAAGACGTGCTTTTGCAATTATTTTGCTCTCTTTCTTTATGATTGGCGTATTTACATTTTTAGTATCTGTGAATGATGGTGAAAAGGGATTGATCATGATTGCTTTTGAAACATTTTCTGCCTTCAGCACAACAGGATTATCTTTAGGGTTGACCCCTAATTTGTCAAACCAAAGCAAGTTAGTTCTCGTGTTTACTATGTTGGTAGGCAGGGTGGGTATGTTAACTTTATTTGTTGCGTTTATAAAGCAGTCTAAACAATTGTATTACCGCTATCCAAAAGAAGAAATAGCCTTTTAAATCATTTAAATTGAAATTTACCGTTTTTGGTTTGGGAAGTTTTGGAGCTGCCTTGTGTGAGCAATTGGTAGCGCTGGGTCATGAAGTAATAGGTGTTGATAAACTGCTGGAACGTGCAGACAGGTATAAACATTCAATTACCCATACTATTGCGTTGGACGCCACCAATAGGGAAGCAATGGCGCAGTTGAATTTGCATAACATGGATGCGGTTATTGTAGGCATTGGAGAAGACGAAGGTGCCACAATCATGACAGCTGCTCTTTTAAAACAATTGAACGTTAAACGCATTGTATGTCGCAATACTTCTCCGTTGCAGAAAATTGTTCTGGAAGCAATGAACATTACCGAATTTGTTTATCCTGAAACCTCATCCGCTGAACGCTTAGCTCTTAAATTGGACCTGCCTGGTGTTATTGAATCTTTTCAAATTACCAAGGACTATAGATTGTTAGAGGTAGCCGTGCCAGATCGTTACTTAGGTCGTTCCATTCATGAACTGGACCTGGCGAAACGTTATCAACTGGTATTAGTAACGATAATCAAACAAATAAAGCAAAAAAGTGTTTTTGGTAATGATGGTGAAGAAATGAAAGTTTTTGGTATCGTACCTCCTGAAACGATTTTAGTGAAAGGAGATATTCTTTTATTGTTTGGATCACCAAAAGCCCTCGAAGCTTTTATTGAGACATAGTTTTAAAGAAAATTCCTCAAGGGTCAAAACAGAGTCGGTCACTTCATGCATAACTGGTTCTTGTTGGACTGATGCAGCTTTTGATTTTTCGTGACGAGCAATCAACCGTTCAATCATCTTTCCATCCGCTTTTCCAAAATATTGTTTGAAAGCTTTCGCTTTGCGGAAACTATCAGCCAGTCTATAAACACTGGATAACCACTTTCCATCCTCACGCTTCACAGGGTCACTTACAACTTCAACTGCTTTTGTCTTTAACCAAAAATCCTTGATTGTTGTCGCGACTTCTTTCCCATCTGTAATATCCCTTGCAAATATCTTAACGCTTATTCTTTTAGTACCGTCACCATTTTTATGCTTCATATTTTTCAACTCAAAAGGTGCATGAAGTAGAGGTATTTGGGGAGCAATAGATTAAAGCTCATTTCAGACAAGTTCCCATACTTCAAACACTGTAGGATTAATGTGGGAAAACATATTTTTTTCTTTTCTGTTATTCTTTTAAACTTTGCTAAATAATTTAGTATATGGACATTGAACATTTAGAGCATCTTCCAATTTTGCATGCAGGATTTCCCTCCCCAGCTGACGATTATATTCAACCTGACCTTGATTTTAATGCTTTATTAAAACCAAGACCTAATTCTACAATCCCTTATTGAATCAATGGAGATTTTATGATTGATGCTTTTCATCCCCCATAATTCTATAGCTATTGTAGACAGGTCCATTGCTCCAAAAAACAACTCAATAGTTGCTGTTACTTTGGATGGAGAAAACTTTATTAAGCATTTGGTCAAAACATCTGAAGGTAATTTTCTGCTTCCTGCCAATAAAAAGTATAAAGCCATTAAACTCCATGAAGAAATGGATGTTAAAATATGCGATCATTAGGAATGTTGATAAAATTACTTTCTGCTGTTGATGAATCGTCCTGTACTATCCCTTAATATAAAAAATACCCCCCTCGCTTGTTCAGCCCTTTCAACCAATCCACACATCTATCCATCCATGTATCCAAATAACCTTTGCCAAGCCCCATTCCAAAACCATGTCCGCCCGTAGGATAAACATGCATTTCTGCCGGTACGTTATTGTCTTTTAATGCCTGGTAAAACAGCAAACTGTTTTCAACTGGCACGGCTTTATCATCGGTGGTATGCACTAAAAATGTGGGCGGTGTTTCTTTGGTTACGTGCAATTCGTTGGAGTATAGTTTGGCTAAACTGCTATCCGGGTTCGCGCCAATTAAATTGTTTCTTGAACCTTCATGCATAATGGGTTTGCTCATGGAAATAACGGGATACACCAATACCATAAAATCGGGACGGGAACTTTGTCGTTCAATACTGTCTGTTGCAGTTGCCTCACCGCTATCAAAATGCGTCCCTAATGTAGAAGCCAAATGCCCTCCCGCAGAAAAGCCCATGATACCAATTGCGTTCTTTTTAATATTCCATTTTGGTGCATTGGCCCGGACTATGCGCATAGCTCTTTTTGCATCCATCAATGGTGAAAGGTGTGGTGTAATATTACTTTTTGAATTGGGCAGTCGGTATTTTAAAATAATAGCTGCAATGCCTTTGGCAACAAAGTATCCTGCGGGGTCGGTACCTTCCCAGTTGTAGGATAAATAACTATAACCACCACCAGGACAAATGATAACAGCTTGCCCTGTTGCTGTTTTTTTAGCGGGCAAGTAGACCGTCATCTCCGGCGTTTGTACCAGTCTTACATGCACAATATCTGCGCTGTCCCATTTTTCTTTTTCAGCTGTTTTTTGATAGTTGGGAACTTTACCTGCCGGCCAAAGCGGAAGACTCATTTCCTGCGCATTTATAGATTGTTGAAGTAGCAGATAAAAAAGGAAAAACAATATGCGATTCATATCGTTGAAAGTTAAGCAACGTTAAAATATTGGCATCTAAAATAGTGAACTATATCTTATGTCTTCAATTTCAGGATGAACAGGATAGTGGGCCCTAGAGTAGTGATTGAAGTTGCGTAATGTCAGGCGGTTTTTTGCCAAATCTTTTGTTGGCCGTATGTGACTTTCGTCAAGGTAGCTGAAATAAATTTTTGAGCTTACTATTTAGTTCTGTCAATTCGGTCGGTTCAGGTCTGCCCAATAGTCCCTTTGCTAATGCTTTGCCCAGAGTTGCAAGTTTGCTTGTTCGTATGAGTGATTTTTTTCTAAGGCGATTATTGATACTTGGAGTATGTAAAACATCTGTAGGTTCTTGCCAGGTAATTTGTATCGGAATAAAGCATATCGTAAGGTCAAGATTTGCATCACCAAAACTACTGCTGGACGAAGTTTACTGCCGCTTAAGTCGGTAAATGGAAAAGTAATGAGTACAATGTCGCTTTTAGATATTGTACACTTCTTTTAAATCAGCTATAGAATATAAGTCTTCCTCATCATTTAAAAAAGCAAACCCTTATTGTCAGGGTGCAGCTCGATTACCAAAGGCACATTACAGATAAGGCAACTATATAATCAGAGAAATAGAATATCCGGATGTAAAATTCTAAAGTCTACACCCGGAAACATAATGCAGGAATATTAATCGATAATTCAGGATTAAACAATGCCACAATCAAGTTTTTGCAACCAATATTATCATTTATTTCTTTACAATCTTTTGCATTATCCGTTGATTTTTATTGTTTACTTGTAATATATATATGCCGGAAGGTTGTCCTCTTAAATCAATTTTTTGCCTGCTGCTATTGATTTTTTTAACTATGAGTTCCTTCCCTGAAATAGATAATATTCTTAGTTCAGAATCCTTTTTCCAGAATTCTCCTAAAAAAACATTGATCTCACCTGATGCCGGATTGGGATAAATCTGAACTGTTGCAGAAGGATCCGATACACTCATGGAAAGATCATTAGTTAACCGGGCTATGGTTGGGCTTGTACCCTTTATCAGCGAGCAATTGTCTGCAAAAAAGTTTTCCTGGTTTGATACGGTTTCTAAATAAAAAGTGGCATCTTCCAGCGTACCGGTCCATGATAGATTTAATGGTCCTGTAACCTGCGTCCATCCCGTGCTGTTTATTCCTGCGCTCACTCCAAAATAATATGATACGCCTCCATATTTCAGCATTACGGTTATCTTACCAGTTGTAGAAGTGGTTTCCTTTTTCATCCATGCGGACAATGTATAAGTTCCCGTACCATTAGTGGCAAGTACATTTTTTATATTTTGCACTGGTCCCGCCCAGGCTGCCGCTCTTGCAGATGCTTTCACGGAATAAGATCCAGACTGTTTTTGTCCTGCATCCTGGGTAATCGTGCAGGAATTACCTGTCCATGGGGTAAGGCCGTTTTCAAAACCGGGATTGGTAAGAAGATTTGAACTGGTTGATGATGAAGTACCATATACTTCAAGCTCATAAATTGAATATCCATATGGTGTTCCTCTCGCCGTACCATATATCCTCACGTATCTTCCACTTCCAGATAAGCCCGTATTGTCGTTTACAAGAGTTGTATTACCAGTAACAGTTTTAATTGTTGTCCAGCTTGTTGCATCGGCAGACGTTTGAATTGTGTAATCTTTCCCATAAGCTGCTTCCCAGGTAATCTTCACCCTGCTGATACTATTTGCAGCGCCCAGGTCAACATAAATCCATTGCGGATCGCTGAATGCACTTGACCAGCGGGTACCTGTATTTCCATCAACTGCATTTGCGCCCGGATAGGAAGTGCTTTCTGTTGATGAAACAGAAGTTAATTTATTAAGGGCAAGATTTGAACTGGTGCTGCCTCCTCCACTGCCTCCTCCACCCCAATTCAAGACAATATTTTTTACTATCTTACCTGATGCTGTAAGGTCTGCATCTGTCCATGCTCCTGTAGAAGAACTAACCCCGGGATTGAGTATGGATGCTGACTCTGCTTTATCATTAATTGACCAGTTACAGTTGCTGATGCTATTTGCCTTCATAAAATTTACCCATTCATTTGTTGACACCTGGTCAACAAAACCACTTCCCGAAGCTTCACACGTTCCCCATTCCGTTACAAAAAGTGCTATTCCTTTTGAAAGGGCGTACGTAGCCTTGTCTCTTAACGCCTGCTTGTGTGTAGCCGCGTAAAAGTGAAGTGAATATGCAATATTGATATAGCCGGTAATGGGATCGTTTGCAGCAACATCTACATCCTGCGACCAGGTAGGAGTACCCACAACAATTAAATTATCGGGATCAATAGCACGTATTGCCTGGATAACAGCTTGTGCATAAGGTTTAATTACCCCGCTCCATGAAATTTGTAAGGGTTCATTGTAAATTTCGTAAATAACATTTGCCTTCGTGCCATAAGTTTGCGCCATTTCTTTAAAGAAGTCAACAGCGCTTTGCTGGTAATTCTCCGCACGGTGTGAATGCCAGTCAATAATCACATACATGCCTGCACTGATAGCAGCATCAACTACCGTTTTTACTCTTGTTTTATTTGCAGGATCAGAGAGATAACCCCCTCCATCTTCTACACCCATGGCTGCTCTGATAATGCCTGCATTCCAATTGGTGCGAAAATAATTTAACGTACCTGAGTTGTAAAAACGTTCTCCTCCCCAACCTGTATTTGACCAGAAGTGGCTGGGACCGGAAAAGCTTACCGTTTGATTATTCTGATTAAGTATTCTGTTACCGCTAACTTTTAGTGCACCGTTAACTGAGACAGGCGTTTGCGCAAAAGAAGCAATTTGAAAACTGAAGAAGGCGATTAAAAATAACGACCTCCTGACTATAAAGTAAAATTTAAAAGTCTTCATGTTTATAGATTGAGGGTTGAAGAATAATATGAAGAAGGGGACGCAAGCTGGTATTTTATGGAACTTAAGTGTTTACAATTTACTGAAAATATCTAAATTCCAAAAAAATTAAATTCAATCCCGGCAATAATTTATCATTCGTTACAAAAAAATATGTGGATCAATAATTACAATCACGGCTAAATAAAAACGGTTGATCTTCTTATTAGCGGTCAACAAATAAATGGTATAAAATTGATCAAAGTTTATCTAGCGTAATCAAGCTTAAAATTTTAGTTTTACAGTAATTAAGTTTGCATAATGAATTTTACTATCCAAAATTCAATACAAATTCTCGAACGTACGCCGGGAGTATTGAAAGCATTGTTGCAAAATATTTCTGATGACTGGACTTTAAACAACGAAGGTGAAAAAACATGGAAGCTTACAAATCCACTCTAACAATCTATTTCTTCTTTCTTCCACAAATCATCAAAAGGACTAATAATATTTACCAATTGAGCTAAGAGGTAACATTCAATCCTTTTTACCTTTCCTCTTCATATCGATCTGTAATAAACCAGTTTTAGATTTTGCATGTTGCTTACAATTTCGACTTCTTCATTTGCTTTACCGCATAGTCACAAGCCCTTGCAGTTAATGCCATGTAGGTTAATGATGGATTGACGCACGAACTGGA
>MWVT01000222.1_pt1 | contig 12421 bp, 18 predicted proteins | sample 1047201 | NCBI WGS metagenome assembly MWVT01 (sample SAMN06349988, study PRJNA376086) | soil metagenome | isolation source: TG5-1 sample Antarctic (ecotone) soil | place: Antarctica | collected 2015-01-13 | reverse complement strand
GTGGTTTGTCTGCTGTCCAAACTGGACGAGGAAGCCTACAACGATCCTGAGTACCGCTGGCACGGTGAAGTGCGTTTTTGGAAAGCCGTGACAGAGAAACTAAACGGGCTGCGCCTCGCGTCGGCAGAGCGCGGTTCTACAAGTAAGAAGTAAGCCGTCGCAACACCGGAAGACAATCATGAACCAACAAATTCATAACGGCCAATTAGTGACAGGGTTGATGGAAGCAATGCTTGATGGCGAGCGAAACCTAACGAGCATACCTATGCTTGTTAAGAAGATTATTGAAGAAAGGATGTGGGAAGATTTCTACGTTGGAAGGACAAAGCAGTTCGTTCACCACGATAGCTTTGCACACTTCGTCGCCGCTCAACCTCTCGAAGGTTTAGGTGTGACCACGGCGTTATTAAAACGCATGTGCGCGGATGATAAAGGAATAGTTGATTTGATAGATCAAGCTGAGCAGGGCAAACATGGCGGTGACCATACTTCAGCGGCGAGCAAGAGGAAAATTTCACCACTTGCTACCGGCAAGGAAACGGACAGATCAACTAGGGACTTGCGCCGACTTCGCAAGGATTTCCCTGAACTTCATAAGGAAGTAGTAAATGGTAAAACCACTGTGCAAGCTGCTGCTATTCAAGCCGGAATCCGAACGAAGCAGATATCCATCAATCTTCAATCGTCCGTTTCAGCAGCGCGCACGATCATCAAAGCAGGGGGTTCGGAATATGCAATGCAGATAATTGAAGCGTTAAAGACGGAATTACAAAAGTGATTACTGAACGTGACATTAACATCCACCACGGCGTCACATGGTACTCGCGCGACGACTTGGTTAAAGAATCAGACTTGACGTTAGTAGAGAATCGTCAGCCTGGCAGACCACCTAACCCCAAGCCCGAACAATCAAGCGGTAAGAAGAAGGGGAAGAAATGACTAGCAAAGAACAGCAAGACTTACTTGACCGCATAGCGAGCTGGCAGCTGCCCGGCAAATCCGTACAAGTGTCGCGTGAGAGGATAGAAGAGTTGCACCGGCAATCCGTTGCCGGCGAAGTATCCGCCGATGAGATGGATGATGAACTTCTCGCCTGCGCAACCGATGTCATAGAGCATACCGACGAGGCGCAGTAGGAAGCGGCATAGATGGGGCGATATATCGCCCCATGCGGCGCGGCGTGAAGAGAGGTTATAAATAAAGCCCCGAAAACCAGCGTTTCGCGTTATTGCGGGGATTCTTCAGGTGCCGCCAGTCACCCCCGAACAAGGTGCGAATGCGGGGCAGTTGCGGGGTTTCCCGCGTGAATTAGCGATGAACAAATTGGAAGTGGCAAGCGAACTTGATTGCTCGACGCGGCAAGTCGAAAAGTACGCCGCCGAGAACCGCTTCGGAACCATCGAATACGTGCGTGGCAAGCGAGGTAGAGAGGCGAAGTACGACGCCGATGCGGTTGCACGGTTGAAGTCGGAACTTGAGGCTGAGAGGCAACAGATCGTCGGCTACGCGCCACGCGAACACAGTCAGTCACAGGCACTACAGCGGGCCGACAGCGAGCAGGGAATAGCGATGCTCGCCTCAGTGCTAGCGGACGCGCTACGGGCAACACAGACGACGGGTGATGGCAGACAAGACGTGCTGTCCATCACCGACATTTCACTAAAGCTGATGTTGACCGAAAGGGAAGCGGCGGCTTATTCGGGGCTGTCCCTCGCCGACATCGAACGGGCGCGCGATCCCCTGAAGGCCATCAAGACCGGCGCGGGCTGGCGGGTAAAACGTTCGAGCGTAGAAGCGTATGTGAAGAAGCTTTGAACATATCAATTTCGGCTCGCCTGACGCACGCCGGCCAGCGTTGCGGACAAGTCACTAACCCTGATGTGACCGGCGAGCCGAAACCTAAAATCAGGGCAGGGCTGCAGGGGGCCGCACGATGAAGGACGAAACACCGCAGACGGCGATTGCACAGGAAGAAGTAACGGCACTGATCGACGATGTTTTTCGCGTACGTACACACACACTTTCTTCAATGGCGAGGGTGCCAACAAACAACGGCGAAGCGGTACAGTTCAACGTTTGGTGCAAAGCTATGGGCGTCGTGGCATGCCTGTACCCGTTAGAGCCGCTGGCGCGGAAGCTTATCCAAAGGCATAACAACCGCGCCATGGCTTCTTCGATACTGGCCCAGTATCTCAACTACTTGCCCATCGGTTTAGAAATCGGACTGAAAAACGCATCCACGGCCACAGCAGTCGTCATACTGGAAGCACTCGAAACTAACGGAACAGTTAACAAAGAAAAGCGTGCGGTTAACAAAGAAAAGCGTGCGGTCGCGCTTAAAAAGATGAACCGGCGGAACACAGCACTAGTGCCTCAGCCGAAGTCTGGCGTAGCCGCAGAGGTTACCTTGATGCAGATCGCAAAGGCGGCTGGCAGACGAGGTGAGCCAACGGAACAAATAACTGCCAAACATATCGCACTGGAACTTGGGTGCAGTGAAAGCAGCGTGTACAAGGCTTTGAATAAAGAGGGCGTTTCCCTTGGCACATTCCTTACCATTCTGTCGGAACTGAAAAAACAGATGCTCTAATTGTCCAAACGAGAGTGGACAATTAGATGCCCTAATTGTCCACAAAAAGTCGTTCAAGCAACTACGATTCGGTGTTATTTTGTCGATGCAGATATTTGAGTAGTTGGTAAAAAGAAATAGAGGGCGCTTCTTCGCTCGACCAAGACCTGGGAAGCAACCCTCTATCAATTACCGCTTATGCTGGCGGCTTCTTCCATTCTAGAACTCACCGCCAGCCATAAGCAACCCGTAACTTGAGGGAAAGCTTATGAGCATCGACGTTTCAGCTTCACAAAACTTCACGACCGCTACCGAACTAGCTTTGGCGTGGCGCGTTAGCGCGGCGCACATTCTTAACCTAATTCACCGCGGACTACTTCCGGCGCACCGCATCGGCGCACGCTACATCATCGACCGCGCCGCCGCGCAGAAATTCATCGAGCACAACGCGACGACACGCGCCGCCGCTGCTTAAATAAATACGAAAGCCACCAGGGCTACACGGGCCTGGTGGCTTTCTTTTCAACTCGCTGTTTTTGACGGCGGCGAGTTTGAGGCGAACGATGCAAGCTTATCAACCAAGCCCACCAGACGCAACCGATATTCCGTTCGGTTTCACCGAAGCCGACGGCGTTCACGAACAAACTTACCAGGAAAAATATCAGGCCGACGCTGAGACGCTCAAGACTCGCGGCCACACTTCCGACTTCTGCGGCGCGTGGATCGGCCTCTGGTCGCACATCGCGCGCGAGTACGGCCCTGCGCTAGAAGCCGAAAGCGAAAAGATGCGGGCGCGCAAAGAATTGCCCGGCGAGTCGTGTGAACAAATTTTAGAGAAGGCGCGCACCGCCGCGATGGCATTGATGGGGGCACTCATCCGCGCGGACAGCAAGACTAAAGCCCAGCGGCGGCGCGATAAAATCCCAGCGTGGCAACTTGAGTGCGCTCGACGCGGGCGCGCGATTGACTTCGCCGAGATGGATGAAGAAGTGAAACGGCGAGAACAACGCAATCTCGCGCGCTACTGGCGCGAAGCATGGACTTATATCCACATGCTTCAACGGGTGACGGGCCTGCCTTTGTTTCTCAAGGATGGTCGCAGCTTCAAAGAGAATAAAAGGGCAGGCGAGGCGGCCAGCTACACCGACTATCTGTCAGACATCATCGGCGAGATTATCAGGCTGAAGAATACCGTGCGCGGCGTGCGGGTTGGCAGATTTGAAAAGGCGACCGTGAACGCGCTGGCAAACTTTCGGCGTGAAACAGAGCATGAATGTCAGGACCGAAAACAGTGTCAACGTCCGCACGTCTTTGCACCAGAGGCTGACAAACAGCACAAAGGCAATCCGGGTTCGGGGGTGACCGACGTACTCAACGAGTTTGGGGTCGGACCGGGCGACGAATTGCCGGGTGGCGCTCGCCAGCGCGCAAAGGTGATTAGCTTCACGAAGGCGAAGGAAAAGATACTCGCCGGTGTGAAGATTGCGTGCGACAGGTCCAACGCCGGACGACTTACGCCGGACGAGGCCGAGCAACTTGTCGAGATGCTGGCCCCGGTGGTTGAGATTGCGATGCATGCACGCGCATCCGCCAAAGGTACACCGCTTCCTTTTGCGGATTTGACGCAAACCGACGCTGACGACGCTGACTTTCCGTCCGCCGAGTTCGTGCCACGAGCTTCAGACGAGAAACGCGATTTTCCGGCGGAAAACATACAAGTCGAAGAGGCCCACGCGGATAAATTTATCCGCCTAGAGGTTTCTGCGCCAGACCCCGAAAAAGTAACGACTGACGACTTCCTGTCCGCCGTCTTTCCCGACCCTTTCGAAGACATCAACCTTCGGGCCTTCGGGCCGAAGGACGCGCCCGAAAATGAGTCTAGGTTCAGCGCGCACAAGTGGCGTACGTGCCGCGAGGCTTTGGCCTGTGATGAGGCGCTTCTGGCCGAACTTCACGAGGCGAACCGCACGCGCGGGATTTACGTCGTCATCAACTCTGGCGGCGACAAGGCCAAAGACATTGCGCGCATCAATGGTTTCTTCGCTGAGATGGACGACGGCCCGCTTGCCGAGCAGCACGCAAAATACGACGCCTCACGGCTCGCGCCTGCTGTTCGCATCGAAACTCTGAAGAGTGTTCACGGCCACTGGCCCGCCGCTTCGGGCGTCACGTTGGATGATTTCGACGAGATACAGCGCCGACTCATTCACTATTTCAAGAGCGACCCGAAAATCAAAGACCGCTCGCGCGTGATGCGCGTACCTGGTTTTAATCACGTTGCTTATAACGCCGGGCTTCTCTCTTACAAGCCCGTCACGGTCGCCGCGTTCGACCCGTCACGGCGCTTCACGGCAGCCGAAATGTTGGCAGCCTTTCCCGCCGCGACTGAAGCTAAACCTAAGCTAGAACGCCTTCCGAAAACCACCATCGACATGACCGGCGACTTTGAAACTTACAAGCGGGAAATTGGTTCGTGCATCCGCAACCACGCGACGGCGCGGCGCAACGGGCGGGGGAATTGGGATTGCCGCGCCGTGTGTCACAACGGTAAAGGGGCAACGGGCCTCTTCTACGACCCGGCGGGCAACTTCGTTTTGTGCAACGCGGGTTGCGACCTCACCACAATCGCGCTCGCCTTCGGTATAACTCGCGCGAGGGGGGTGGCCTAATGACAAAAATCTTCGTCGCCAAAACTTCCGACGGCGTGCACGCCGTCAGACTTTCGAGCCGTGACGCTGACACATTCAAGCAGTTGATTGAAGCCTTAAAGGATTACGTTCCGGCGTGCCATCGAGTATACGTGCCAGACCGCAAGACGTGGCGCGTGGACGCTGACGCGCATGCGGAACTACACGGTTGGCTGGCTGACGCGCGCTCAACGTTCAACGCTCGCATCGAGTGGCTCGGCGGCGAGACTGACACCGACCCGTCACGCGAGTGGACGCCACCATCAAAGCCTAAAGCTGTTGACCCGTATCAGACGCTTCACCTACTCCCATCCGCGCCGACCGAAGTTATTAGAGCAGCTTTCAAAGCACTGGCGACTTTGCATCATCCCGACAAGCCAAGCGGTGATGACGAGAAGATGAAAGCTATTAACCGTGCGTATCAGCAGTTGTCAGCATGAATTCACCACACACAAAAGAAGGGGAAAAACAATGGCTTCAGCCAACAAAATCACCGAGGCGAAAAGGGCTTTTGCCAGGGATGCGAACTTTCAACGACTAAAAGCGCGCTTCCCGGCGAACACAAACACTAAACGTTTAGTCACCAATAAAGGAAAGAAAAAATGATAAGCGAATCAAAATTACGCGCGCCATACATCGTTCGACACATTCCACCTGAGCAGATAGAACGAGGGCTTCGACTTCAACGCGAGATGGAAGCGATTGACGCTCAGGTCGCGCGAGAGTTGGCCGACGAACTCAGGGCGGACGAAGCTGCGCGTCGCGTCGAGTCTGAGCGGGCAGCCATCGTAGAGGCGCGTCGAGCAGCAAGCGCTAGCGGAAAAATCATGAACGCAAAATATGGTTGGGTCAATAACACGACGAAAGGATGGGGCTAATGATTGAAGACATTCGAAAAGAGTTGGAAAGTTTATCGGCGAGAAAAATCGAGTTGGAATCCGAACTCGCGCGCGGCGACGAATCGGTTGCTTCGGCGAGAGAGTCCCTACTGCAAGGAACGGTCGGCGCTGTTCAAACTGTCACGGTCGCCCACTCATCCGCCGAAGCACTGCGAGCCGCTGTCAACGCGCTCGACAAGCGAATCGAGCAGAAGCGTGCGGAATTGGCGACGGCGCTTGACGAAGCGCGGCGAGAATCTGAGTTCGAGCATCGCCTGGCGCTCATGCAGCGCGGCGAAGATTTGTTAACGGCATATCTCGCTGTGCGCGACCGGACAAACGAAGCTTTGAAAAAGCACGCTGAAGAGATGAGCGCCGCATTTGCCGCGCTTCAGGCGAACCGCAATGCTTGGCTGGCAAGTATCGATATTACTGATGTGTTCTCGTTCGACGAATTCATCGCCGCGGGCGTAGACCCAACATCCGTACGGGCGCCGTGGGACGGAACAAACGGCGCCGCTTCTGACGACAAGGCTTATGTGCTGCCGCACGTGCTACCGTTTGAGGACGTTCTTCGGATTGTTTTCCACGTCTGGAATGAGGCGACCAGGGAAGAATCCAGCCGTTCAGCATGAAAGCTTTTGAATGCCAATGAAAGCCACCGAGGAAAAATTAACGCCGAAACAGGAACGGGCGCTCGTCGCCTTGCTCGACTGTGGCGAGACGAAACGCGCGGCTTTTGTCGCGGGCGTCGGCGAGGTCACGTTGTGGCGATGGCTTCAGTTGCCAGCGTTTCAATCACGCTACCGTGCGGCGCGTCGTCAATTAGTCGAGACGGCCATTGCTCAACTGCAATCTGATTGCACCGTCGCCGTACGTGTGCTGAGAGAAGTGGCAGAAGACAAACAAGCACCAGCTTCATCGCGCGTGGCCGCTGCCAAGACCATCCTTGAACAGAGCATCGGTGCTATCGAGTTGATGGACTTGCAAGAGCGTGTCGAGATGTTGGAAAAGATGTTGCCAGTAACAGAAGGTAAAAGATCATGGCGTTAAAAGAGCGTGTCAAAAAACTGTGTGAGGCACAAACAACCGGGCATGTGTGTCCTGAGTGCGGCGGCGATTTTAAAGGCGCGAACGTTAACCATACCGTCACGTTCCAGACTGACGACTTGACCTCGCCGAAAACTCGAAGCGAGTCACCAAAAAGCAAAAGTTGCTCGACGTGCGGTCGCGGCTTAGTGTTCACGATTAACTTTGACGACTAACCCGCACGATGGCAAAGCGTCAATTGATGCTTTGGTACGTTCCGACACACCCTCTCGGCGATGAAGCGAGGTAGGCCCCCACTCAGCGAGCAGCTGCGTCAATTGACGCAGCTGTTACCTCGGCGATGAAGCGAGGTAGGCCCCCACATCTTGCGCCCATTGCATAATCCCGAAATCACCTTCCGCACGCACCTTTACCCGCCGACAGATGCACAACATGTTGTGGCGTGTGCTTTCCCATAAGAGAGTATGCAGCGATTCTGAATAATCCGCGTCCGCTAATTCTTTGTTATGTTCTACGCATCTCTCGCGGATAGTTGCCCTGTGCTGAAACGGGTATGTGAGGTATGCACTGAGGGCGGAAACGAGCGCACAGCGAACGTGTACAACCGTGGCGGGCTTCCCGGTGTTGTCGCACTGGGAAGCCCTTCAACAACTTTCGTTCATTCGCGCTCACCCTGCAACCGCACGGACTCGGTTGTAATAGCAAGCAACTGGCAATAATGGCGCGTGAGGCTGAGAAGAGTATTAGTGATTCGGCGAGAGAAGCAACACCAATCCCTGAGCATAGGCGACCGACTAAGACAGAGCAGGCAGAGAGAGTTAAAGGTAGTGTCACTACCTTTAACGGCAAGCGTGATGCCGAATACCTCACCGCCCGTATCGCACGTGACCATAAAGACATTCTTGAACGCATGAAGGCGGGCGAGAGAAGCCACACCAATCCCTAAACACGGCGGTGATAGAAAGAGCAGGGATTATCAAGGTGCCGTAGGCACTCTGATTCGTGGTAGCAATAATGCCGACTACCTCGCCGCCCGTATCGCACGTGACCATAAAGATATTCTTGAACGCATGAAGGCGGGCGAGAGAAGCCACACCAATCCCTAAACACGGCGGTGATAGAAAGAGCAGGGATTATCAAGCTTACAATGTAAGCTTGATTCACGGCAACAGTGCCGACTACCTCACTGCCCGCATCGCCCGCGACCGTCCTGATATTCTTGAACGCATGAAGGCGGGCGAGAGTAGCCACACCAATCCCGCATCATGGTGAGATAGGCAACGGTAGAAGTAAAGGTGTTTACAGCACCTTTATTCGTGGCAACGACGCCGACTTCGCAAAGATTGCCCTGTGCTGAAACGGGTATGCTGCGGTATGGACTGAGGATGAAAACGAGCGCACAGCGAACGTGTGCCAGCGTGGCGGGCATCCGGCGAGTTGGTTTTCAGTGGCACGCCCACATGCGCGGGGCTTCAACGAGCAGGACCGATCAAGGTAGTGTATCTACCTTGGCACGCCCACATGCGCGGGGCTTCAACGACAGAGCAGGCAGAGAGAGTTAAAGCTTACAATGTAAGCTTTACAGCACGCCCACATGCGCGGGGCTTCAACAGTAGAGGTGTTCACAACACACCTACTCGTGGCAAGCACGCCCACATGCGCGTGGCTTCTACGGGATTATCAAGGTTCTATTAGAACCTTGAAAGCAGCACGCCCACATGCGCGCGGCTTCTACCAAAGCAAAAGAGGCCAGCCCGAAAGCCAGCCTCTTAGATTTTGTAGAACGTTCTACAAAATTACCCGCGCTTACTCTTCACTTCCCTTCTCATTAGTGGCCGCGCCTTGCCGCCACATGAACGTGTAGAGCGAGTGCTGCTGCTGAATGTTTGCAAGGCACTCTCGACGGGCAGTTGCAGTCAACCATCTTCTCGCCGTTCGCGCGGTAGCACAGGACGGTGTAGACGTTCCCGGTGCTGCCTGTCACTTGGTACTCACCGAACTCAACCATCTTAACTTTCGGGTGCAGCGCTTTGGCGTTCGTGATGGCGTTCTGTATCTGCGCTTTGTTTCTCAGGATGAACATTAGTTGTCGCCTTTCGTGTTTAATTTCCTAACTTGAAAGTATTCTAGCATGGGTAAATACATAATACAACATAATTCTTCTATCACGGGTAAAGTATTTTCTTTACTTTCTGTACACTCGCGGGTTAGTATTTCCACCCATGAGCAAGTCAGACCTTACAACGGCGCAAGTTGCGCAGCGCATGAGCGTGAGTGTGCACGCGGTTCGTTTCTGGATTAAGCGGGGCTTACTCCCGAACGCCTATGAGGTGAAAGAGTCGCGCGGAAATGTCTGGATGATTCCCGAAGGAGATATAAGGGGCTTTGAGCCGCCGAAGAAGACAGGGCGACCGCCCAAAGCCAAGCCCGCACAATCGAACGGTAAGAAGAGAGGCGGGAAGAAGTGACCACACGCAAGCACCTGCTAAGCAAGCGTGGCTTTGAGGTGTCATTCAAGGCAGGTGCCCGCAAAGCCGTCTGCAACGTGTTCACAGCGGCGAGGTTGGACAAGGCGCCATGTCGAGAGGCTTTCGAGTAGGTAGGTGTCAGCACGAGTCGTGGCAAGCCTGACAATGTAAGGCTTGCCACATGTCGAGAGGCTTTCGAGTAGGTAGGTGTCAGCACATTTGAACCCATTGGGTTCAAAACCTGAAGACGAGATGTCGAGAGGCTTTCGAGTAGGTAGGTGTCAGCACAAATGTTGCGAAATTATACCCAAGTAGAATTTCGCAACATGTCGAGAGGCTTTCGAGTAGGTAGGTGCCAGCACATGTTAAAAAATTCCGCACATGCGGAAATATTTAACACATGCGGACAAGCTTACGGGCGAGTGCCAGCGCCCAAAGGTGTAGTGAGGTACACCTTTCGCAAAATGAGCGGTAAGAAGGAAGGCGGCAAAGGTTTGTCGGAATTAGGAAAGCCAATGACACAGGTTGAATGTCCGTTCTGTTCAAATCCTAACTTCTTCGCGGACGCCACAAAGGGGCGGGCGAAGAAAATAAAGCTCGAGTGGCCCCGGTGGCGGCTAAAAGAAAAGTTCTGGAGCGAGAAGCTACTCAAAATAAATGACGACTACGGTCGCGTGACAAAGGCGGCGGCGGAGCAACGCGGCGAGTGCATACGAATCGTTTTAGATGGTGACAATTTCCAGAAACGCTGGCAAGGCTTTACGGTTGAAGTCTTCGGGATCGACTACCCACGAGAGTTAGAAAGGTTTTGGTCCATTCCGCCAGCGCCATTCCTTTTCGCCACAGGTGTTTTTCAGAAATCGGACCAAGCCCCGCTCGTCAGGCAGTTTTTCGCCTGCCGCTTAACTCATCAAAAATCAGCCGCCCAGTTGATCGTTCACTGGTGGCCGACGCACGGGCGCTTGTTCGAGATGCATGGCCCGCTCGTGTCTCAAGAACCGAACGCCGACATAGAAGCATTCAAAAAGGCTTTTGATTTCTTCCGGCGGGAGACGCGAGGCGCGCCGAAGATTGACGCTGCCAAAGTCACACAGGCAATTCGCAGTCAGGGACAACGGGCAACTCAAAAGAAAGTGGCACAGGCCGTGGGCGCGGCGGATCGGACGTTGCGCGATTGGCTCGTGCGGAATGGCAAAACTTGGAAGGAACTAAAGAACGAACTTGTCGCATAACATGATGTGGCGACAAAAGTTTTCCTTTCCGCCACTTTCTATGTTAGACTTTTTTCGAGGTAAGACAAACAAAGACGCGGCGACCCTGCAAAAAGTAACCGCGCTTTGTTTTGATTGATAACCAGCACTTCCGCGCCGGTGTTTTTCCTTTCGCATTATCCGCGAAAGTCGCCGGTGAAGGCAAGTTGAAAAGTTTTCACTGGCGACGACGACCGCCGCTATTACATTTTAGTTTCGCAGCCGCGCCGTGCGTTGCGATTGAAGAGAGAGCCTTTGGTGTTTTGGGAGTCGTCGCCCAGCATCGAGGGCTTTCTTGTTTAGGCACACGAACGCCCGAGTTGGTAGCTCAGGCGCTCGCAAGTTTTAGATGATTTAACGCTGAAAGGTAACTAACTGATGCGAAGTATAACACGAAATAAACCGGGGGGGGCAAATTGATGAGCGCACAGCCCTCCTACAAAAACGACAAGGCCGAAGAGTACGCCCGCTGGCGACGCCGCGACCACGCCAACATCGAGGCAATGCAGAATCTTGTTATCGCCAGCATCGCCGAAGAGTCAGGCGCCGAGATGCCGCCGAATGTTCGACTACTCATCTCGGCGCTACAGGGCGCGCACGGCGGCGGGGAAGTGGCCTACGAGCCTTTCGAGCGAAGCTATCAGAGCATCGGCGCGCAACTTCAATTCACCGGCACCGGCGACGCCATAGAAGCAAGGGTTCGCCGGTGGGTAAACGACCTTTTGAGTTGGCAGGACGCCGCACTCGTCGAACTGTTCTCCGTCGTCAAAGGCGGCCAGATCATCGGCAACCGCCCCGATGGCACGCCGATCCGCAAGGCCACCACTTTCATTGACCATCTTCAGCCGAAGGCCGACGCAGCCGTGCAACGCGCGCGCGCCTCGGAACAGTGGAAGGGCAGCGCGGCGAAAGGAATCAAACCTCACCCCGGCCTCGCGCTCGCCGCCCAAGTCGAGTGGCTGAAAAAAGAATTACCAAAGCTGAAGCCGAAGGCCGACGACACGCCGAAGACTCACACGAAGCAGCCCGTCGCCGAGTACGCGAAAAAGCGCACGCAGGCCATACTTTCGGATTTGGAAGACACCGCCGACGAGATCGAGAAGCGACACGGCGACGCCGACCTCTGGCTTGAGCGGATCGAAAAGCTCGTCCAGACGATGCGCGTCTCGCGCCGCAAGACCCTCGCCGCTCGCCGCAGCTGGATCATGCTTGACGACGAAGACGCAGAAGAGAAAGCGCGCGAGGGTAATACTGCTTATAAGGGTGACAAATTTGACCCGGCGGACGCACCCGACGAAGCCGGCCTGGGTGACAAAAATGTAACCCAGGCGGACGCAGAAAACCCCGAAAATACGCCATTTTTCGAGGCCGAAAACGAGCCTTCCGCGCGCGAATGGGCACTCGCCTTCGCCTCTCAGGGAATCGGCGTCTTCCCGCTCAAGTCGCGGGAAAAGATACCGCTCGGCAGGCTCGCGCCGAACGGCTGCAAGAACGCCACGACCGACGAGGCCGTGATAAA
>MWVT01000221.1_pt1 | contig 12432 bp, 12 predicted proteins | sample 1047201 | NCBI WGS metagenome assembly MWVT01 (sample SAMN06349988, study PRJNA376086) | soil metagenome | isolation source: TG5-1 sample Antarctic (ecotone) soil | place: Antarctica | collected 2015-01-13 | reverse complement strand
CTGCTGTGTTTAGCAAAACAACATCCAGAGCATAAATTTTATTTTTTATTTGATCGGCTTTACACAGATGAGTTTGTTTTTCCTGAAAATGTAACTCCGTTAATTATTACTCCGGCTGCAAACAATCTATTGTTATGGAAATACTGGTTGGATATAAAGGTGCCGGCTGCACTGAAAAAAATAAAAGCGGATATTTTTTTTTCTGCTGATGGCAGTTGTTCACTAACTACAAAGGTTCCTCAGTGCCTGCTATTTCCAGATCTTACTTTTTGGCATCAACCTGGCGCTTACAAAAAAGCAGAAAATTTTTTTTATAAAAAATACTTCCCTAAGTTTTTAAAAAAGGCAAATAAAATTCTTGCTACTTCTGAAGTTGAAAAAAAAACAAATCATCGATTCGTATAAAATTGATTCTGATAAAATTGGAATTATTTACCCCGCAGTCAGTTCAATTTTTCTACCACTAACCTTTGAAATAAAACAAACTTTAAAAGAAAAATATACTGAGGGTAAAGAATATTTTATTTACTCAGGAAGTATAGCTCCGCATAAAAACCTGGTCAATCTTTTGAAAGCTTTTTCTTTATTCAAGAAAAGACAACGTAGTAACTGGAAGCTTGTATTAAGTGGCGTAATGGCATGGAAGAACGATGGGTTTATACAGCTCCTGAAAACTTATAAGCACCGCGATGACTTAGTGATTACGGGTATAGTAGCGGACAAAGAATTAGCAAAATTGATTGGGGCAGCTTATGCTGTAATTCATCCTTCACTTTTTGTAAACGTTGGCACAGCCGCATTACAGGCAATAAAATGCAATGTTCCACTGCTTGCTTCAACAAATACAATAATGCAGGAAGTTGCTGGAGATGCCGCACTATATTTTGACGGCTCGGACCCGGGCTACATTGCGGAAAAACTTATGGTCATTTATAAAGATGAAAACCTGCGCAATGAGTTGATTGAAAAGGGAAGAATGATCGCATCAGAATATAGCTTGCAAAAGTCGGCTGATTTTTTATGGAAAAACATTCAGAATATTGCTTACAGTTGACCGCTGATTTCTGATTGCCGATCACCTCCTACCTTCGCAGCTTAAATTAGAAGAATGGCAAAATCAACAATAACTATTGATGTGGAGTTAGATGAAAACCGGGTGCCGCAAAATATACAATGGCATGCTACTGAAAGTACTGCCGATCGGCCTGCGCAGGCAAAAGCGTTCATGCTTTCGATATGGGATGGGGCAGAAAAAACAGCATTGCGCATTGATCTGTGGACGCAAAAAATGATGGTGGATGAAATGGCCGATTTTTATTACCAGACCTATATGACCATGGCCGATACTTTTGAGCGTTCAACAAAACAAATTGAATTAGTAGAGGAAATGAAAACTTTTGCAAAAGAGTTTTATAGGAAATTCCAGGAAGCACAAATGAAAGAAAACAAACTCAGGCAGTAAGGAAGTTGGCAGTTGACAGTTTTACAGTTAAGAGTTTACAGTTTACAGTTGAAACAGATAACTCAATGCAAATTGCCTTCAGAAAGTCAAATTTTTTTTGAAAGAATGAATAGTGCTACAAAATTGTCATCTGGAATCACCATCAAACCACAAATTTTAAACTCTAAACTAATACCATGAACCTCGAAGAAAGTATAATGACAGAAATGAAAGAAGCCATGAAAGCCAGGAATGAAGCAGCTTTACGAAGTTTAAGAGGTATTAAGGCCGAGATCATAAAGGCAAAAACAGAGCCTGGTGCAGGTGGCGAAATTTCTGCGGACAAAGAAATTAGTTTATTACAACGGATGGTGAAACAACGCCGCGATTCATTATCGATTTATAAAGAACAAAACCGTGAAGATCTTGCGCAAAAAGAGCAAGAGGAACTGGATGTTATTGAGCGTTTTTTACCAGCGCAATTAAGCGGGGCAGAGTTAAAAAACGAGTTGCAACAGATCATAACAGAAACTGGTGCTTCTTCAGCTGCCGACATGGGTAAAGTAATGGGCGCAGCAACAAAAAAATTAGCAGGCCGGGCCGATGGTAAAGCAATATCCGCAGCGGTAAAAGAGTTACTCGCTAAATAACAATAGATGTTCATTGACCTCATTGTTATTATGTTATTAGTAATAGCTTTATTTAAGGGTTTGCGAAAAGGATTTATTCTCGGAATTTTTTCTTTTTTGGCATTCATTGTGGGGCTGGCCGCTGCCATCAAGTTATCGGCTGTTGTTGCAGCATATATTGGCGATAACGTTTCCATTTCTCAGCGTTGGCTGCCTGTTATTGCTTTTGTAATTGTGTTTCTATTGGTTGTTTTCCTGGTTCATTTAGGTGCAAAAGCAATTGAAGGTGTACTTCGTATTGCTTTATTAGGCTGGCTTAACAAATTGGGTGGGGTTTTACTTTTTGCATTACTCTATCTATTCATTTTTAGTGTTGTTCTTTTTTATGCAGAACAGTTAGGGATAATTAATGAATTAACTATAGAGGCATCTTTCACTTATCCTTATTTGCATCCTTTAGGTCCGAAAGCTATAGAGGCTTTGGGCGCAATCCTTCCCTTCTTTAAAAATATGTTTATAGAACTGGCGGATTTCTTCAATGGTGTTTCAAAAAAAATATAATGAACTAATTAAATTTTTTGGTTGGTGCTTGTAAATTTTATTCAACTATTTACTCTCTGTTCAAAGAAAATTAATTTCATTGATAAAACAGGGAACAACGATGAATACCATTTAATTCAGAAAGCCATCGAAGCACATAATCTTTACGTTATTTTGTAAATTAAGATGGGATAAAAAGTGTTGATGCAGAAGACAATATATTTGCCCAATCTCAGAGGGTACAATTAGTGCATTTTACATAAATAAGAGTATTTTAGCGAACACAGATTATTAGATGCAATACGAATTAAAAAAATTAGATAAGTTTAAATTTATTGAAGAAGGCGCAGGACAGCCGCTTGTATTGCTGCATGGTTTATTTGGGGCTTTAAGTAATTTTAAAGACCTCATTGAATATTTTCGTCAGCATTATAAAGTAGTGGTTCCTATACTTCCCCTGTTTGAGTTGGATATTCTTCATACAACGGTTGGGGGACTTGCTAAATATGTACATAGATTTTTAGAAGCAAGAGATTATAAAAATGTCCATCTTCTTGGTAACTCATTAGGTGGTCATGTAGGATTGGTACATATTTTAAAACACCCTGAAAGAATAAAATCGTTAACACTTACCGGAAGCTCCGGCCTTTTTGAAAATGGAATGGGCGACACCTATCCCCGCCGTGGTGATTACGAGTATATAAAAAAGAAAACAGAGTTTACCTTTTACGATCCCAAAACAGCAACGGAGGAATTGGTGAACGAAGTTTTCGAGATAACAAAAAACCGCATTAAAGTAATTAAGATTATTGCATTAGCTAAAAGCGCCATTCGTAATAACCTTGGTGAAGAGCTGAATGCAATAAAACAACCTACGCTTTTGATTTGGGGACATAACGATACCGTTACGCCTCCTTTCGTGGCAAGAGAATTTCAGCGGCTGATACCAAATAGTGAACTTCATTTTATTGACAAATGCGGTCATGCCCCTATGATGGAACAACCAGATGAATTCAATGTGGTCTTACATAAATTTTTGAAAAAACTAGCCGAGCCTGCAACAGTTGCCTGATGATATTTGTCTAAACAGGTAAAGCCGCTACCATGTTAACCCGCGATCTCATATCGAATTCTATTCCTTACCTCCATTTGGATGATAAAGTTTATCATGCTTTGCAATTGATGAACGATTACCATGTTACACATTTACCGCTTGTGGAAGAAGAAAAATATCTCGGTATAATAAGCGAGGAGCAGCTATTACATTCCGATGAAGACGATGTATTAAATAGTCTGCCCTTTAGTGATGACGGTACTTCGGTTCAAGCCAATGACCATTTTTTAAAAGCAATACAAATAGCGGTTCAAAATAAATTAAGTATTGTGCCTGTAGTTGAGAACAATCAAATAATGGGTATCGTTACGTACAACGATCTTTTACGCAACGCTTCCGATTTTATGAGCCTGAATGAACCGGGCGGTTTGATTGTGTTGGAAATAGACGGGAAAGATTATTCTTTTAACGAAATCAACCGCATAGTAGAGTCAAACGATGCCCAGATTACTCAATTGAACACTTACACAGATGCCGAAACCGGCATTATGGAAGTAACTGTCAGGGTCAGTAAAGTGGAAATTTCTGACATAATAAATACATTTCAACGCTACGAATACAATGTAAAGTATTATTTTGGGGAGGAGTTATACGAAAACGAGCTTCGAAATAACTATGATAACCTGATGAATTATTTAAAAATGTAGAATATCTGTTTTTATATAATTCAGGTATCATATTAGCAGGTATAAAGTGGGAATTGTGTTTTAATGTGATTATGAAGAAATGGTTGCTTAGTATTTTATCATGTACCCTTTTTGCAAACGCTTTTGCTCAAATAAGCATTGCAGATAACAGCATAGTGTACTCAACCAGTGAAGCAAACTCCTTTAGTGATAGCACCGCGTTATTTACAATAACTGAAATTATTGTTGAAGGCAACCGGAAAACCCAGGAAAAAGTGATATTGAGGGAGCTGTCTTTCCAGGCAGGTGAACAATATACCCTGAGTGTACTCATTCAAAAATTTAACCAGTCAAAAGAACAATTATTAAACACGACTTTGTTTCAAAACGTTGTTGTTTCTTTAAAAAATTTGCAGGGTTACGACGCCTCTATAAAAGTTTCTGTAAAAGAACGTTGGTACATCTATCCCATTCCATTTATTAGCGTGGTAGATAACAGTTTTCAACATTGGGTGAAAAATGAAAACATGGATTTGAACAGGATAAAATATGGAATCAAAATAAAACATAGAAACTTTACGGGCAGAAACGACAAACTCACAATGAACCTGACCAACGGGTACACAAAAGAAGTTGCTTTCCGGTATGAAGATGTTCCTGTAGATCGAAATTTAAAATGGTTGGCTAGTTTTAGCACTGCTTTTGGAAGAAACAGGGATATAAATTATGCAACTTTCGATAACAAGCGGATCGCATATAAAAACCCGAACAGCTTTGTTCATTCTTATTTTAAATCGGCCGCAGCAATAACTTACCGTCCTGCCATTAAAACCCGGCATACGTTCAGTATTGGGTACAACTACGAAAAAATAACTGATACCATTTTAAAGATCAGTCCTGATTTTTCGACACAAAAAGACAAAATTGTTTATCCTGAAATTTTTTATAAGCTCCAGTACTTCGATGTTGATTTTATTCCTTATCCAACTAAAGGATTTGCGACAGATATTAAATTTAGTAAAAAGGGATTTGGTGGGCAGGTAGATGTTTGGCAAACCATTGCAAGAACATCTCTCAGTGTGCCATTATCTGACAAATATTATTTTAACTGGCAACTGGCCGGTGTATTAAAACTTCCTTTTGATCAACCTTATAATTTGCAAAATTTCGTGGGTACTGAAGGCTTGTACCTGCAGGGCTACGAAGACTACGTAATAGACGGTGTTGCCGGTGGCTTTACTAAACTAAGCTTTGCCAGGCAAATTATTAATACAGCTATTCATCTTCCTTTAAAAAAGGTAAAGCAGTTAAATTATATTCCTATTAAAATTTATGGAAAAGTATTTGGCAATACAGGTTATGTGTACACAAAAAACCCTCACATTTCCAATACCCTGAACAACCGCATGCTTAACTCCGGCGGCATTGGTTTAGATATTATTTTGTTCTACGATTTTATTTTTAAAGTAGAATGGAGCTTCAACCATTTAAGGCAAAACGGTATATATTTACACGATAGGAGGTACCTCTGACGATCTTCTCTTTTCTGAAAAATTAAACTTTGAAAGTAGCTGTTTATAGCCGGGTATTAGAAATTGGACAACAGAAAGACCTGCAACTTTTTTTTGATGAACTGCAGGCAGAAGATATTGTACCGGTAATTTACAGACCTTTTTTTTCTGAACTCAAAAACGCTATTTCACTTATAGATAATATTGAAACCTTTTCTTCTCACGAAGACCTCACCGAAGAAATTGATTTTCTGATCAGCCTTGGCGGCGATGGTACTTTATTAGATACCGTTACGTTGATCCGCAATAAAAACATTCCGGTTGTAGGTATAAATTTTGGGCGGCTTGGTTTTTTGGCAAGCATTGGCCGCGATGAATTATCTGAGGCGGTAAAAGCTTTAGCCCGCCGATCTTTTATTGTAGACAAACGTTCGCTTATTCATCTTGATTCCAGCCTCTCGCTCTTTAACGATGCTCCTTATGCGTTAAACGAATTTGCTATCCATAAGCGTGATGTATCGCCCATGATAAAAATTCATACTTACCTCAATGGCGAACTATTAAATAATTATTGGGCCGATGGATTGATACTGGCTACACCTACAGGTTCTACAGGATATAATCTTAGTTGCCAGGGTCCTATTGTTTTCCCCGATGCCGGCAGTTTTGTAATTACACCCATCGCACCGCACAATTTAAATGTACGTGCCATTGTTATTCCCGATAATACCATTATTTCTTTTGAAATTGAAAGCCGCTCCGATGAAATAATTGTGGCGCTCGACTCACGCCGCGAGATCGTCAATAAGAATATTCAATTAGCTATTCGCCGCGAAACATTTATGCTGAGCCTTGTTCGTTTAAACGAAAACAATTTTCTGCAAACCTTACGCAATAAGCTTTCGTGGGGGTTGGACAAAAGGAATTAAAAATTACGTTGGCCCCACGAATAATATAATCGGAGCATTATGAACAGGCATGTAATGTAAAAGTTCCGTGCGGACACGAACCTTGACGAAGGGCATAGTGTTGCGACATTTATTGGAAAAAGGAATAGATATAAAAATACATCAGGGATTTACTAGGACATTTTGATATTAGAACCACCGCACGGTATCTGCATTTAAAAAGAGAGCAATTAATAAATATTGAAAGTCCGCTGGATGCGCTGCTATTAAAAGATGAAATCTAAAGACAGTTGGTGTCGTTGCCCGCACAGACAATACAAAAAAGCGAATATTAAAATGTTGAAAATCAACAGCCCAATTTTTAAATCTCTGAGAGGAGTGCTGTATATTTAATTGTTAGCGGCAAGCAAAATTGACAGCACAATAAATTTATGGTATGACTGAAATCAGAATATACTCAGACGCTTACAAACAAGACGTTGCTAATTTAATTTTAGAAATTCAAAAAACAGAATTTGAAATTCCAATAACTCTTGCAGGACAACCTGATTTGACTGATATAAGCAACTTTTATCAAAACGATAATGGAAATTTTTGGGTAGCGATTGTTGACAATATAGTGGTTGGGACAATTGCGTTATTAGACATAGGGAATAGACTTGGTGCTTTGCGAAAAATGTTTGTTACTGCAGAATATCGGGGTAAAGATTTTGGTGTTGGGCAAAAACTATTGGACAATCTTTTTGAATGGACAAGACAGAAAAAATATAACGAAATACTATTGGGAACGACAGAAAAATTTATTGCAGCACAACGATTTTATGAAAAAAATGGATTTGTTGAAATTGAAAAAGAAGCATTGCCCTCCGAGTTTCCAATAATGCTAGTCGATGTGAAATTTTATAAATATACTTTAGGTAATTGACAAGACTTTTAGAATTGGTAACACAAATTGACAAATGCCAGCCGCTAACATGGGGTCACAGTTGCACAACGTAAATATTCAGTAACACTTCATTGCAGGTAAGTTTTAATTGTTTGTAAAGCTTTTTACAGGACTTGTTTTTTTGTTTTAGAAAATGCATCTGCCAAAGGCAAAAAAATTGAATGCCCCATTTTGTCTTGTAATGCGTTTGAAGGAAGACCTTTTTTACATGCCCAAAAGCTTTTCCTGCTTTTGTTTTGAGCATCGCCATTGTTCTTATGTTTGTTTTGGGGGCGGTAAATTTTAATAACTTTTTCAGGTTGTAATAGGCCGCAGCAAGTATCACTATTTTATTAGCTGCAGCCAATCCCCTTGCATTAATGCGCTTGACTCCCATAAAATTTATTAGTGTTCCCCACACCAGTTCTACCGTACTGCTTATCTTTCGCTTCATCACTTTGGCTTTTACGGTTTGCTGCCTGGTTTTGGCTCGTTCCAGTTCTGCTTTGTAAATACTGTGCTGCACTTTTTTTGTTTTGGCTTTATCACTGATACAGGTTTTTCTTAACGGACAATTTTTACAATCGCTCTGCAAAGAATAATATTTCTTTACTAAGTGACCCCTTCCATCATCCACTGCTTCGCCTTTGCCTTTTAATATTTTATTGTTAAGGCAGATATAGTAATCGTTTTTTTTCATCATAGATAAATCCTTCACTGCCGCTTAAGGCTCCGCCAAGTAAGATGCATACAGCCAGTGCAGATTGAGTGATTTGTTTAACCGCCGATAAAAATTATCGGTCGGCACCAACTGATCCAACGTTACAGTATAGAGCATCTTGGGTTGTAAGTGTTTTTTGCCTTGCATGTTTTAAATTACTATGCAAGCAGAGCCGAAAACAACTATTTTTATTAACACAGTGTGAGTTGTGCAACAAGCACATGGGGTTTTGTGCAAGCATGGCAGGACGTTGTTAACTTCGGCTGCATGCAAGCATCAGCAGAGGCTCGGGCTCGACATTCAATTTTCAGCTTTAGTTCATAACTTCAACAACATATTTTCAATTGGGCATTTGTGCCGGGCTGGAAAAACAATGAATTCCTGCCTTCGCAAATACTCGACTGTTAGCAGAAATGCGAAAACTCTATAACAATTCGCTTTTCATGACAAATCAATCGACCATTTATATTAAAACGAAAAAAAGTTTAGTTTTTTTGGTGTTGAGTATAATAGTATTTACGTTTTGGTTTTTAAGCAGAATAACAAATGTTTACCATTTTCCTTTTGTTGGTGCGATTTTCGAGCTTCTTTGGTTACCAGTGATTGCCTTGACATTAATTTTGCCCATTTTATCCTTAATACAGTGGAGAAAAGAGAAATTTAATTTGAGATCTTTCAACTTATATTCAATTATTATACTCATTTTGACAATTTTTTTGACCATATTTAATGTATAAAAATCCTTTTTATATTGACATGAACTCTTTTCAGCAAAAATTTCTGGAGAGAACAAAAGATAATTTAGGCGACGACAATAAAAAAAATCTACAACCGAATATTTCAGTTAGAGTGTTGCTTTTCACAAGGGTTTAAAAAAGGTAATTTCTGTCAGTGAACACAGCAAAACATCTCATTGGTGATGGCACCAGTACACGAGGTATATTAATTGACCGGGCAATAATAGAACGTCCGGATTTATTTGCTGCTGCTATCAACAATGTTCCTGTAAGTAATCCATTACGGGCTGAGTATGGACCAAATGGAATATTAGACGCTAAAGAATTTGGAACAGTAAAGGATTCAGTGGAAGCATTGGGGCTGATAGAGATGGATGCATTTCTGCACGTAAATAATGATGTAAAATATCCGGCTGTGCTAGCGGTTGCCGGTATCAATGATACAGGTGTTCCTGTTTGGCAGGCTGCTAAATTTGTGGCAGTATTACAAAACACTAATTCAGATAGACCGATGTTATTACAAGTTAACTATTAGAGTGGCCACTTTATTTTCAATTGATTTAATGTCTCAATCCCGCCAACTTGCAGCTATCATGTTTACCGACATTGTTGGTTACACTGCATTAATGAGTGACGATGAGCAAAATGCTTTTGACATCCTGCGACAGAACCGCGAGTTGCAGAAGCCGCTAATTGAAAAGTACGGAGGAAAGTGGATCAAAGAATTAGGGGATGGTGTGCTTGCCAGCTTCAACACAGTCTCCGACGCTGCACACGCAGCCATCAAAATACAAGAGACGTGTCGTCTCACTAAGGAGTTTTCTTTGCGAATTGGAATCCACCAAGGGGAAGTGGTATTCGAACAGGAAGATGTTTTTGGTGATGCCGTAAACATTGCCTCCCGCATACAGGCACTGGCTCCTGTGGGTGGCATTTGGGTATCGGAAACAGTGCACAACAATATAGCAAATAAGCAGGGCATAATGACCAAATTTATAAAGGAAGAGAGCCTGAAGAATGTCAAAGGGTCTGTGAAGATTTATGAAATGATGACTGAACAGCGAATTGCGGCACCTCAACTCACTGTTTCAAAAGAAGACAAAAACACACAAGAAAAAAGCATTGCTGTATTGCCGTTTATAAACATGAGCAACGATCCCGAGCAGGAATATTTCAGCGATGGTATGGCAGAGGAAATATTGAACTCTTTATCCCATTTGAAAGATTTGAAGGTTGCCGGACGTACATCATCTTTTCAATTCAAAGGAAAAAATATTGATCTGCGTGAAGTAGGTAAAAAGCTTGGTGTGGCAACAGTTTTAGAGGGCAGCGTACGTAAACAAGGCAACAAGCTACGCATAACAGCGCAATTAATAAATGTTGCGGATGGTTTTCATTTGTGGTCAGAAAAATATGATCGCAACATGGATGATATTTTTGGTATTCAAGATGAAATTGCTTTAGCGATTACTGAAAACCTAAAGGTCATTTTACTGGAAAAAGAAAAATCGATCATTACAAAAAGCCATACCCAAAATACAGAAGCTTATGAATTCTATTTAAGAGGACGGTTTTATTTAAACAAACGTTTTCTCTTTCAAAGCTTAGAACAATTTAAAAAAGCTGTGCAAATTGATCCTGATTTTGCAAAGGCTCATGCAGGATTGGCAGATGCTTATGTTATACTGGGATTTTATAATTACTTGCCCGCAAAAGAAGTTATGCCCAAAGCAAGGGAAGCAGCTAATGCAGCCATACACCTGGACAACTCCCTTTGCGAACCCTATTGTTCGCTTGGGATGTATTATGCAAGCTATGAGTGGAACTGGAAGGAAGCGAAGAACAATTTTCTCAAATCAATTCAACTGAATCCCCGGTATATTCAGAGTCATGTTTGGTGCGGTCATTACTACCTATGCTGGATAGAAGGAAAATTTGAAGAAGGAGAAAGGCATCTCAACATTGCTATTGAACTGGAACCATATAACGCAATGAGTTATATCAACAAATATGCTGTTTTATTTACTGTCGGTAAATTCGAAGAAGCATTCATAACTGCGAAGCAGGGTTATGAGATGGATCCAGATTCAGTGATCGGAAACCGCATCATGGGGTTAGCTTATTTTTATAAAAAACAATACGCTGAAGCAACCGGGTATCTTGAATTTGCCAGTAAACTCTCTAATTACGCTGCATTCAACCAAGTTGATCTGATCAAGTTATATACCTCTATGGGTTTATTGGAAAAAGCCAGAACTGTGATTGAGGATTTGAAACTGAGATCAAGCACTGGGAAATATGTAAGCTCATGCATTATGAGTTTTGCATACGGTTTCCTCGGAGACAATGATAAAGCGATTGATTGGCTTGAAAGAGCTTATGAAGAACATGATGCTTACTTGTGTATATTACAATATTATCCTTGGGTGCCTGCCAGACTTCGTCAAGATGACCGGTTCAAATCTTTTATACGCAAAATGAATTTTCCTGAGTAAAAATAGAGCTTGTGACGAACAAGACAATAATATTGCTTCGCAATAGAGGAGCTATTAGGTGGACAAGATTTCACAAGATTGATAAGTCCCTGCAAAAACGAAAAGTGTGCATACAACAAAATTATTTGCAAAAGCAGGGCTGAACAAAGTAACATCGGATGTGGGCAGGCATCAGCAGCGGTTCGGGCTGACATTCAATTTTCAGCTTTAGTTCATAACTTCAACTTTATATTTTCAATTGGGCATTTGTACCGGGCTGGACGAGCAATGAATTCCCTGCCTTCGCCCAATACTAGTACGTTCTGCGAAAGCTTTTTAAACTCGTACGGATAACTTCTTAGAAAGGTAAAAAAACCGGTTTTAAATTTTAATTTGTGTATTCTAAAATTAAGCATTATGAATCCAAACAAAGCATTATGGGAAAAAGGTGACTTTACTCGCATCGCCGAAACCATGCGTGAAAGCGGTGAGGCACTTGTCGCCAAACTGGGAATCACCAAAGGTCTTAACGTTCTTGATCTTGGTTGCGGTGATGGCACCACGGCGATACCTGCTGCCAAACTTGGCGCTAATGTATTAGGTGTTGATATCGCTAAGAATTTAGTTGAAGCGGGAAACATCCGGGCAAAAAATGAAGGGCTTACAAATTGTACCTTCAAGGAAGGTGATGCAACTGATTTGCATGAATTGAAAGATCAAACTTTTGATCTCGTCGTCAGCATCTTTGGTGCCATGTTCGCACCAAAGCCATTTGATGTAGCCAAGGAAATGGTTCGCGTTACCCG
>MWVT01000220.1_pt1 | contig 12448 bp, 5 predicted proteins | sample 1047201 | NCBI WGS metagenome assembly MWVT01 (sample SAMN06349988, study PRJNA376086) | soil metagenome | isolation source: TG5-1 sample Antarctic (ecotone) soil | place: Antarctica | collected 2015-01-13 | reverse complement strand
AATATTTAGACTTTGGTAAGATATGGGAGTATCATGACTATTGGAATGTGTACGCAAAGGGAGAGAAAGTAAATACAAAGATTCGTCATCATGCATACAGCCATTTAAATACATTGAGCAGTGCGGCTGCAGCTTATATGGTAAGTGGTAGTGAAAAATATAAAACAATTATTAAGAATGGTTATGACTATATGCAGAATGAACAATGTTTTGCTACAGGCGGGTACGGACCGAATGAAAGATTTCTGGATAAAGAAAATCTTATAAATGTTTTAGAAAATACACACAATACTTTTGAGGAACAGTGCGGATCATGGGCAATATTTAAATTAAGTAAATATCTGCTTGAAATAACCGGTGATGCAAAGTATGGAGACTGGATAGAGAAAATGACAATTAACGGAATAGGTGCAGATATTCCTATGACGAAAGATGGTAAAGTGCATTACTACGCCGATTACAACCCGAGGCAGGGCACAAAATATAATTATCATTTAAGCTGGAGTTGTTGCACCGGCACCCGCCCACAGGCAATAGCGGAGTATGCAGATCTTATTTATTTTAAGAATAAAAACAGCTTGTATGTAAATTTATACACGCCTTCAAAAGTAGAATGGAACGGGCTTTCCATTAATCAGCAAACTAAATATCCGGAGAGTAATGAAACAGAATTCATAATAAAATTCAGCGGTTCGCCGGCAGCAAATAACTTCATAAATTTTCGCAACCCTGCTTGGACAAAAACAATACCTGTTGTATTAGTAAATGGCACAGCAGTTAAAACAGCTTTAGTAAATAACTGGATGCAGTTACAACGTAAGTGGAAAGATGGTGATAAAATAAAAATTATTTTTCCTATGAATTTATATGCAGACAGGTTAGATGAATCTAAACCATTTCCTGCAGCGATAATGTATGGCCCGGTAGCAATGGCTTCTAATGTTATCACTGATTATCCTACAGACTTTGTAACAGAAAATAATATTTCTTCAAACTTCATTTTAATTAATGGCAAGCCACTAAATTATCAAATAAAAAACCATCCTGATTTAACACTGCGTCCTTATTATCAATATGCTGTAAACGAACCTTACGTTTTATATTTTGATCCGGCTGTTAAGAATGTAATACCGAAAAAAAATTGGACACTGACAGGTAACTGGCAAAGAGCTAAAGGACCTTATTTTACTAACGATGGAAGTGTAAGTGCAGACTTTACGGGTAAAGGAATTGTGGTTTATTTTTCATCATTCCCAAATTCAGGAATTGTAAAAGTTGAAATAGATGGCAAAGAAGCAGAGAAGGTAAATACTTACACAGCTGAAACGGGAGGTAGAGATCTGATAAAAACTTATAATAATTTATCTGTCGGCAAACACAACGTTAAAGTATCAGTAACCGGAGAAAAAGATCCGCAATCAAAAAATACCTTTTTAAATATTTCTAAGTTTGAAGTCATAGATTAACCGGCATTTAAATGAAGTAATAAATTTATATAATGAGATCAATCTACTTTATAAAAATTTTATTCTTTCTCAGTGTTGGTGTTGTTTTTCAAACAGGATGTTTGCTCAAAAATCATCAAGGCAAACGCTTAAAATGAAACTGATGATAATTAAAAAATTAAAGATGCCACATAAAATTTATTTTTCACTTGCACTATTCTTTTTTTCGGCGGCTTTAAATACTATAATCGGGCAGGGTAAAACAATCAATAGTAAGCCCAACATTTTATTAATTTTTACTGATGATATGGGTGTTATGGATGTTGGTTATAATAAGATTACCGATTATTATGAAACTCCTAACATTGATAAATTAGCAAAAGAGGGAATGCGGTTTACCAACGCTTATGCTTCCGGAGCAAATTGTGCACCGAGCCGTGCATGTATGTTATCAGGTTTGTACACCCCAAGGCATCAGGTGTATGCTGTTGCCAATACAATGAAGGGCCCGATAAATCAAATGAGGCTGGCACCGGTTCCGAATAATCCCGAACTTGATCCTTCTTTTTTTACTATGGCAGAGGCATTAAAAACGGCAGGATATGCAACCGGTATATTTGGAAAATGGCATTTAGGAAGTGAGAGTGACAGCACTGATCCGGGGCGTCAGGGCTTTGATGTAGTTATGGAATCAGGTCCTGCTGCAAAGGATAGAAAAATAAGAGTTACAGATGACCCAAAAGGAATTTTTGAAAAAACGGATGCTGCAATAAAATTTATTACTGCTAATAAAAACAAACCTTTTTTTGCTTACGTATCGCATAATGCAGTTCATGGGCCACATCAGGCACGTAAAGAAACACTGGAAAGATTCAGAAATAAAAAACCCGGAAAGTATCATAATGACCCCTTGTATGCTGCCTGTATTTATGATTATGATGCAAGTATCGGACAACTCCTGAATCATCTGAAAAAATTAGGTCTTGATAAAAACACTCTGGTAATTTTTACATCTGACAACGGCGGCACAAACATTACACCACAGGAACCTTTACGGGGTAATAAAGGTGCATTTTATGAAGGCGGAATAAGAGAACCGTTTATTGCAAGATGGCCCGGTAATATTGTTCCCGGTTCAGTAAATAATACACCGATCATTAATCTTGATCTTTATCCAACATTTGCCGCACTAGGTAAAGTAAAATTACCAGCCAATACTTTACCGGATGGTGAAAATATTCAACCTCTTTTTGCAGGTAAGCAGGCGACAAAGCGCAACAAGATATTCTGGCATTTTCCGGGTTATCTCGACAAACCAATTATTCGCCCGAGAGATTCATTATTCAGAACACGGCCGGTAACCATTATGCGTAAAGGAGATTATAAAATATTTCTGTATCATGAAGAATGGATATTAGATGGCGGATGGGATAAACGGGCCACAAACAATGCTGTTGAAGTTTATAATTTAAAAACTGATGAAGGCGAACATACTAACATTGCTACAGTAAACCAGGCAACGCGTGATGAATTGTTAACTGATCTTTTAAACTGGATGAAAAGTACCAATGCAAAAATGGCTACCATAAAAACAGCGGAGCAGCAGGTAAATATGAGAAGATCTGAAGGAAGAACGAAGAAACGTACTGGTGAAGATGATGATGATTAAACTACTGTCGTTTCATCGCTTACATATTTATGATCGTGACGAATAATATTTAAGAGAAAAAAACTTCAGATGAAAAAACTTTTAATATTTATTTTTCTACCCTTCGTTTTATCAGCAGTTGCACAACAACAGAAGCCATTAAACAATCAGCCTTATAACGTTATTTTATTTATTGCTGATGATTTAGGTGTAAATGACATCGGCCCTTACGGGAATAAAATAGTAAGAACGCCAAACTTAAATGCATTTGCAAAGCACTCTTTATTATTTACTCGTGCATTTGCCACTTCACCAACATGCACTCCTTCACGAAGCAGCATCTATACAGGTTTAATGCCCATACGTCATGGTGCACATGGTAACCATGGCGGTGTTTCTGAGGGTACAAAATCTATCGTACAATATCTTCAGCCGTTGGGTTATCGTATTGCAATAGCAGGCAAGTTACATGTAGGTCCGGAAGAAATTTTTTCCTTTGAACGTGTTTCAAAATCAAATGTGATTGAGTCGGGTCACGAAAAACAACCCGGTCTTAACTATGATCTTAATCTTGAGCCCGTAGATAAATGGTTATCTCAGCAGCAAAAAACAAAGCCCTTTATGTTGATAGTTGCCGATCACAGTCCCCATGTGGTATGGCCGGGAAAACCTACTTACAATCCAAAAGAAGTTGATATTCCTGTAAAACACATTGATACCAAAGAGACACGAATTTCACGGGCACGGTATTATACTGATGTAACAAAAATGGATGAAAATTTTGGTAAGCTTTTGAACAGTATTGAAAAGAATGGATTATCAAAAAATACGATTGTAATATTTATTGCAGACCAGGGACCGCAATGGCCTTTTGCAAAATGGAGCCTGTATGATGACGGAATTAAAACGCCAATGATTATCCGCTGGCCGGGAACTGTAAGAGCCGAAACAAAAACAGATGCAATGATTTCACTGGTTGATCTGCTGCCAACAATTATTGAAGCAGCAGGCGGGAATGCTCCTCAGGATATAGACGGAAAAAGCTTTTTATCTGTTATAAGAGGAATAAAAAGTACACACAGGGAATATGTATTTGGAACACATACAGGAGACAGACTTATAAACAGGGCACCGCAACGCATGCTCAGGACAAATAAGTATAAGTACATTTTAAATCTTGCTCCTGAAATTTTATATACCACGCACATGGATAAAGCAAAAGACCATGATGGCGGACGTGAGTACTGGGATTCATGGCGTAAAAAATCATTTTACAATGAACATGCTGCTTCGGTATTATGGAAGTATCATAACCGGCCGCAGGAAGAATTGTATGATATGGAAGCTGACCCAAATGAACTTCAGAATATTATTGGTGACTCTAAATTTAAAAAGCTTTTGGAAGGTTATCGAAAAACCTTAGCTGACTGGCGCAAACAGCAAAATGATACACTTACAGGGCCTGAGGAAATAAAAGAAGAGACTCTAAAGAAAGGTACAAAGCCGGTTGCTCCTTATATTTTTCTTGACTGAGTAATGTAAAATATTTTGCAGAAAAAATTCCCTGCCCGGTATGTCATCTAAATAAAAATTATTTGTTTTTGATATTGCGCGGTAAAGGCTGCGGCGAAGTAGTTGGACCTTGAACCACCAGTTTTCCATTTTTAAGTATTTTCATTCGATCAATAAATACAACACGTTTATCACCGGTAGTATTGGTGCGGCCATGATAAACACAAAACATTTCTTTACCATCCGGTGAATAAGTAATGCTGTTATGACCGGTGCCTGTAACAATACCGCCCTGTTCTACATTTTTTTGCAGAACCGGATTATTTACTGCCTTTGTAAATGGACCCAACGGACTTTTTGAAGTGGCATAACCTACTGCATAATTTTTACCGCCAAAGTAATTGGCAGAATACATCATGTAATATGTATCTCCTTTTTTAAATGCAACAGATCCTTCTGTCCAGCGGCGGTTAACTTCTTTTGATGTTACTGAACGGCTTTCCCACTCAGCCTGTTTATCCTTCATGCTTACAGGAGGACGTAACAACAATACAGGCTCACCAATCACACCGGTAAAATCAGGTTTTAATTCAACGCCATACACCCAGCTTTCTTCAATTTCATTAAACCAGCCTTTGTCTTTTGCCCAGCTTGCCACTTCACTTTCTACGGAATGTTTATAACAAACGCGTGAATAATAGAGATACAATTTCCCATCTTTATCAAACAAAACATTTGCATCAATAATGGGATAGCCGGGATCAAAAACCGGTTTGTCTGTCATGTCAATAAACGGTCCGGTTGGTTTATCAGCAACTGCAACACCAATGCGAAAGTTCTCCAGTTCATTCGTTGGATTGTTGTTCCATTGCGCACTATAAAACATGTAAAATTTTCCTTTCACTTCATATACTTCGGGTGCCCAGTAAGCGCCGTTCCATGTTTTATCAATACTTCCCCATCCGTTTTTATTATCTCCATAATACACCTGTCCTTCTTTTTTCCAGTTAACAAGATCGGTTGAAGAATATGCAGAGAATCCATGTTTAGCTCCGCCTCCTGTTCCATACATATAATATTTATCTCCTTTTACATGTAATACATAAGGGTCTCCAAAGGCAACAGGCAAAGGGTTTTTATAAGTAGATAGCTGTGATTGCTTAACAGGTTCGGCAACTGCCTGAGCCAATAGCACGTTTGTATTTACCGCGAATAAAAAAATATATATAATGATTACAATTCTATTCATAGGTTTATTTTTTACTTAATTTGTTCAGATTATTCTGCAGTGTCATTAATACTTTTGCAGGATATACAGTGCTGTTTTACCAGAGATTCATAGGAAATTTAGTGAAAAAAGTTGGATAGTCGCCATTGTGTTCTTTCTGAACCTTAGTAAATGTATTGGCAATTGACTTTGCTTTGGCTAAGTAAATTTCTTTTTTAGTGGCATCATAAGCCTGCCAAAAAGTTTCTACCATTATGCATGCAGACCTGCCGACCGGCATCCAAAAAACATACTGCTCCTGCACAGAAGGAGTAATCCAGTTTTTTGAATTTCCACCGGGCCGGGGTTGTTGATAAGCAATGTTTAAAGGCTTTTCCCAGATAACAAACTGGTCTTCTGCAAAGCGCACAAGTACTTCGGCCAGTAAAATATCTTTATCGTTTTTAAAAAGATAGTTGGCAAGATCGCAAGCCTGTTCCCTGCTGAGGTTTACGTATGGAGGTCGTGCAAACACATCTTCAAACTGTCCCTGCCAGTTAAAAGTTTTTACCGGATTATCCATGACCCACTTAAATGCTTTAGCAGTTGAATTTTCTAAACCACACATTTTGTAATCTTTTCTAAGACGGTCGAAGTAATTAATAATTGAAGTTGGGATCGTAATATTTTCTGCTGTTGGTTTTCCTGTTTCATGATTTACAAATTGATACCAACTGCCATTATTGAGTTGTGTTTTTAAATAAGTATTTGCAATGCGTTTTGCTGCATCCAGATACTTTTTATCTCCCATAAAGTCATACAGATCAAGAAAAGTATTTCCAGCATCTACACCCATTACAGTAAAATGATTGGTTATTTTTAAATGTGGTTTAGTAGCATTTTCACTTCTTTCACCGTAATACGTAGGAACAAAAAACTCCCATGGTGTACCTTCTTTAAAACGAATGCTGAGCATATAATCTGCAACAATAACAGCAAGTTCTTTTGACCTTTTGGCATCTGTAGTACCGGCTTTAAGTTTAGCATGTGTAATTGCGCCAATTACCAATGCGCCGTATATTTTAGATGGGTAACGGTAATTTACATACGTTGGATCAGGTATTTTATGCTTAAACCAATACTCCACATAATCCTTTTTCAAAAGATTATCCAATGCTAATAGTGCGCTTTTATCGTAAGCCATTACAGACTCATAATATGGACCATTGAATGGTGCTGCCCTATAATATTTTCCTTTACCAGCCAGTCCCAAACTATCACCGTTAGCAGATAAGCCTGTAACTTCCAAATTAAAATATCCAACCGGAACCGACGCCCATACTGCGCTAAGTGGTGCAAAAGGATTTTTATTATCAAAGCTTATTGTTGCGTTATCAACTGCACTTAATATTTTAAAACGATAAATTGCTGCATTGTTCACTGCCTTATAATCAAATGCGGGTGCATAAATAAACTGGTGTGCATGCTTGTTCCAAAAAGGTGCTTTACCAGGCTCGCCAGGGCGAATAGGAACAGTTGATTCTTTTAGGGCTATCTCACCAAAGCTTTTATTTAAAGAAGATTTACTGACCTGTGCTGAGCTACCGGAATATAAAAACAGGCCTGATGTTATTAACAATAATGCGGCAAGATTTTTAGGTTGAATCTTTTTAATTATTGAAAGCATCCTAGTTATGAGGTGATTTTATAGAAACTGCTTTTTAAATTTTAATAATATTTTTCCCGTTATCTCAACAGCATTCATTGAATTAATGAAGAGATAATTTCCGGCCGGATTAATCATCTTTCTTCTCATGTTCTTTCCTGATTTCTTTCTTTTGTTTTTGGTAAGAAACGTGTTAATAATACTGTTTTCCTCTTTTTTAAATCCTGCATTTTTCCTCTACCCTGATTTTTTGGTCATCACCACCCATCTGATTTTTAAATATGCGGTCGTTTTTATTATTACCAAAAGAACTTTTAAATAAGTGTTCGTTTTTTTTACTGCCCTGCGCATTTGCAGAAACATATACAGCAGTTATTATTATCAGAAGTAATAGATTTTTTTCATTGTGTAGATTTATAGTTTAAAATGATTAAGGAAATTTAAATCCAGGTAAAACAACGATCATTAAATATCTTTTACGCACCTGAAACCGGTATGCTCCAATCCCGTATCAGGACTGCTTTTCATTCTTCTTGCCACACGGTATCCGCTGCAATAACTATCGTTGCATAAAAAAGAACCTCCTCTTAATGATCTTTTTGGTGTATAAGGATCATCCGGATCAAAACTTTTTGATGAACCTTTGGGATTATCAGTTACAGCTCCCGGCGTTTTATAATAATTTGCATCGTACCAGTCGCTGCACCACTCCCAAACATTACCACTCATGTCATACAAACCGTATCCGTTTGGCTGATATGATTTAACAGGAGCAGCCGTGAAATAATTATCTTTTTGCAGGTTATGATAAGGAAATTCTCCTTCCCAGCTATTCATTTTTGCATTTCCATTATTTATGGGTTTATTTCCCCAGGAATATATCTGATTTTGTAAACTGCCACGAGCTGCAAATTCCCATTCAGCTTCAGTTGGAAGCCGTTTACCCGACCACTTACAATATGCCTGTGCGTCTTCCCACGAAACATGTGCAACAGGATAATTTTCTTTTCCTTCAATACTGCTCCCCGGGCCCTGAGGATGCTTCCAGTCAGCTCCTTTTACCCAACTCCACCACTGGCTATAGTCATTTAAATCTACAGGTCCTGTAGTAGGTTTAAAAACTAAAGATGAAGCTACTAATACGCTTTCATCAGGCTTTGCTGTGCCCGGCGGTAGAGATTTTTTTAATTCCTCCCAATTTGGCTTTCGCTCAGCTATTGTTACATATCCTGTGGCATCAACAAATTTTTTAAACTGAGCATTTGTCACCTCTGTAGCATCCATCAAAAATTTATGTACCCGTACCTTATGTTTGGGAAATTCGTCTGCAGATGCCTGGTTATTATCGCCACCCATCATAAATTCGCCACCCGGTATTAAAACCATACCGGCATTGGAGCTGTCGCCGTTATAAAGAATATTCTGATTATTGGAATCAGTTGCTGCAAAACGTGCAGGCACCTTCATGCAGGAGATCGTATCCTTTTTTTCTATAGCAGCTTCTGCCTGTTTGTTTTTGCAGGCGGGCATTACAGATGTTATAAATAATAACAAACAAAAATTGAAAAATTTATATTGATTCTTTTGATTCAAATACATTCTGATAAATTTACTATTAATTCTATTACCAGTTATCCGTTCTGAACGAACTGGCAGGTAAGCCTTTTTTATTATACAAATCACCAACAACCCAATCTCTACGGCCAACAATACTAAAATGAATACGAAATTTTTCATATTAAAATAGACAGGAAAGACTTACCAATTGCTATATCTGCTTGCAATTTAATAAAGCTAATATTAAACAGATAAAACATTTGTCGCCGGCAATAAAAGTTTTTTGGTGTGGAGATATAGGGATAATAAGTTTTAGTAATAAGTATCTTTTAAAAGATCCATTAGCTATTTACTAAACAGCCATCATGGGTTTTAGATACATTCATATTGTTTAAAATCAACTATAGAAGCAAAATCTATGACTGTAAGACAAAAGTAATAATCTAAAACACAAAAGTTACAGTATGCAGGATATAAATTAAGCTAAATTGCTTCAAAATTTCTTCTGCATCAATTTAGAAACTAACTGAAACTAATCTGTTTTTAACAATTTCAATCTTACGCTATATGAAAAGTTTTACATGTAATCATTCTCTGTTTAATATATTATTTAAGCACATCCTCTTTTTGGCTGTGATGCTGTTTGTTGCTGCCACTACCCTAATGGCACAAACACCCGGGGCTGATATTCGGGTTCGCGGTACTGTTGCAAATAAAAGTGGTGAACCACTGGAAGGTGCCAGTATAAAAGTTAGAGGTAAAAACCTTGGTTCAGCTACTAATGTTCAGGGAGAATTTTCCATTGGAGTTGCCCCCAGAGCCGTTTTAATAGTTTCACATTTAGGATATAAGAGGTTAGAAGTACCGGTAGAAAGAAGAACTCAGATAAGTATCGTTCTGGAAGATTCAATTGCCAGTCTTGAAGATGTAACAATTGTTAGTGTAGGTTACGGAACTGTGAGAAAGAGTGATCTTACAGGTGCTGTAAGTACAGTTAAGTTTGAGGGGATAAATGAAAATAAAGTTGTCTCAATACCGGAAGGCCTTCAGGGCAAAATTGCCGGTGTTCAGATTATAACAAATACAGGTGAACCCGGATCAGGAATGACCTTTAATATCCGTGGTAAAACTTCTATTACAGGAAGTAATCAACCTTTGATCGTACTTGACGGGCAGCCAATTGAATCAGGATTAGGTGGTACAAATGCCGGTATTGCATTAGATGGAGGTGCAGAAATTCCGCCTGCTGATCCGTTGGCAAGTATAAACCCGAATGACATAGCGTCAATAGAGATATTAAAAGATGCTTCTTCAATTGCTATTTATGGATCAAGAGGAGCAAATGGTGTCGTATTGATCACAACAAAATCCGGTAAAGGCGGTAATGATAAACTTACTTATACCACCCGTTTGGATGTAAGCAGAATACCTAAAAAATTAGAGATGCTTAGCTCACTTGATTATGTAAATTACCGTAATGAAGCTTATTTAAATGATGGTGGTCCCGGCTTAACCCCAGGTGATCCTTTGACAAAGCCTTATTCTGATTTTAAAGTGGATTCTATTGCTAATACTCCAGGTGTTAACTGGCAGGATTTAGTTTATCATACAGCTCTTTCTCAAGACCATCAGCTTTCTATCTCGGGAAGAGATGCTAAAAGCAACTATTTAATTTCCGGAAATTATTCTGATCAGCAAAGTATTATCAGAAAAGCATCCTATATCCGCTACGGAATGCGTGCAAACTATGAAAGGCAGGTATCTAACAGGCTAACAGCAGGATTAAAAACCTATATTTCTCTTGCTAACAGAAATTTTGGTCAGCAGTCTAATGCTACAGGTATTTTAGGTTCTTCAGCTGTAATGGGAGCTTTATCTTTTAATCCATTGCAAACACCTTATGATTCCACAGGCGACATTGATGAGGGGTTGGTAAATAATCCGCTTACTGTAGTTAATTCTGTAAAGGACAGGACTCAAATTCGAACCATAATTGCCAATCTTAGCATTGGTTATAAAATTACCGGGAATCTTAAGTATGAATTAAAGGCAGGTGTAAATGATCTTAACTCGGTGCGTAATCTTTATTATCCTACCGGCACGTTTATAGGAAATACTGCTCCCGGTGGCTCGGCTACAAAAGCAGACAACAATAATTCAAATTATCTGGTTGATAATATATTAACCTATAAAAAAGATTTTAATCAAAGGCATTCAATTAATGCAGTAGCCGGTTTTTCATATCAAAAATGGAGAAGTGCACAAACAAGTGTAACCAACACCAACTTTCCTTCCAATGCATTATTATATAACAATATGGCAAGCGCAGGGTCACCGGGCCGTACCTATACTCAGGACAGATCAAGAGCTTTGGCATCTGTAATATCAAGATTTATCTATTCATTCGACAGGCGTTATAATGTAACTTTTACAAGCAGGTACGATGGAGCTTCCCGGCTGGCAGAAGGTAATAAGTGGTATTTGTTTCCTTCCGTTGGGTTAGGCTGGAATGTTTCTAATGAGAAGTTCTTTAATTCCAAAGCTATTTCATTATTAAAATTCAGAGGTAGTTACGGCGTTGCGGGAAATGAGAATATAGCCATCGGCGCAACTCAGGCTTCTTACGGAATTAACTATGTTGTTATAGGACCTAATATAGTTCCCGGTTACGTTGTTGATAATTTCTCAAACCCGAATTTGGGATGGGAAAAAACCAAACAATTGAATTTAGGAACTGATATAAGTTTCGCAAGGAACAGGATAGCATTCACAATAGACGCATATAAAAAAATAACTACTGACCTGTTGATTAATCTTTCGCTTCCCGGCTCAGCAGGATATGGTGATTATTCTACTAACTTAGGTAAGATAGAAAACAGGGGTATTGATATTGAGGGAACATTTAAAGTTTTAAACACCAAAGTAAAATTAGATGCAGGGGCAAACTTCTCCATTTTCGATAATAAAGTATTAAATATGGGTCCTTCAAATATTATTTATGGAAGAAGTTATTTATCCGGCGGAGCAGTATCCTTAACTCAATCTTTGCAGGTTGCAAAAGTGGGTTATCCGGTGTCATCTTTCTGGGGCTATAAAACAGATGGTATTTATCAAAATGCAGCTGAAGTAGCAAAGGGACCTGAACCTCTGACAGCAAAACCGGGCGATGTGCGTTGGGTTGATACTAATGGCGATGGTAAAATTTCAGACGCTGATAAAACCATAATTGGCAATCCAAGCGCAGACTTTACCTATGGTTTTAATACTAATTTATCGTATGACCGTTTCACCTTCAGCATGACTGTTTTCGGGAGTCATGGCGGCGATTTGCTGAATATCACCCGCTGGATAGTAGGAGGAAATAATACAACCGGTAATTTTAATTTATTTCAGGATGCATGGGATGGCCGATG
>MWVT01000219.1_pt1 | contig 12507 bp, 7 predicted proteins | sample 1047201 | NCBI WGS metagenome assembly MWVT01 (sample SAMN06349988, study PRJNA376086) | soil metagenome | isolation source: TG5-1 sample Antarctic (ecotone) soil | place: Antarctica | collected 2015-01-13 | reverse complement strand
TAGCTACATCTTGCGGTGAAAGAATTTGGGTTTTTAATTTAGAAGTGTACCCAAAAAAATAGCTATGAAGTTATTATTCGCAATGGGTTGGTATACGATGGCAATGGTGGAGTGCCCTACAACGCAGACATAGCAATCAACGCAGACACAATTGCATTTATAGGTGATTTGAAAAATGTAAAGGCAAAAACTGAGATAGATGCCAAGGGCATGGCCGTGTCTCCGGGGTTTATAAATATGCTTAGCTGGGCCACCGAATCATTGATTGAAGATGGGCGTTCACAAAGCGACATACGGCAGGGAGTTACTTTGGAAGTAATGGGCGAAGGCTGGAGCATGGGCCCGTTAAATGAATTTCTAAAGAAGCAATTACAGGAAGCACAAATAGATATAAAATATAAGGTAGAATGGAATACCCTCGGGGGATACTTATCTTTTTTAGAGAAGAAAGGGGTATCCTGCAATGTTGCCTCTTTTGTTGGCGCCACCACTATCCGCCAATATGTGATAGGTGAAGATAATGTTCAGGCAAGCCCTGCACAATTGGATAGCATGCGATTATTGGTAAGGCAGGCTATGGAAGAAGGTGCAATGGGTGTTGGATCATCATTAATTTATCCTCCTGCTTTTTTTGCAAGCACAGAAGAATTGATTGCTTTATGCAAAGAAGCTTCCAAATACGGAGGCTCTTATATCTCTCATATCAGGGATGAGGGGAACCGGGTAAATGAAATGCTGGAAGAGTTGATTACGATTGCCAGAGAAGCGAATATCCATGCAGAAGTATATCACCTGAAAGCAGCCGGGAAAAACAACTGGAATAAAATGGATAGCATCATCAAACGGATAGAGCAAGTAAGAGCAGATGGGTTAAATATTACTGCTGATATGTACACGTATACGGCAGGGGCAACAGGGCTTACTGCTTCGTTCCCTCCCTCGCTTCAAGATGGTGGATTTGGGAAACTTTGGGAGCGGCTGCATGATCCTGGCATTCGTGCAAAAATGAAAATTGCTTTTAACACCGATGCTAAGGACTGGAACAATTATGGGTATGCCGCTGGTAGCCCTGATAATATATTACTATTGGGTTTTAAGCAGGATAGCTTAAAAAAATATATCGGAAAAAGCCTGGCTGAAGTGGCTAACATCCGTGGTAAATCTTATGAAGAAACAGCGATGGACTTAATTGTACAGGATAGTACAAGAATTGAAACCGCTTATTTTATGATGTCGGAAGAGAATGTGAAAAAACAAATAGCCTTGCCTTGGATCAGCTTTGGATCGGATGAAGGCTCCTATTCAACAGAAGGTGTCTTTCTTAAATCAAATCACCATCCGAGGGCTTATGGAACTTTTTCAAGAGTAATAGGAAAATATAGCCGTGACGAAGAGCTAATTACATTACAAGAAGCAATTCGCAAATTATCTAAACTACCGGCAACCAATTTAAAGCTGAAAAACCGCGGCGAATTGAAAGTTGGCTATTACGCTGATATAACAATTTTTGATCCTGCAAAAATAAAAGATAATTCAACTTTTGATAAACCCCATCAATATTCCACGGGTATGATGCATGTTTTTGTAAATGGTGTGCAGGTGCTTAAAGATGGTGAACATACAGGTGCCAAACCGGGAAAATTTGTGAAAGGGCCGGGCTATAAAGCAAAATAAAATCAATAGGATTGACAAAAAATAAAAAATATAAAATAATGTTTAAAATGAAAAAGTTAATCATATTTCTACTGCTGATTAATTCATCCCAGGCATTTAGCCAAGCCAAATTAACTGCAAAGGATATTAAAGTGAATGAGCAACGGATAGAACAACGGATTTTTGAATTAGCCAAATTTGGTAAAGACAGTAGCGGAAGAGGTTACAGGGTGGCTTTTACCAAAGGTGACCAACAAGCGAGAACATGGTTTGCCGGGTTGATGAAAAAAGCAGGGCTTGAAGTAACTATTGATTATGCAGGGAATATTATTGGCAAACGAAAAGGGAAAAATCAATCGCTCAAACCCATTGCTTTCGGTTCGCACATTGACATGGTTCCCGATGGTGGCAACTACGATGGTTGTGTAGGTTCCATTGGTGCATTAGAAATCATTGAAGTTTTAAATGAAAATAAAATCATCACAGAACATCCTTTGGAAGTCATCATTTTTTCCAATGAAGAAGGTGGCACAATCGGCAGTATGGCTATGGCAGGGCATGTAACTGCAGAAGGGTTAAAACAAAGAAGTCAAAGTGGTCTTACAATGGCAGAAGGTATCAAAGCAATTGGTGGCAACCCGGATAGTATTCAATACAGCACCCGCAAAAAAGGCGACATCAAAGCGTTTTTAGAATTACACATTGAACAGGGTGGCATTTTGGAGACATCGCAAATACAGATTGGTGTAGTAGAAGGTATTGTTGGAATAGTACATTGGGAAATAACCGTTGATGGTTTTGCCAACCATGCCGGCAGTACGCCGATGAATATGCGCAAGGACGCATTGCTGGCTGCATCAAAATTAGTGATTGCAGTAAATGAAGCAACAAACAGTGTTCCCGGAAAACAGGTGGGCACTATAGGCAAAATCGCCGCCATGCCCGGTGCCTATAATGTTATACCCGGAAAAGTAGTGATGGGCTTAGAGATAAGGGACCTTTCTGCTAAAAAAATAGAAAAGCTATTTCTTGATATTGAAAAACGGGCGGCAACGATTGCTACATCATCGGGTACAAAAATAACTTTTGAGCGACAACCGAGTTCCATTAAACCTGCACTAACCGATAAAGCGGTACAGCAAACAATAATTGCTACAGCAAAAAAACTCGGCTTTACTTACCAATTAATGCAAAGTGGCGCCGGGCATGATACCCAGGAACTATCATTGCTTGCACCGGTGGGAATGATCTTTATCCCAAGTGTGGGCGGCATCAGCCATTCGCCTAAGGAATTTTCAAAAGCAGGCGATATGGCCAATGGCGCAAATGTTTTATTACAAACCATTTTACAATTAGATAAAGAACAACATTAAACTTTATCGCCTCATACTATAAATGAATACAAAAAAATCTAAAGCAGTTAGAAAGAATTGGGTGCATTCCAAATTCTTCCTGCTTCTTTCGGCGCAACAAAGCAGTATACACAATTCACCGACAATGAATTTTAATGGAATGGTTTATCTATAATTGTTGTTGTTCTTTTTGTTGACGAACATCTGCACTTTTTGGGTCTCCGGTTGTGTCACCCCCTTGTGCCGCTTTTCATGGGGGCTTTACTCACATTCTCTTGCTACAATTTTGGAATGCACCCAAAGAATTGATGTAGCAGATAAAACAGCCACAGCATTATCTTCATAAAAATTAATTTAAAAACAACTGGATATGAGAAATAAAATATCAAAAACATTACTGGTCTTTTTAAGTGCATTACTTTTTTTTACTGAAAACATGCAAGCGCAAACAAAAATTATTGACATGCACATTCACTCGTACAGCAACAGTGATTTTGGCGAGAGGGAACCGGCACAGGATTATTATGGTAACAAAGGATCTGCTAACGCAGAAGCTCACCGGTTAGCAACATTTGCTGCCTTCAAAAAATACAATATTGTAAAAGCAGTTGTTAGTGGAAATCCTGAAAGTGTAGAAACATGGGCAGCAAAAGACAAGAGCAATATTGTAATTAAAGGTCTCCTGATTTTTTCTCCTGACGATTATGGTATGGACTCCATCAGGTTTGAGCAAATGGTAAAGGATAAAAAAATTGAAATTTTTGGTGAAATTGGCGCTTATTATCGTGGTACTACACTTAGCGATGCTATCTGGCAGCCTTATTTACGCATCTGCGAAAAATATGATATTCCGGTAGCCGTACATACAGGAGGCGGCGACCCGGGGGGAACTTATTCATGGTCGCCAAAAGCAAGACTTAGACTTGGAGATCCGTATTTAATTGAAGACGTTTTGGTGAATTATCCTAAACTCAGAATTTACCTAATGCATGCCGGAGGAGAAGAATGGCACGAGCATACCCTCAGGCTCATGGCCTATTATCCACAACTCTATACTGATGTGGCAGTGATGCTTTGGGTGGAACCCAACACACAACGAACCATTACAGAATTTCTCCGCAATACTAAAAAGGCTGGCTACTTAAACCGTATTATGTTTGGTTCCGACCAGATGACATGGCCTTATGCCATTGGAAAATCTATTGACTTTTTAAACAGTTTAAACTTCCTAACTAAAAAAGATAAAGAAGATATCCTTCATAATAATGCAGCAAGGTTCTTAAAATTGAAATAGAAAATCAGGATGCTTATAAATAAGATATACTGTCACCTTGCAAAAAAAATGAGCATGAAAAAATAATTTTCCCTTTTTTGAATAAAATTTAATAGACACATCAATTTACTGCTATGAAGAAGTTATTACTCTTTCCAATTTTGTTTATTGGTATTGAAGTTCATGCCCAAACGATAAGCAATTATTTATCGCCCCTTTATCCAACTAACTTAACCAGCAGCAAAAGCGGAAGCACCATTGCCTGGGTTTTCAATGATAAGGGCTCCAGAAATGTTTATTCTGCAGGTGCCGATGGCAATAATGTAACACGCATTACTAATTACTCCGGAGATGATGGCATGGAGATCGCCGATGTGCAAATAACATCCGGCGGCGAACAAATTGTGTATGTACGGGGCAATGTACCAAACAGCCGTGGCGAAACAGCTAATCCCGCTTTCCTTCAAACACCTACAGAGCGTGTCATCTATATAATTGATAAAAACGGTAAGAATCAAAGAAGGATCAGCAGCGGGGCATTTCCACGCGTCTCTCCTGATGGAAAGCTGCTTGCATATATTACAGGAGGCCAGGTATGGCTTGCATCACTTGCAGATACCTCTGTGAAAACTTACAAGCTGTTTCAATCCCGTGGCAACCAAAGCAACATTGTGTGGTCACCCGATGGAAAAAGGATTGCTTTCGTAAGCAATCGTGGAGATCATTCTTTTATTGGTCTTTACCATGTAGATAATAAGTCTGTAAGTTTTGTTGAAACAAGCATTGACCTGGATGTGTCACCTGTATGGTCGCCGAACGGAAACCAGATTGCTTATCTGCGGGTTCGGAACATTAATAACCTGCTGCCGTTTACGCCTGTGCGGGAATCTAACCCGTGGAGCATTCGGGTATTTGATATACAGTCGGGTAAAGCAAATGAAGTATGGAGTGCTTCCCTGGGCATAGGAAGTAGATTGTTCACTGATCTTCCTGTAGGTGAAAGTCTGCTGTGGTGGGGTGCCGGCGAGCAATTAATTTTTCCTTACGAAAAAGATGGATGGGTGCACCTATATGCACTTGATACAGGCAGCAAAGTACCCCGGTTGCTAACTCCGGGAAACGGTGAAGTGGAGAATGTGACTTTATCGAACGACAGGCGAACACTTTATTACACCACTAATATTGGAGATATTGACCGGAGGCATATCTGGCAGCTCGATCTTGCATCGGGCAAGCCTCAACAAATAATAATAGGCAATAAAATTGAATGGTCGCCTGTTGAAACATCGGCAGGAATTGCATTTTTACGTTCATCAACAATACGTCCGGCCTGGCCGGCTGTATTGCACAACGGTGCTGCTAAGGATGTAGCAGCGGAACTTTTTTCCACAGATTTTCCTTCTGACCTTGTGCAACCCAAAGCAATTACCATTACAGCAAGTGATGGAATAAAAAGTGCTGCTCAACTTTTCTTACCGCCTGATTATGATCCTGCAAAAAAATATCCTGCTCTTGTGTATATGCACGGGGGATCGAGAAGGCAGATGCTGTTAGGCTTCCATTATTCGCAATACTACTCCAATGCTTATGCACTCAATCAATTCTTTGCCCGCAATGGGTATATCGTTATTTCCCTGAACTATCGCAGCGGCATTGGCTATGGGTTAAATTTCAGAGAAGCTTTAAACCATGGCGCAGCCGGCGCCAGTGAAGTGAAGGATGTTATAGCTGCAGGGGCTTATTTGCAAAAAAGAGCAGATGTTGTACCTGGTAAAATTGGATTATGGGGTGCTTCTTATGGTGGTTACCTTACTGCACATGGATTATCGCAGGCTCCACATATTTTTTCTGCAGGTGTTGACATACACGGTGTACACAACTGGAATGATGAGATACCAACCTTTGCGCAATGGTATGATTATGCAAAGTTCCCGGAGATGGCAAAAAAAGCATTGCAGTCATCTCCGGTTTACTATGTGAAAAACTGGAAAGCACCTGTGTTGCTCATTCATGGAGATGATGACCGCAATGTTCCTTTTAGTGAATCGGTAAATATAGCAGAGCAACTGCGCAGGCAGAACGTACATGTTGAGCAACTGGTATTACCCGATGAAGTGCACTCTTTTTTACTTTACAGAAACTGGATAAAAGTGTTAGAGGGCACTTATGATTTTTTTGAAAGACAACTGAAAAAAAGATAATGAGAGAAAAGCAAACATCCCGAAAGAAAGGCTAAAGGCATCAGGGGTTTCGCTTCAGCAAATAATATTATAAACCCATTGCAACTTGATCTTTAAATAATTTAATTACAACTTATGAAATTTCTGTTTTGCATTTTTGTATTCATATCTGTTAAGTCCTATTCGCAAATACAAAAAGCTCCTGAGGTTAAAGAAGGTGATGGGCCATACACACAGCTTATCATCAGGGGTGTTATCCTTATTAACGGTACAGGAGCTCCACCAATTGGCCCTGTTGACATAGTTATTGAGAAAAATCGCATAGTAGCAGTGAGTACTGTTGGAAGCCCGGGAATTGCAATTGATCAGAACCGCCGCCTTAAATTAAAAGAAGGTGGTAAAGAACTTAATTGTGAAGGTATGTTTGCTATGCCTGGTTTTATAGATATGCACGGTCACATTGGCGGAAAGGACCAAGGCACCCCCGCTGAATATGTTTTTAAATTATGGATGGCACACGGCATTACCACCATCCGTGATCCATCTGCAGGCAATGGGCTTGAGTGGGTTCTGGATCAAAAACAAAAAAGTTTAAAAAACGCCATTACAGCTCCAAGAATTTTTGCATACACAGCTTTTAAGCAGGGAGCTAAGCAACCTATAATTACAAAAGAACAAGCGGTAGAGTGGGTGAGAGAGAATGCAAAAAAAGGATCAGATGGAATTAAATTTTTTGGTGCTTCTCCCCAGATAATGGATGCAGCATTAAAAGAAAATAAAAAACTTGGTCTTCGATCCGCCATGCATCATGCACAAATGGACGTTGCCCGTTGGAATGTTTTGCATTCTGCCAGGGCAGGCCTAACCACAATGGAACACTGGTATGGTTTACCGGAAGCACTGTTTACTGATAAAACAATTCAGAATTATCCTTCTAACTATAATTATGCAAATGAACAGCATAGGTTTGAGCAGGCCGGAAAGTTATGGAAGCAGGCCGCTGCCCCCCATAGCGATCATTGGAATAAAGTAATGAATGAATTGCTTAGCCTTGATTTTACTATAGATCCCACCTTTAATATTTATGATGCCAACCGTGACCTTCATCGTGCAAGAAGGGCAGAGTGGCATGAGAATTATACGCTGCCATCTCTATGGAAATTTTATGAACCAAGCTATGTTTCACATGGTTCTTACTGGCATCATTGGGGTACAGAACAGGAAATTGAATGGAAAGAAAATTACAGGCTTTGGATGGCCTTTGTGAATGAATATAAAAATCGTGGAGGCAGAGTTACGGCTGGCAGTGATAATGGTTTCATCTATCAGACTTATGGGTTTGGTTACATACGTGAGTTGGAACTCTTACGCGAAGCAGGATTTCATCCACTGGAGGTCATTCGTTCTGCCACTTTATATGGAGCACAGGCTTTAGGTATGGAGAAAGATCTTGGAACAATAGAAGAAGGTAAGCTGGCCGATATTGCCATCATTGATGCAAACCCATTGGAAAATTTGCAGTTATTATATGGAACAGGTGCCATTAAATTAACGCCTGACAATAAAGTAATAAGAGCCGGTGGAATAAAATATACAATTAAAGATGGTATAGTATACGATGCAAAAAAAATGTTAGCAGATGTAAAAAAGATTGTTGATGATGAAAAAAATAAAACGGGTTGGAAACTTATTCAACCCGGAATGCCACCTTTTTAGGTTAAGATATGAGTGAAGAAAAAACAAAGGGATGGAATTAATTAGAGAGAGAATTCAAATTTCAAATTATGTATACGAACCACGTTTGCCTGCAGCGGCTTTTGCCTGTGCATTTATATACCGCCAAATGAAAAATTAATTAATGGAGGAAAACAAAAACACAGTACCAGAACATCCGGCAGCAAATCTTCCAAAAGAAATAATTGCCGTCAAGCCAAAAAGCCTGCCCACCCCACTTACTTTAATTATGCTGGTAATTGTATTGGCAGCTGGAAGTACCTGGTTATTGCCTGCAGGCCAATACAGTAAATTGTCTGCCGATGGAAACCAGGCGTTTGTTGTCAGCTCTGCATCTGACACCGTTTCCCTGCTTTTTACGCAACAAACACTCGATAGCCTCTCTATCAAAATTCCGGTACAAAAATTCAGCAATGGCGACATACGGAAACCTATATCTGTTCCCGGTACGTATCAAAAGCAGCAAGCCCGGCCACAGGGGCTTATTGCTATTCTACAGGCGCCGGTGAAAGGAATAATGGACAGCATTGATGTTATCCTCTTCATTTTATTTATAGGGGGATTCATGGCAGTGTTTAATAAAACCGGGGCCTTGTTTGAGGGTGTAACCCATTTAGCACAAAGAATGAAGGGGAAGGAAAAAAGGTTGATTGTTATTCTGGTTTTTATTTTTTCATTTGCCGGCGGCTCGTATGGAATGGATGTGGAATCTATTGTGTTTTATCCGGTACTGGTACCGCTTTTTCTGGAAGAAGATTATGATGTAATGGTTCCGCTGGCTATTGTATTTGGCGGCGCAAGTGTAGGGTATATCGCCAGTTTTACAAATCCATTCTCGGTTATTATTGCTTCCAATGCTGCAGGCATCAACTGGATCGACGGCCTTACAGGGAGACTTTTATTTTTTGTAATTGCTACGTCAATGCTAGCCTGGTACATCCTCAGGTATGCAGCCAAAGTAAAAAAGAACCCTGCAGCTTCCCTCGTTTATCAAATCGATGGTGTAACAAACTCAACGTTTCAAATAGAAACAAAAAAAACAAAAGCAGTAAGTAAGTTAGGTGCCAGAACAAAACTCCTGCTATTTATTTTCATCGCAACATTCATTGGCATGATTGCCGGCATTGTAGCCCTTGGATGGTGGACAACGGAAATGTCTGCACTCTTTTTTGCTTCGGCTATACTGGTGGGCATCGTGGGCAAAATGAATGAAAAAACGTTTGTGCAGGAGTTTATAAAAGGTGCCGAAAGTTTATTAGCTGTAGGATTGATTGTGGGGTTGGCAAGAGGCGTGACGATTATATTAAACGATGGCCTCGTGGGCGACTCTATTCTTTTTTATGCTTCCAATGTGGTGCAGCATTTTCCGCCGGTTGTATTTATACTGTTGGTGATGTTGTTCTTTTTCTTCTTCTGCATACCGGTAAGTTCATCATCAGGCATGGCAGTACTCACCATGCCTATTATTGGCGCCCTTGCCATTATCGTCAATATCCCGGGCCGTGAAATCGTAAATGCCTACTTGTTTGGCATAGGAACTATGTTCCTGATTTCTCCTACCGCCTCCGTGTTTCCGGCATTGCTAATGGTAAAAGTGAGCTACAAAGCCTGGCTGAAATTTATTACACCTATGGTGATTGCACTGCTTATTTTAAGTGCTATTTTTTTAATAATTGGAATCAGCTTTTAAATATGGTTAATAATTGATGAAAAGAAAAAGCACTTCAGTTGTGGGAGTAATAAACAATGTACGATAGTTTAATAATTATCAAATAATCAACTAATGAAACCAAAACAATTTATTCATGCTGCATTCGTCTTACTGGTGAGTTCAATAATTAGCTTAACCGCCACAGCGCAAAAAAGTTCTGCCAACTCTTCTCAAAAACTTAAGACTATTGTTGATAATTACTGGAAAGATTTTACAAGATTAAACCCCTTGTTTGCTACACAAAACGGAATCAATGATTATAACGATCAACTGGAAATTCCGATAAGCCAATCTTATATAACTCAGAGTATAAATTTCAACAAAAGATACCTGGGCTTAATAAAATCCCTTGACAAGAAAATATTAAATGACGGGGATTTGCTGGCAGCGGAATTATTAAAATATATAGTGGAACGTGATCTTGAAGGGCTCGCTTTAGGCTTATACAACTTAAGCCATATGGACAGACCTGTAAATCAATTTGTATTTAGTTTTCCTACCCGGTTTGCTACGATGGCTTCCGGGGCAGGACCAATTCCTTTTCGCACAACCAGGGATTATGAAAACTTTATCCAACGAATGCGGATTTTCCCAAAGTGGATTGATGCAGCCATTGAAAACATGAATAGAGGTATCCGCAATGGAAACCTGTCTCCCAAAGCGGCTATGCTGAAAGTGCCTGCACAACTCAAACCTCTTTTTGAAGGCAGCGCTGAATCCAGTATTTTTTACAAGCCTGTAACAACAATGCCGGATAGTTTCACCGCCTCAGATAAACAAAGCCTACAGAATAAATATGTAAAGGCAATTAATGATTTCATGAAACCTGCATACAAAAGGCTGCATGATTATTTTATTAATACATACATCCCCAAATCAAGAAGCACAACAGGTTTGCAAAACAATAAAGGCGGTAGAAATGAATATAAATACTGGATAAAATTTTGGACTACCACCGAGATGGCGCCCGATAAGATTTTTGAGTTAGGCATTACTGAAGTGGCACGCATTAGAAAAGAAATGGATTCAATAAAAATAGTAACAGGATTTAGTGGTGATCTCAAAGCATTTTTTGAGTACGTACGAACCGACAGGAAGTTTTTTCCTTTCAACTCCGAAGAAGAAGTGCTTGACCGTTTTCGCAGTTTTGAAAATAAAATGAAACCGGCATTAAACACTTTGTTCAATCTTGTTCCTAAAGCGGGTTTTGAAGTAAGGGCCACTGAAAAGTTCAGGCAGGCTGGCGCCAATGCCCAGTACATGCAACCTTCACGTGATGGTACAAGGCCAGGAATTTTTTATGAAGTTATTCCTGATGCGAAGCAGTACAATTACCATGATATGGAAACACTTTTTCTGCATGAAGCCATACCAGGACATCACTTCCAGATAGCGCTACAGCAGGAAATGGATTTACCCGAATTTATGAAAGCAACGTTCTTTGGCGCTTATGCTGAAGGATGGGCACTTTATGCAGAGACGCTTGGAAAAGATCTCGGAATGTTCAATGATCCTTATCAATACCTGGGAAGGTTGAATGCTGATATGGAACGTTCGGTAAGATTGGTTGTTGATGTTGGTATGCATCATAAAGGCTGGACAAGGGAGAAGGCAATACAATACGTGCTGGAAAATCAACCGGTAAGTAGCGCTGTTGCCGAACAGCGCATTGAACGATACATGGTAACACCCGGTCAGGCTTTAAGTTATAAGATTGGAGAACAAAAAATTCTTTCCCTGCGAAAGTATGCACAAAAGAAGCTTGGGACTGCTTTTGATATTCGTGAGTTTCATGATCAGATTTTAAAAGATGGCGGTTTGCCCCTCAGCATTTTACAAGATAAAATTGAAAGATGGGTGGCTGCTAAGTTAAAAGAGTAATACTTGTGAAGTTGCGAACGAACAAAAACAATTAAAAATATTTATAAAGGCAGAGGACATTACATGAAAGAAAATAAAAATGTTTCTCCCGACCAGGACGGAGAGCAAATGAATAATGATAAAGCCACTTCCCAATCCTTACAAGATGAATTGATGAAGCCTGGTGATATTCGTGAAGAAGATCCTGCAACATCCTCTCTTCAGGAAATCATAGTTCCTGTACTAGAACAAAACTCAAACATCGAACATCAAACTGCACTTATGGAAGTACATCACCACGGCCACGTACACGAAAAAAAGAAATGGAAAGAATATCTTTTTCAATTCCTTATGTTATTCCTCGCTGTGTTCTGCGGCTTTTTAGCAGAATATCAATTAGAGCATAAGATTGAGAAAGACAGAGGGAAGCAGTATATGAAATCTATGGTGGAAGATTTAAAAGCTGATACTGCTATGCTTATTCGGAATATTAAACAGCGTCAAAGCAGGATAATGATGACGGATTCGCTGGTAACACTATTAGGAAGTCCTTCTGTCAATGAAAGAGGAAATGAAATTTATTATTTCGCACGAAGCATTTCACCTCCCACGAATGTTTTTCCTAACGATGGTACGATACAGCAATTAAAAAGCTCAGGTAATCTCCGTTTGATACGCAACAATACTATTTCTAACAGCATTATGGCTTACGACCAAAAAATGAGAAATGTATTATTTGAAATG
>MWVT01000218.1_pt1 | contig 12595 bp, 11 predicted proteins | sample 1047201 | NCBI WGS metagenome assembly MWVT01 (sample SAMN06349988, study PRJNA376086) | soil metagenome | isolation source: TG5-1 sample Antarctic (ecotone) soil | place: Antarctica | collected 2015-01-13 | reverse complement strand
TTATTGGAATTGTGGGAGGCCATGCAAATTTTATCCTGAAAATGTTGCCTGTAAGGATGAACTAAATTTAATGCTGCAGTAATGATCTTGATAGAATGCCTTATTCATTGCATCAATTGCAACGTATCACGATATGTGGTATCAGCAAGAGCATTATGCTTCCAGTAATCAAGCCAGGCAGTTTTCTTTTTTACAGCTTTTGTAATCAGCATTTTTTTATTGTTGCCAAAACCATCAGGATAATTTTCCTGCCATCCCAATATTTCATGAGGAAAAGCAGATTGAAAATAGATCTGTAATGTTCTTTGTGCAGCAGGATAATGTATAGTGTACATCTGAACTCCACTGTCTTTTATAAAAAAACTATCCGCTTTTGATAAGGTTAACACAGCTTCTTCTTCCTTCAATTCAATGTGCGATAAACGTTGCCACAATAAGCCAGGCAATGTTGAAACTTTACCTTGCGGCAATGAGGAAGGATTTATTCGAATTCGGTTCCACAGTTCATCTTCGATTAAAACAGCATCAATCTTTTTATCCTGTTCGCCTTCTTTTTCAAAATAGGAATGAAGCTGCCAGTTATAATCATTGCCTTTCAACTTCAATTGTGAAAATGTTTGTCCGCACCATTCCTGCGATGAGCAGTCTGCTTTTACTGTTCTTTCTTTTCCTTCTTTTGATGCAGGTGTAAAAACTGACAGCATCATTGAATAAGGATAAATTCCGGTAACGAAATTTTTGGTCATGTTCATTTTCAATACCCGAATTTTATCATTTGCTTTTTCTGGCTCATCCAGCTTTACTAACTTATCAGCAGAAAAATCTTCGGTCACAAAAATGAGCACTGCTTCTCCACTTCTTATTTCGCCATACCGGGCTTGCTCTAAAGTATAGCTGCTTAGTTCGGCTTTCCCGGCATACCATGTTTTTTTAAATTCTTCAGACGGTTGTTCTGTTTCCTGTTTACAGGAATACATACTGAATGCAACAAAAGATAGCAGGAGTAAATATTTAAATTTCATTTTACCTGTATTTAAAAATCGTTGTAATGATCTTATAACCCGCCAGTACCGTACCTTTTACGGTTCCACTGATCTTGGAAAAACCAATACGTTTTCGATAACTTACGGGCACTTCAATAATTTTCATTTTCAATTTCGCTGCTTTTAATTGCATCTCTACTGTCCATCCATAAGTAGTGTCCTGCATGTTCATTTCCAGTAGCTTATCGTAGCGAATAGCTCTGAAAGGCCCAAGATCGGTATAACGGAAACCGTAAATAATCTTTAATAATCCTGTTGCGAGCCAGTTACCAAATACCTGTTGAACAGTCATAGATCCTTTTTCCTTTTTTCCCAATGATCTTGATCCAATCACCATATCAACTTTTTCATTTATGATTGGTTGCACAAGCAGTGGCATCTCTTCAGGATGATCGGAATAATCAGCATCAATAAACACAACAATGTGAGGCGCAGGTTGCAACTGTTTTATATATGCTATTCCTTTCAGACAGGCATATCCATAACCGGGTCTTTTTTCGCGAAGAACTGTTGCGCCTGCATCCCGTGCGTTTACTTCGGTGGCATCGTTTGAATTATTATTGACAACAATCACTTCACTCACTAATCCAGGTGGAATATCGCCTAATACTTTGGCTATTGAATTCTCTTCGTTGTATGCCGGAATGATGACAACTATTCTTGGGTTATTAATCATGTAATGCGACAAGAGATTTTTTTCTGCTTTCATCTATACTTAACCAAAAGATCATGGTAAACCCGGTGAATGCCATCAGTAACATCGGCAGGCTTCCATAGTTTTTAAAATAGAAAGCCTGCACCATTCCAAACAAAAAATAAAAAATAAGCAACCCTTCAACAAGTGTCAGCCAGTTAATATTTGTATTAGCATAATTGCTTTTCATCAGTCCATTTTTATTATTTATCGAATTGAATTTAGGCGTTCGCACAAAACCAGACTTAATACCCAGGTATCCCTGTATAATACCAATAGCATTACTCAAGGAAAGTCCTATGAAGAGTGATACAAAAAGTGGAAAATGAAAAAGAAAACTGTACATTTTTTTTCCAGCACTCCCCTTAGTATTGTGGAAATAAGAAATAAAATAATGAAGGATATAAATGCAAAAGCTGATACCGACAAAACCAGAAATTTTAAATAAGAAATTGTATTCCGGATAAAATTCTTTTACAAATAACAACGGCACAGTCAGCAATGCATACGTAATGATACTTACAAACCCAAGACTGTAAATTAAATGAAACGCACCATGTAGCTTAACTGATAAGGAAAGTGGTGATGAAAATAATGTTCTTAAATTTTTGCGGGCAGTTTCGGCACCACCTTTTGTCCAACGGAATTGCTGCGATTTTAAAGCGCTTACCAATGGTGGCAATTCCGCAGGTGTGGAAAAATCTTCAAGATATTTAAATTTCCAGCCTTTCATTTGCGCCCGGTAACTCAAATCAAAATCTTCTGTCAAAGTATCTGCCTGCCAGTTGCCTGCATCTAATATTGCCTCCTTACGCCACACGCCTGCTGTGCCATTGAAGTTGATGAAATAACCTGCTGAATTTCTGCCTTGCTGTTCTATGCTGAAATGTCCATCCAGTGCTATTGCCTGCAACTTTGCTAACAATGACGATTCTTTGTTAATGTGGCCCCAATTTGTTTGCACCATACCAATTAAAGGATCAATAAAAAATGGAATGGTTTGTTTCAAAAAATCTTTTGACGGAAGAAAATCAGCATCAAAAACTGCTAAAAATTCTCCTTTTGCTAGACCTATTGCATGCTTTAATGCGCCAGCTTTAAAGCCTTCCCGGCTCTGTCGTTGAATATGCACAATAGAAATATTCTGTTGCTCTAACAAAGAAATTTTACGTGCAATAATCCCTGATGTTTCATCTGTGCTGTCATCAAGCACCTGTATCTCTATTTTGTTTTTAGGGTAATCTATTGCGGCAACAGCATCAAGCACTCTTTCCACAACATGCACCTCATTATAAACAGGAAGCTGAATTGTGACGAAGGGAAAAAAAGTTTCATTGCGAACCGTCTTGGTTTTTTTACCTGAAGAACGGAGATAATGAAAGATCAAATGCGCATCAAAAAGTGAATGGAGCAATACAAACAACACAGACATTGAATACAATAACAAAATTATATTTACCAACACATCAAGCATCCAAAATGTTATTTGTAAAGGTATTTATAAATGAACAGTGATATTGTTATTGCCAATAGTGATAGGTTGATTGTTGACCCTTCCTTCTTCTTTACCATTTTCCAGTTTCAACACACCCCGGGGACAAACAGAGGCACAGATGCCGCACCCCACACAAGATGCCCTTACAATGTTCTGACCTTTTTGTGCATATGAGCGAACGTCAATTCCCATCTCGCAAAAAGTAGAACAGTTGCCACATGAAATGCACTGGCCGCCATTGGTTGTAATTCTGAATTTTGATTTATATTTTTGAAAAATTCCTAAAACAGCCGCCATTGGGCAACCAAATCGGCACCACACTCTTGAACCCATAATCGGGTAAAAGCCCACACCAATTACACCAGAAAAAACTGCACCGATAAAGAAACCATACCATTGGGCAAACGCTCCGGATACAGAACCGAGAATGCCTCCTTTATAATAAGAATTTAGCCAAAGCAAAATGGTAGTGACCGTAATAAACACTAAAACACTGTGCACCATCCATCGCTCAATTTTCCATGCTTTTAAACTTTTATCGGATAGATGCCGATAAGGATCACCAGCCGTTTCAGCTAAACCACCACAGCCGCAAACCCAGGAGCAATACCAGCGTTTGCCATACTTATAAGTAAGAATTGGTGTGGCAATAAACGTCATTACCGCTCCCCAAAAAACCATGAATACACCCAAATTACCAGAGCTTATTAAAGAAGAAACATCGGAAGGAAAAAGATAGTTGTATTTGAGCGGCCAGAAATAAGAAAAATAAAACTCAGGCTCGTTTAATTTTTTTAGAAACATGGGAAGGAGAAAAGCAAAACCCAATTGAAAAAACATTACAGAAAAGGTGCGGATAATGTGATACCGGCTATTCCGGTTTTTTCCAATAAATCTTATACCCATTGTTAATACTGCCAGCGTGTAAAACGCACCATACATAAACCACTGGTTGGCGGGTTGGTTAGCAAGTAGTTTACTCAGCGGATCAAATATTCTTATCAAGCCTTCAAACATCCAGGGAAACCAATAAATAATGATATAAAAGCCGGTAAGCACAATGGCAAAAATCCATGCAATTGTTCCCCTGTTAGTCATGTTTTTAAACATGATGCCATTATTGCGGATACCAGCCGGACCTCTATAATAAGGAACTGAATAAGAGACAGCGCCCAGCGTGAACATGCCTAAAATAATTGTTAGGAAGAAGAATGAATATGCTCTGCCAACTCCTGATATAGCAGCAACTAATGACAGTACAGCGATAGCTATGCAGATGCCACCTACTTTCTCATAAATTGTCTGCTCTTTACTTACTTCTGTTAATGAAAGCGAAGGGTTGATAGTAGTGGGTTGAACCATAATATTTTTTGAATAAAGTTGTTACCAATTAAAAAGCGCCATCTTTTTCTTTTTGCGATTTAAATTTTTCCCAGTCTGCTTATTATATGCCGAAAGGATTTCTTTTTCATGTTGATCACAAAATTCAGGGTCAAAATTTAGTTGATCAAGATTTGACATCACATCATCAATCTTCCTTTTCTCTTGTAACCATTTATCGCAAACTTCATGACGCAGCCGCATACCTAAAACATTAAAGCCAATAATGGTTTCATCATATTTATTGTAAGCAGCACGGAAAAAAATCTTGCCCTTTTTATGTTCCCAATAAAAGGAAGTTTCATTTTCACCCGGCTGCGCATTTACCATTCCATAAGTTTGATATTCTATATCAAAGAATTTAGCGGAGTTGAAAAAAGGACCGGGATTGTAGGCTGTTGTTTTGCCGCAAAGTATTACTGCAAGAGTTTCACCATGTGTTCTACCAGTGTACCAAATTTGCTCAATAGCTTTTCTGCCAGCCGGTGGATTTCTGTATTGCACGCAATCCCCTATGGCATATATATCCGGTATATTGGTTTCAAAAAATTCATTCACCAACACACCTCTTTCAGTTTCTATCTCTGTGTTTTTTAATATAGAAATATTGGGACTAACGCCAATTGTTATACCAACAAATTCACAAGCAATTTCTTCTCCTTTATTGGTGATAATTGATTTTACTTTTCCAGCACCTTTTATCTCTTTCAACTCTGTGGCGGTTCTCAGATCAACATGATGTTCTTTTATATGATTCGATACCAGGGTTGCTTCTTCTTTCGGCAATATATTGTCCCAGTAGAAATTTTCTCTGACCAAAAAAGTTACATGAATATTTCTTGACAATAACATTTCTGCCATTTCAATACCAATTAGTCCGCCACCAACAATTACACCTCTTTTAATGCCACGTGTATTTTCATTCATCAACTCCAGGTCAGGCATGCCGTACAAACTTTGCACTCCATTTAATTCTATGCCCGGAAAGTTTGGTCTGTTAGAAACAGAACCGGTAGCAATTACCATCTTGTCATAGTTGAGGGAAACTCCTGATTTCAGAAAAAGCTTTTTGCTTTTTATGTCAATTGATATTACATGATCTTTCACAAGGTTGATGCGGTTCTTTGCCCAAAACCAATCTTCGTAAGGCTTGGTGTGTTCATATTTCATGTGCCCCATGTAGATGTACATCAGTGCTGTTCGTGAATAGAAATGTTCGGTCTCAGAAGAGATGACTGTAATGTCAAAATTGCTTTGCTTACGGATGTTCCTTGCACAGGTGATACCTGAAATACCGTTCCCTATTATTACAATCTTTTGAGGCATTACACTTCTTTTAGGTGATCCTGATTTTATAACAGTTTTTTTATAAAGGTGGGCATAACTGCTAATTACGATAGGAAGTTAACTTCTCTGCTTTTAGCAGGATATCTGTTCCAAGGTATTTATTGCCTTTCACCAGATACCACTTGCGCACTTTAGGAATTTTTATATCCTCTATGGTTAATGTTTCATCTAATAAAATATATTCACCTTCATCTGACTCTGCACTGAACATAAACCTATAAGCCTCCATGGCAGAAGTTTTTGGGTCGAAAAAGAAAGTCCACACTTCTTTTCCCATTTCAGGGTCATAAGTTAAGCGGATGGTTTGGTAAGTTTTTCCATTAAATTCCTCACTGGAGACTGTGTCAGAAATATTTGCTCCTTTATCGGTCAGTTTCATTGGCAAACCATATAAATATCCATAAAAGCTGTGAACCCATTTTACACTTTCAGAAGTAAGCTCATATTTTTTACGGTCTTCTTCGCTGATCTCTTTTTTGCCGTTAATCAAATAAAATTCTTTACCATTCGATAAACCTTTTACGATTTCCTTACCCTCATCGTGGCTTATATGACAGAAATAACCAGTAGCATTATCTAGTTCTAATTCAAAAGGGTTTTCACTTCCAGCCGTATCAACACTGTTTAAATAAAGATGTGTTTTTAATTTAGACCAATTATTTTCCGGATCATGGTATGAAATCGCCTTCTTTAAAAGTTGTTGTCCGGCATTGTTTTGCGGATTGCTGCAGGATAGTATAAACAGGTAGAAAAGCAACAAAAGTCTTTGCATACATCAGATTTTGATTGAGGAATATATAAAGTAACGACGTTTTTTTAAAAACAAGATTTGCGGCGGCATGAGTTAGTTATTTCTGTTCGTTCAAATTCCAATTATAATCAAGTGATCCAATCTTTGTATTAGCGTTAATTTTTGTTTGAGAATATTTATTAATAAAGTCTGTAAGCGAACCCTTTTTGGTAAAATCGCCCTTGTACCACGAAAAATATTTTGACAATTCGGCTTTATCTGCACGGATATTATTTTTAGACTTGTCATTCAAAAACTCTTTGCCTGCATCTTCTAACTGCGCATCCAGCTTAGCTGCGGTGTATGCTTCATTACGTAACCTTGGGCAGGATACGGCCGCGCAAACTAATGCAAAATGTATCCGTGGGTCATCGTATTTTTTACGTAAGATGCCGTGCTCAATATTATTCAGGTCGTATTTTTTGCCACTAATATTAATAAACTTAATATCCCATGGAGTATTGACTTTATAGATTTTTCCACCAATATCCTTAATGCTTTTTACAGGGTATTTGCTTACAATTAAAGAAACCGTATAGGCATTATAAGCATTTATCCAATAAGTTTTTTGCTCATTTGCACTCCAGTTATTTTGAGGCGCATTATCACTAAGTGTTTTTAAATAGGCATTTAGCTCGGCATTATCATTTTTAAAGCCTTTATAATTTACCAGGCCGGATCCATTCACATATTTTTTTAATAGTTTATCCCACTGTTGGTGCGACGGAGCTTTTTGGGCAAACGAAAAACTTACAAAAAAGTATGAAACTATTATGATCAATATTTTTTTCATATTGTGTTTTTTATTCGAAACGTTTTCAATACGTACGGATTTATTTATAGTTTTCGATCTGGCTTTAATAATTCAGGATGTTGTTTCTGAAAACGCTTAATACGTGGTATGCTTTCCATCCTAACATACGGTACATTAGGATTGTGCACAATATAATCCTGGTGATAGTCCTCTCCCACCCAAAATTTTTCAAATGGAACAACTTCGGCCGCAATTGGTTTTTTAAAATTTTTCTGTATTTCCGCAATGTATTTTTCCGCCTGCATTTTTTCATCGGTATTGCGATAAAAAATAATAGACCGGTAAGAAGCCCCGTGATCAGGACCTTGCCCGTTTGCCTGGGTTGGATCCTGGGAAGCAAAATATACTTTCAGCAACGTGGCATAAGAAACAATGGTTGAATCATAATATACCTGCACTGTCTCTGCATGTGCTGTTGTATGTGCACTTACCGATTCGTAAGTAGGGTTTGGTTCTTTACCGCCGGCATAACCCGAGACCGCTTCTTCCACCCCCTTCACACTTTCAAAAACTCCTTCTACACACCAAAAGCAGCCCGAAGCAAAAGTAGCCTGGCTATATTTTGACAGGTCTTTCTGCTGTTTTTTAGTAACCGCCTTTTGAGGCTTCTGTCCGCAGGATGCAAGGCCAGCCATCATAAATAAACACAGGAATAATATCGATAAATTTTTCATGAACTATTTTCTTTTTTTATTAATTACTTTTCGAATTGGGTGGAGGCGCACCACCTTCCGGCACAAAAATCAGCGCTGCAGAATTTAAACAATAGCGCTTGCCCGTTGGTTTAGGCCCATCATCAAATACATGCCCGAGGTGCGATCCGCTTTTGCTATCTACAACTTCCCAGCGAACCATTCCATCTCCATCGTCTTTAACCAGGCGAATAGCATCTTTGCTAATGGGCGCATAAAAACTTGGCCAACCCGTTCCTGAATCAAATTTTGTTTCGGAACTGAAAACTGGTTGTAATGAAGCGGCAGAGTAGTATGTTCCTTTTTTATAGAAATGGTCCAGTTTGCCTGTACCCGGCCGCTCAGTCCCCTGCTGCCTGAGTATATAATATTGCTCTGATGTTAACCTTTCTTTCCACTGTGCATCTGTTAATTGCATGGAGTAGGTATTTTGTTCTTTATTGGCCATCTTTTTAGACTGGGCATTGCCGCAGGATGTAGTTAAAATAGCTACGGCGAAGATTATGACTGGTAAGCGTAACATAAATTTTATTTGAATGATAAACGAATATAAAGACAATGAAGATTGTTTAAATTGATAAGAGTTTGCAAAAAAAGAGTTGATTTTCATGCGGTTGCTTATTTATTGTGATAGTTCGGCACTTCCATATAAATGATTAAAGTTTTCGCAATGAATTAATACAAACCGGTGTTGCGAAAAATCAGGACTGCCATTTATTTGGTATACCTGGTTTCCGTTTGTTGATTTTAGATCGCCTAACGATATAAAGCCTGATGGAGACGCAGCTTTGGAAAGATAAACTTTAAGATCGGGTCCATTAGTGGTACTAAAGTTCTCCAGTTTAAGCATGTATTTATCATTTGTCAGAAAGATGTTTGCCTGGCCACTCACCTTCTCCGATCCGTACCCTTTAAAGCTTCCGCTCCATTTAAGTGAGCTTTCTGGTTCTATCATTTCATCTAGTTTTTCAGTAGAAGTTTTGCTACAGCCAAATAAAATGGGCATCAGGCCAATAACGGCTATCAAAATTAATTTTGCTTTCATATAATCCTGGTATATACCTATTAGTCGGAGGATTTTATAAAGCCTTACACTAAAAGCGCTGACAACTCGTTAAAAATTTGTTATGACAAATTTAATTTCAGCATTAGCCACACATAAAACCAGAATGGAACTATACAGATGAAGTGCTTGCGACGCAACCGGGATGCTATGAAATACAAATGCCGGTATCAAAATTTCGTGTTTTTCTCTTAAAAGTTGTTTAAAAATGATTTCCAGCATTTTTTATAAAATATTATTTAGACCTATGAGGTTTTAGAAGGATATATTGAGACAAAATGTTTCTAAAAACCTCATAGGTTTTTAATTGCATCTCATCTAAAATTCTATTTAAACAGCTTCTAAGATTTAAATTCTATTTTTTACCACACCAAGCCAATGGAGCGTCACTTACTTTATATTATCAATCCTATTTCTGGCACCCGCAATAAGGATGCTTTGTTGAACTTGGTTGAAAGAAAAACAAACGTTGCTGGTTTTCGTTATTCGATTTTTCCTTCTGTTGCCAACACTGATTATGGACATTTGCATCCATTTATTAAAGGGCAAAAAGTTACTGATGTAATTGTTGGCGGAGGCGATGGAACGGTTAACCAGGTGATCAATTCTTTCAAAAATTTAGATGTACAATTTGGAATTTTGCCGGTCGGCTCGGGAAACGGGTTGGCTTTTGGGGCCAAGTTGCCAAAAAACATTGAAAAGGCTTTGGACATTGTATTTGCCGGCAAGAAGGAATGGACGGATGCTTATGAAATTAATGAAAAATTTGCCTGTATGCTTTGCGGATTGGGTTTTGATGCGCAGGTTGCCCATGCGTTTGCAAATAATCCTACACGGGGGTTGGCGACTTACATCAGGAAAACGATAACCAATTTTTTTTCTGCCACTGCCTATCCTTTTGTTATTAAAACAGGTGATGATGAATTGGAAATTGAAGCCCTGTTTATTTCGATTGCCAACAGCAACCAGTTCGGAAATAATTTTACCATTGCGCCCAAAGCAAGTTTAACCGATGGATTGCTTGATGTTGTTATTGTTTCTAAACAAACAAAATTGCGCATGCTTATGGAAACCATCAGACAGGCTGGAGGTTTTAATAAACTGTACACAGCAAAAATTGCAGATGCTAAAGCAAGTGTACTTTATTTTCAAACAGATGCCCTGCAGATTAAAAACCCATTGTTGGCACCTCTACATATTGATGGTGATCCTGCTAAAACCTCCGAAGAAATAAATGTAAAAATCTTAAAAAACTGTTTCCGGTTGATCTACCCTTAAGGGTGTTGCGCATTTAATAAGTTTACTATTTGCTGCAAATGATCCTGGTTAAGTTTTGAATTAAGCGAAGAAGAAATACTTTGTTTCTCCCTTTGTGTTAAATGAAAATTGAGGGCTGCTTTATCTTCTTTTTTATTTGGTGTGTATTGCAGGGAAACTTTATGAACTTTGAAATCCGCATTATTTACCAGGTAAGATCCCATGTCGGTTTGTGCATATTCCATCATTTTATACCAATTGTTTTGCAATAGAAAAAATGGCTTCACGGCATTTTCTGTCATTGTTTCCGCATCATAAGGGTGTTCCCAACCCCCATCCAGCCTGTCGCGCAGCTGAATGATCAGTACGCCTCTGGTATTTTGCTCAATCCAGTCGTGCATAGTAGATAAAAAACGCATCGACGTTTCCACTCCATAATTATCCCGCAAGCCGCCATCCATTACGTCTATCACCGGGTTAGTAGGCAACCACACATTGGGTAATACTACAGGGAATGTAGCATTCATTCGCAAAATGCTTAACAGGCGCAGGTTATAAGGGTTTTGCTTCGCTAAGAAGGAAGTAAAATCTACTGCATCGGGAGCTGAATTTTCAGCACTATCGCCTACAGCCCGCATCATAAAGCGCAAGGGTTGTGTGCTGATTAATAATTTTTTTCCATCGCGGGTAATTACATTATGATAAAAGATCAGCGGTATGTTTGCAGCTTTTTCATCAGCAATATAATCGCGTAAACGTTTGTCTAAAAATCCTCTTGTGTTATTGTTTAATGCAGTTTCAAACGAATAGCCCCTGTCTTTTAAATAGCGATAAGCTCCTTGTCCAAAATATTGCTGCGGTGCAAAAACATCCCTGGCTACAAAAGATGAAAAAGTAGGATTAAGCAGATCCTGCGCAATGTCATCAACGTATTGTTGCGATTGCAAATCAACGCTGGGTTTATTCAATTTTTGGCGGTATAGTTCTCTAAAGTATGTGGCGCCAATCATTCCGCCGGAAGCGCCGGTAATTAAAAAAGTTTTTTTCATTATCTGCCCATTGGTAGCGCTATCAAGCTGCTGAAGGGCATTGAGGGTAAAAGTTGCGCTGCGGGTGCCGCCGCCGCTGGTTGCAATCAACACCAACAGGGGTTTATCTTCACCTTGTTTCTGCTTCCATCTTTCCAGGATAGCGATCATATTTTGCTGATCTTGCTTAACCGCAACAGAGTTACTTAAAGAATCTAAGGAGCCTGCTGAATATACAGGACGCACATCTTTTTTATCGTACGAAAGTCCGTATGCTTTATTGCGCGGGTCAATCCATTCACCCTTGTACAAATAATTTAAAAGAACTAAAAATAATATCAATGCCGGTAAGCTCCAGCTTTGAAAAAAATAAGTGAATGCTCCGGAAACCCCGATCAGGATGGCAAAAAATAAAGTAATTGATGCTGCTGCAGGAATCTGGAAAGCTTTATGATCTAAAAAAAAACCGATGATGATTAAAAAAAAGTAAGCAATTACAATACATAAAACAGCGGCAAAATGGTGACGCTTAAAAATCTTTTCCATCAATTCCGGCGAGTAATGCGAGACGTCACGACTACGTTTTATTTTTAAAAAAGAATCGAGAAACCATTCGGAACGAATGAGTGCATAAGTACTCGGTGGTTGTGGTGGTTGTAGGTGAGCAATATAACTTTTAGCGTTATTAAAAAGCGGTAACAGCGTTTTAAGAATTGTTTTATCAGCTCTGAAAAAATAAAAGAAAGACATAGAAAGGATAAAGATCAAGCCAGCCAAAAAACCAAGCGCTAAAAAAACAATCTCCACATTTGGTATTAATTCTTTGTAATGTGCAAACTGGTAGCCCCGTACTAAAAAAAACAACAAAAAGAAAATGGGTATCACACTATTGTTGATGCAATATTTTAAAAAAGGAAATTGTGTAGCTGCCAAAAATGTAAAGTGGCGGCTAAATAAAATGAAAGTGGTAATATTCCAGGACATGATAAAAA
>MWVT01000217.1_pt1 | contig 12623 bp, 13 predicted proteins | sample 1047201 | NCBI WGS metagenome assembly MWVT01 (sample SAMN06349988, study PRJNA376086) | soil metagenome | isolation source: TG5-1 sample Antarctic (ecotone) soil | place: Antarctica | collected 2015-01-13 | reverse complement strand
CACGGTTGATTGTTGCTCACCTTCGGCGAGCGGTTGAATCGTTGATAACCGGCGTCGGGTTTCACTCGCTCTAACCCTACGCTATAATGTTGGTCGCCTTCGGCGACAATTAAAAACATTTCTGCGTAAGGTGAATTAGTAATGAATCAAAGGTTAGGATTTACAATAATGAAGCCTTTCAAAATCGGAAACATCAAATCAATGCGCCGTTTGATTAAAACTCGCGTGTTATAATCGAGCTATTATGGGACAAATGACGATTGAAATTCCGCAAAGTATTAACCGAAATTACCGAATTGTTTCAGAGAGTTCGGCAAAGAAAGTTTTGTCGAATCTCGAACGCCTTGTTAAAACAGAAAACGATATTGGCGACGATGAAATTTTGGGTTTGTGGTCTGACCGAAAAGAATCTGTTGAAGAAATTGCAAAGCAATTGAGAAGAAAATCAAATGACCGTTCGCTGAAAAATGATTGAGTTTTTGATTGATACAAACGTATTCATTGCCATTCTCAAAGGAAATGCCAAACTGAAATCTTACATCGAAAATCTTGTTTGCGCTCTTGATACGACCGTTTACGCCGAACTAATTCAAGGCGCGAAGAACAAAGCGGAAGTGCAGAAAATCGAACGATACTTGATACGGTTCGAGTTGATTCATTTTGACAAAGTCGTTTCCCGAAAGACAATTGAACTCATTCGCACTTACTCTAAGAGTCACGGATTGATGTTCGGCGATGCGATTATTGCGGCGACTTGCTTGGAAAACGATTTGACCCTGATAACTTATAACGTCAAAGATTTTCGCTTTGTTAGCGGACTGAAAATTATACAACCGTAATGAAACCTTTCACTATCAGAAACATCGAAATCAATCCGCCGCTCGTCCTCTCTCCGATGGCGGGCGTAACCGATTATTCGTTTCGCCGTCTGGCGAAAAGCTGCGGCGGAATCGGATTGACTGTTTCCGAATTTATTTCCGTCGAAGGTTTGACGCGCAACAATCCGAAGGCGAGAAGGCAGATGCGTTTTTGGGAAATGGAACGCCCGTTTGCCGTTCAGATTTTCGGCGGGCAGTTTGAGCGAATGGCGTTGGCGGCGGAAATGGCGGAAGATGTCGGCGCGGATATTCTCGACATCAATTGCGGCTGTCCTGCGCCGAAAGTCGTTAAAAACGGTGGCGGTTCGGGGCTTTTAAAAGATTTGCCGCGTCTGGAGAAGATTCTCAAAGAAGTAAAAAAAGCGATTACGATTCCGCTGACCTTAAAACTTCGCGCCGGTTACACCGATTCGACAATTAACTGCATCGAAGTTGCAAAGATGGCGGAAGACTGCGGCGTGGAACATATACAATTGCACGGGCGCACGAAGGAACAAGGTTATAAAGGTTTGGCGAATTGGGATTTGGTGCGCGAGATGAAAAAAGTTGTTTCGATTCCGGTTTCAGGCAGCGGCGATGTCGTCTCCATTGAAGGCGCGTTAAAGAAATGGCGTGAAACCAATTGTGACGGGATTTTAATCGGGCGCGGCGCGATGCAGAATCCTTGGATTTTTCGGCAAATCGAAGACGTTTTAGCCGGACGCGAAGCGTATCAGCCGACTTTGGAAGACAAACAAAAAGTCTTGCTCGAATACTTTGAAATGCTGCGGGAAGATATGCCCGAACTTCCCGCTATCGGCAAAATGAAGCAACTTGCGGGGCAATTTACGAAAGGCTTAATCGGCGGTTCGATGTTTCGTCAAACGCTTTATCATTCGCATTCGGTCGAGGAAATTCTCGACAACATCGGCGTTTATTTTGAGACATTAAACGCGGGCGAAATCTACGGCGACGGTTCGGTTGAAACCGCCGCGCCGGCAATTGATTCGTGCGACGGTTTTTCGGAAGAAAAATCCGAGTGTTTAGTTGAAGTCGGTTCTTGTGATGCGGCAATCGCCGCTTAAAATTTTTAGGAGATTAGTATTATGAATATCTTTAAAGTATCGGTTTTTTTCGTTTGTCTGGTTTTTTCCACCTCCGTTTTTGCTCAAAAAATGAAAGCCGAAGACGTGCTGGCAAAGCATTTAGAATCAATCGGCACGGCTGAAGCTCGCGCTTCGACTAAAACCCAAATTGTGGTTGGCGATGCGTTGGTTAAGTTTATATCGCCGAGGAATACTGATGTTCAAGGCAGAATCGTGCTGGCTTCGGCTGCTGAGAAAAACTTTTTAGGAATGAGCCTTAACGCCATCGAATATCCGCAGGAGAAATTCAGCTTTGACGGCAAAAATGCAAAAGTTGGTTTTATCAAAGACGGCTTTCGCTCGAAGTTGGGTAATTTTGTTGTCGCCAACGATTTGCTACTCGAAGAAAGTCTGCTTGGCGGAACGCTTTCGACTTCTTGGGCGTTGCTCGATGTCGCTGCCAAAAAGCCGAAACTTTCCTTTGACGGCACGAAAAAAATTGACGGCAAAGAGGTTTATGTTTTGGGTTATTCGCCAAAAGGCGGCGGCGATGTTGACATAAAATTATATTTCGATAAAGAAACTTTTCGCCACGTTCGCACCGAATATAAACGCACTTCTTCCGCCGCAATCGGTCTCAGACCGGAACAATCAAGCAGATTCAGCGAAAGCCGTTTGAAGATAACGGAAGATTTTTCGGACTTTAAGGCGGAGAAAGGCTTGACCTTGCCGCACAACTATCGTCTGTTTTATTCGACTATCGGACAAAACGGAACAACCGAAATCGAGTGGAATTTTAATTTAACGGAATTTTCCTTTAACCAAAACCTCGCTCCGAATACTTTCGTTATTGAGGCGACTAATTAAATTTATGAGTTTGAAAAAGTTTTTCTTAACAGCAGCGTTGCTTTTGCTAACCTCACATTTTTGTTTTTCTCAAACCATCAACAAAAATAAAACAGTCCTAGCTTCTTCCAATCAAGCCGCGCAGACTATTAAGTCTTCGCCCGCTTACGCCGAAGTCCTGCTGAGAAAAACCGAGCGAGAATCGGAGCTCGAAGAATTTCTGCTCGATTACACGGAAGAATTTCCGAAGGTCAAAGAAATAAAATTCGAGTTAGGTTTATTGAACAAAGAGATGAATAGAATTTTGGCGGTTAATAGCGCGGAGTCTGGAAAACTCACTTTGGCTTTGGGAAAATTGATAGTGCGAAAAATCGAACTTGAAACTGATTTGTGGAATCTGCGGCGGCAATATAATGACGACCATCCGGAAGTCAAACGCGCGAAACGCAAGGTTGAAGTGTTTGAAAAGGCGGTAAAAGAAGTTCTGCTCTGAATAGTCTCGAGTCTTGAGTCTGAAGTCAAATGAATTGTTCGAGTTGACTTCAGACTCAAGACTCAAGACTTAAAACTCAATAAAAATTTATGAAACGAAGTTTGTTTTTAATAATTTTAATTCCCACATTTCTCTGCGTAGCAAACGTTGCGGCGCAATCACCAAGTAAGATTCTAAAGCAAGCGAACAAGGTTTTGGGCGGCGAGAAGGTTTTGCAGACGGTTCAGTCTTGGCAAAAGGCAGGGAAAATTACGCGACTAAAAGACAACGCGAGCGGCTCTTTCCAGATGCAAACGGCGCAGCCAAATTTTTACAATTCAAGATTTGATTTAAACGGTTTTGAAACGGAAGTCGGCTATAACGGAAAGTCTGGCTGGATGCGCGATTCGCGCGACGGCTTGCGGACTTTGACCGGGGAGGCGAGCCGCGATTTTGCGGCTGAAGCTAATTTTAGGAACGCGCGTTGGCTCGATTATAAAAAGAAAAAAGCTAAAATTACGAGCGGCGGAAAAGCCAATCTCAACGGCAACGCGGCGAATGTTTTGACGCTGACCACGGCGAAAGGCGTTTTGATAAAAATGTATTTTGACCAAACGACCGGATTGTTAATCCGCGAAGAAATTCCCGCCGGAGATTTAATAAAAACTTTCGATTACAGCGATTATCAAGCGGTGAACGGCGTGAACGAACCTTTTACGATAAACGCGAAAATTGGCGAAGACGCTTACGAAATCAAACTCGAGCAAGTTACGCACAACCAAACAATTGCTGAAGAAAATTTCGATTTCCCGAAAATCTCCGGCGAACCGCTGCCCGATATTCCCCGGCTTTTAATGGAACTCCAGAAAAACGAAGACAAGATTGACGAGATTTTAGAAGATTATTCCTATACGCAAAAAAGCATCAAGCGCGAACTCGGCAAGGACGGCGTTTTGCGCGAAACCGAATCGGAAACTTTTCAGCTTTCGTTTTACAAAGGCAACCGAATTCGGCGACTTATTGAGAAAAACGGCAAACCCTTATCGGAAAAAGAGCAGACGGACGAAGACAAAAACGTGCAGAAGCGCGTGGCGGAAATCGAGCGAGAAATTGCAAAAAAAGAAGCGCGAACCGTTTCACAATCGGCTAACGGGACGCCCGACGAAAACAATCAGCGCATTTCGACCGCCGAAGTTTTGCGAGCTTCGCGTTTGGTCAATCCGCGCCGTGAACGCTTTCGCGGGCGCGATGTCGTGGTTTTCGATTTTGAGCCGAATCCCGCGTTCGATTTTAGACGCGCGAAAAGTTTTCTGAAATTTTTCGGCAAAACGGCAGGCGTAATGTGGATTGACGAACAAGATAAACAAGTGGCGCGGCTCGAAGCATTTTTGTTCGACGACTTCAAAATCGGCGGCGGTTTCCTCGCCAATCTAAAAAAAGGCGCGTCGTTTGCGCTCGAACAAGAGCGCGTCAATGACGAAATTTGGCTGCCATCGGTCGCGGACATTAACCTTTCCGTCAAAGTACTTCTGGTCAAAGGCATTAATGTCAATCAAATTTTGAAGTCTTATAATTATCGAAAATTCAAGACGGAAGTTAAAGACTCGAAAGTTGATGAGATAAAAAATCCTTAACCCAATTAGATTTTTCGCTCTTTCCTACATTTACCATTTACCATTAATCATCTATCATTCAAACGTAATCTGATAAATGTTCAATGGTAAATGATAAATGAGTTTACGCCGCGCCATTTTTCCCGGTTCATTTCCCCGGCTTTTAATGGAACTCCAGAAAAACGAAGACAAGATTGACGAGATTTTAGAAGATTATTCCTATACGCAAAAAAGCATCAAGCGCGAACTCGGCAAGGACGGCGTTTTGCGCGAAACCGAATCGGAAACTTTTCAGCTTTCGTTTTACAAAGGCAACCGAATTCGGCGACTTATTGAGAAAAACGGCAAACCCTTATCGGAAAAAGAGCAGACGGACGAAGACAAAAACGTGCAGAAGCGCGTGGCGGAAATCGAGCGAGAAATTGCAAAAAAAGAAGCGCGAACCGTTTCACAATCGGCTAACGGGACGCCCGACGAAAACAATCAGCGCATTTCGACCGCCGAAGTTTTGCGAGCTTCGCGTTTGGTCAATCCGCGCCGTGAACGCTTTCGCGGGCGCGATGTCGTGGTTTTCGATTTTGAGCCGAATCCCGCGTTCGATTTTAGACGCGCGAAAAGTTTTCTGAAATTTTTCGGCAAAACGGCAGGCGTAATGTGGATTGACGAACAAGATAAACAAGTGGCGCGGCTCGAAGCATTTTTGTTCGACGACTTCAAAATCGGCGGCGGTTTCCTCGCCAATCTAAAAAAAGGCGCGTCGTTTGCGCTCGAACAAGAGCGCGTCAATGACGAAATTTGGCTGCCATCGGTCGCGGACATTAACCTTTCCGTCAAAGTACTTCTGGTCAAAGGCATTAATGTCAATCAAATTTTGAAGTCTTATAATTATCGAAAATTCAAGACGGAAGTTAAAGACTCGAAAGTTGATGAGATAAAAAATCCTTAACCCAATTAGATTTTTCGCTCTTTCCTACATTTACCATTTACCATTAATCATCTATCATTCAAACGTAATCTGATAAATGTTCAATGGTAAATGATAAATGAGTTTACGCCGCGCCATTTTTCCCGGTTCATTCGACCCTTTAACGAACGGTCATCTCGACATTATAAGGCGCAGTTTGCCGCTCTTCGATGAAATCATCATCGCCGTTTTAAATAATCCAGAGAAAAATCCGATGTTTTCCGTTGAGGAGCGATGCGAGATGCTGCGGGAAATTCTGCCCGAAGTCGAAGCCGGCAAATGCTGTCTGACAGTGGACAGCTTTTCTGGTTTGACCGCCGATTTCGCCAAGAAGAAACGCGCGGCGGCGATTGTGCGCGGCATTCGCGCCATTTCTGATTATGAATATGAACTGCGAATGGCGTTGATGAATCGACGACTCGAACCCGAAATCGAAACGGTTTTTCTGATGGCGGCGGAAGAGTATTCTTACGTTTCTTCAAATTTGATGAAACAAATTTTCACGCTCGGCGGGCGCGTCGAAGGCTTAATTCCCGCGCTGGTCGAAGCAAAGATGCGTGAGAAATTGAAGAAGTAAAATGAAGAAAATAAAAAAATTATTGATTCTCAGAGTGCAACACGCGCAAATTACCATTCCGAACGGCGCGGAAATGAAGGCGCGAGAATTTTATTGTGAGTTGCTGGGCTTAAAGGAAATTCCGAAACCCGAAGTATTACAAACGCGCGGCGGATTTTGGCTCGAAATCGGCGGTTTTCAAATCCACGTCGGAACGGAAGATAACTTCGACCGAACCAAGACCAAAGCACACGTTGCTTACGAAGTGGAAAATTTAGACGCTTGGCGCGAAAAATTTACTGAAAGCGGCGTTGAGATAATAGAAGGAATTCCGATTCCGCATTACTCGCGTTTTGAATTTCGTGACCCGTTCGGAAATCGTGTAGAATTTTTAGAAAGTTTTTGAAAAATTCCCGTAAATTTTATGGTTGCTTTTGCACGACTAAATGATTTTAGCAAGTAAGGAGATTCAATAAAATGAAAACAGCATCAGCGTTTTTGTTTATTATTTTGTTTTGCATTGTTCAAATTTATTCTCAACAACCGACTGATAGCGAGGAGGTAATTAGGGTTGACACTTCGCTGGTAGTCGTGCCGACCAGAATAACCGACCGCCGCAACCGAAACATCACCGATTTAAAGAAGGAAGATTTTCGTCTTTTCGAGGACGGCATCGAACAAACTATCGAAAGTTTTGAAGATGTTTCCGCACCTTTCACCATCGCCTTAGTGCTTGATGTCAGCGATTCGACGACGAATAAACTACAAAGTATAAAGGCGGCGGCAATCGCGTTTTTAGATCAATTGCGCCCGAACGACCGCATATTAGTTTTTACCTTCGATAAATACTTGAATAAAATCGCCGACGGAACGGTGGAAGATTTGGGGAATGTCCAAAACTCCATCGCTTTTTCTCAAACGGGCGGCGGCACAAGTCTTTATGACGCAACGACAAGCATCAACGTTGATTACTTCGGAAAAATTGGCGGAAAAAAAGCGATGATTATTTTTACCGACGGCATTGATACGACAAGCGTTCATCAAACTTTCGCTCGCTCCGTGCGTTTAGCGGAAGAATCCGACGTTTTAATTTACCCGATTCAATATGAAACCGTCGAAGAAGTTTTAAGGTCGAAACCGAAAATAACCGATATGCAGTCCGGCGCAAATGTTCAATTCGTCACGGCGAAAGGCGAACCGTTACCGGCGGCATATAAACATGGAACTTTGTATCTGCGCTCGCTGGCAAACGGCACGGGTGGAACATTTTTTTACGCCGACACGATTAAGAATCTACAAAAATCGTTCGCCAAAATCGCTCAGGAACTCGGTCAATTTTACGGTTTAAGTTATTACCCGCAAAATCAAACAGCAGACGCTAAAAGACGAAAAATAAAAGTAACGGTTAGCGTGCCGAACGCAGTCATCGAACCGCGCAAAACGTATATTTTCAATGAATTGAGAAAAAAAGTAAAAAATTAGCCGTTGCTTTTTGCTTGTTCTCTCACCCTAAATTTTCGAAAGATTTTATGACTAACTTTCCCGTCTCCGCAAACGTCGCCAAAATGAAGATGTCTTCCACGCTGAAAGCCGGACAAACGGCGGCTAATCTGCGCGACCAAGGTTTTGACGTGATTGATTTGACTTTGGGCGAGCCGGATTTTCCCACGCCCGAATTTATCAAAGAATACGCCTGTGAAGGTTTGCAGAAAAATTTGACGAAATACACACCGACCGCCGGGCTGAAAAGTTTTCAGGAATCAATTGTCGAATTTTACGCGGAGGAATTCGGCGCGAACTTTTCACCGAAAGAAATCATCGCCACCGACGGCGGCAAGCAGGCACTTTTTAACGCCGCCTGCACCTTATTAAATCCGGGCGACGAAGTTTTAATTCCGAAACCGTATTGGGTAACTTTTCCCGAAATTGCTAATTTCATAAACGCGAAAAGCATTTTTATCGAGACCGAAGAAACGAATTTTATTTTAACCGCCGAGCAAGTCAAAAATTCAATTACCGACAAGACGAAACTTTTAATCGTCAATTCGCCGAACAATCCAACCGGAAGAGTTATTCCCGCCGATGAGATGCGACGGATTATTGAAGTTTGCGCGGAGAGAAATGTTTATGTTCTAACCGATGAATGTTATCTGTTTTTCGCCTATCCGCCCGCCGAAGTTTTTACATCCGCGAGTTTGCCCGAAGATTTGCGACAATTTGTTTGCGTTGCGGGTTCGTTTTCAAAAACATACGCGATGACGGGTTGGCGAATCGGTTATACGATTGCGAATGAAGATTGGACGCGAGAGATGACAAAACTTCAAAGTCACTCGACTTCGCATCCGACATCTTTCGTCCAATACGCTTGCGGGCGGGCGATGGAAAATCACGCAGGTTCAAAAGCGGCGGTGGGTGCGATGCTTGCCGAATATGAACGGCGAAAAGACTGGCTGATTCCCGCTTTGCAAGCAATCGAAAATTTCAAATGCGCGATGCCCGAAGGCGCGTTCTACGCATTCGTTGACGTAAGAAATTTATTAGGCGACCGGTTCAAAACTTCCGCCGATTTCGCCGATTTTTTATTAAATAAATCTCATGTCGTCGTTACCGACGGCGAAGGTTTTGGGGCGGACGGATTTTTGCGATTTTCTTATGCAACTTCGATGGAGAATTTGCAAAATGCGGTTGAGCGAATTAGGAAAGTTTTAGAACAATTGTAGTCGAATTTAAATTTCACCGCCGAGACGCAGAGGTTTCGCAGAGGAACGCGGAGATAAATTGAAAATCTCTGCGCCGGCTCTGCGCGAATTCTCTGCGTCTCGGCGGTGAAATTTTGCGATTAAGTTTAAACAATAAAAACAACAAGGGGAATTTTTATGAAATACAGACAATTAGGCGACAGCGATTTACAAATTTCGGAAATCAGTTTGGGGTCGTGGCTGACTTATTCCGGCGGAGTCGAACGCGAAGCAGCCGAACAATGCGTTCGCAAGGCTTTCGAGGTCGGCATTAATTTTTTCGACACGGCGAACATTTATGGCAAAGGCGCGTCCGAACTATTTTTGGGCGAAGTGTTAAAAAATGTTCCGCGAGAATCGTATATTTTGGCGACGAAATTATTTTTTCCGATGACTGAAACCGACAGCGGTTTATCGCGCGTGCAGATTCATAAACAATTGAACGATTCGCTGCAAAGATTACAAACCGATTACGTTGACCTTTATCAATGTCATCGTTACGACGAAAACACGCCGCTCGAAGAAACGATGATTGCTTTGACGGAAGTCGTGCAGGAAGGAAAGGCGCGTTACATCGGTTTCAGCGAATGGAACGCGACGCAAATTAAAGCCGCAATTGATATGACCGGAATTGAAAAATTCGTCTCCAGTCAGCCGCAATATTCAATCTTGTGGCGCGAACCGGAAGCGGAAGTTTTTCCCGTTTGCGCCGAAAACGGCATCGGGCAAATTGTCTGGTCGCCGCTCGCGCAGGGCGTTTTAACCGGAAAATATAAAGCCGGGCAACCGATTCCGCAGGATTCTCGCGCGGCAAATGATTTGATGAACGTGTTTATTGACCGTTTATTGACCGAGCCGATTTTGAACGCAGTCGAGAGATTGCGCCCGATCGCCGCCAGCGAAAATCTTTCGCTGGCGCAGTTTGCTCTGGCTTGGGTTCTTCGTGATAAACGAGTTTCTTCGGCAATCATCGGCGCTACTCGCCCCGAACAAGTCGCTGATAACGCAGCCGCCTCGGGCGTTCGCCTTTCACCGGAAACTTTAACGGCAATTGATGAAATAATAAAGTCGGTTATTCTTAGTGCTGATTAGGCAAAATTCTTTTCTAAATTATGTGAATCGACACTAAAAAGAAAAATCAGTTTAATATAAAAGTTAATCGTTAGTCGGGAGCGCAGGCATCTTGCCTGCCACGGCGCCAAGCAATCTAAAATTGCCGATTATCAACCGTTTTAGATTGCTAATGCAATCCTGGCAGGCAAGATGCCTGCGCTCCCGACTAAAACACTTTTTTGGATTAACTGTTTGGTACTGATTCACATAATTTAAAATTCAAGATTTAAGATTAAAATTCAAGTTTCGATCCTTCAATCCTATAAATCAAGAATCCTAGATCTTCAATCTTATTTGAGGCGTGGTCGGTCACGATACCACGGCGTTTTGAAGCGGAAGAGATTAGCGATGGTGCGCGTCGGGCTGAGCAGCATACGGCTGAAAATAATAACGTAAAGGTTGTCTGTTCGGCGCTCGATGCGTTCCATCACAAAGCGGTCGATAGCATCCTCTGCGATGAGCATTGCCGTTCCGCCGAGCGGAGTCGTCACAAGGTCTTCGTAGGTTTGTTTGCCTTTTAAGCCGACGTTACCGATTGAGGCTTGACTGATCGGTCCGATTTCAAACTGCGTACTCCACGCGGCTGACCACACCAACGCTTTCATACGGCTTCGCCAATAATCCGCCGATTTGCCGAAACGCTGTTTCAATCCTTTTGGGTCATTTTGGACTTGTATAAAACCAGTGAATGAGCCTTGCATCGGATGTGCGATATAGTTCGTAAAAAATCTGCCGCCGTCCGCCCAACCGTGCAAGGATTTTACCGATTTAATGTAATCGCCGAAGAAATTGCCTTTTAGTTCGCGCCGCGTCTTTGCCTGCGTGAAGGCATAACCGTGCTGTATGGCGAGAAACATCAGCGACTGCCTAATCGCCGAACGCCACCGAAAACTTTCATCAATTTTATTTGCGGTATCCAGCGCATCTTCATTGTTAGAAAACGAGTTTGCGCCCAGTGATTTTGAAGCGGAATAATAAATATGTCTGTCTTTTTCAGACTTGCTTTCTTTTTGATTAAACGAAAAAGATTTGACTTTTAAACCGTCGGTTGGACGAAAATACTGGGAAGAATTTCTAATAAAAATATCCGGCTGAAAAATTAGACGTGGATTTTTTGCCCAATCGCCGGATAATAATTCTCTGTAACGACGTTCTAAATTAATGTTCGACTTTGTATTCGGCGCGGCTTTGTCATATTGTTCGCGCCCGCGCGTGGCAGAGATGTTTGCGCGAATGTAATATTTTGAAGACGAATCTTCCGAATTGTCGTCGTTGAGATTTTCTCCCAAAACAATTTCGCCATCTGTTTGTGGCTCGATTTCTAATGTTTTCGATTGCAGTTCGGAAGACGAAATTTGCCGCCAATCTTTATCTTGGGCAAAAACAGTTTGTGAGCAAACTACAAACAAAATCAAAAAGGCAAGCGGAAAAAACCGCTTTACATTATTTAAAGACATCCTTTGTTACCTCAATATAGAATAAATTTCACCGAGTAAGACGCGCGAGAGCATTAGTTATGGGAAAGGCTGCATCGGTGTTGCAGATAAACTAAAAGCGCAAATCTTCTTCTGCAGTTTATATTAAATCATTTGTTAAATTAACAAAAATCCATTGTCAATAAATTCAATAATTTCTTTATTAAAATCAGAAAAGTGTCGACTCTCGGTCAACATCTAACGGTTAAGTTTTAATTTTTACAGACTACTTTCCGCCCGTCATCAGCAAACCGATTTGCTCTTTGCTCGTCGTTTTCGGATTGACTTCGCCGACGATTTTCCCTTTATGAAAGACTAGCAACCGGTCAGCCAGCGCGGTAACTTCTTCAAGTTCGGCGGACACTAATAGCACGGCGGTTCCCGCATCGCGCAAAGCAATTAATTTGCGATGAATAAATTCGATTGCCCCGATGTCCACGCCGCGCGTCGGCTGCGAAACAAGCAGCAATTTCGGTTTTAATCCAAACTCTCTGCCGATAATTAATTTTTGCTGATTTCCACCCGAAAGTGCTTTGGCTGGAAGTTCCGCGTTCGGCGGGCGCACGTCGAAATTTTCGATAATTTCTTTAACCCGACGGTCAATCGCTGAATCGTTCAAAAATCCGCTTGCGCTTGCCACGGGCGGTCGGTAATGAACGCCGAGCATCGAATTTTCCGCCAGATTAAAATCGAGCAGAAGACCGCGCCGGTGGCGATCTTCGGGAATATGCGCGATGCCGAGTTCTTTGTGCTGCCGCGCCGAGATATATGTGATGTTTGTCCCTTCAAAATAAATCTTCCCGCTTAAATTTGCGGTCGGAATTAAACCGGCAATTGCTTCGACGAGTTCGGTTTGACCGTTACCTTCGATTCCGGCAATGCCGACAATCTCACCGGCTTTGAC
>MWVT01000216.1_pt1 | contig 12629 bp, 15 predicted proteins | sample 1047201 | NCBI WGS metagenome assembly MWVT01 (sample SAMN06349988, study PRJNA376086) | soil metagenome | isolation source: TG5-1 sample Antarctic (ecotone) soil | place: Antarctica | collected 2015-01-13 | reverse complement strand
TGCACACTATACCAGCGAAAAGAATATTTTAAAGGTAATCAAACCTCTTTTTTTAGATGGATTGTGGAAAGAATTTGAAGCCTCAAAATTTGATAAACGCAAATTAAAAGCGCTGCATCAAAAGATTACAAAGCTCCGGTTTTTAGATCCTGCCTGCGGTTGCGGCAACTTCCTGATTATAGCCTACCGTGAGCTGCGGTTATTGGAGCTGGAAATAATAAAGGTGGAATTAAAGGGGCAGCAGGTAACCAATGTCAACGAATATTTTCTGGTAGATGTGGACCAGTTTTATGGAATAGAATACGAGGAATTTCCGAGCCAGATAGCACAGGTGGCTATGTGGCTGATGGATCATCAAATGAATGGATTGGCAAGCTTAGGTTTTGGAAAGTATTTTAAAAGAATACCGCTGGTTAAGAGTGCAACTATAAAACATGGTAATGCTTTGCAGATTGATTGGCAAAGCCTGATTGATCCATTGCCCTGGGAGAAAGGCGTACAAAAATTTGATTTCCTTTTTGGTAATCCGCCATTTGTTGGCAAGCATTTAATGAATGCGGCACAGAAGGCAGATATGGACAAAATTTTTACAGGTGTAAACGGTGCAGGAGTATTAGATTATGTTTCTGCATGGTACGTAAAAGCTGCTCAATATATGCAGCAGTATAATGTACCTGCTATAGAAACAGGTTCATTTACAAAAGCTGCATTTGTTAGTACCAATTCCATTTCGCAAGGTGAACAGGTTGGAGTTTTATGGAGTGAGTTATTCAACAAATACAAAATGAAAATTCATTTTGCCCACAGAACATTTAGTTGGAGAAATGAAGCAAGAGGAAATGCTGCTGTGCATGTTGTTATAATAGGTTTTGCAAATTTCGATGTGAATGATAAAGTTGTATATGAATATGAAAATATAAAAGCAGAACCACATGAATTGAAAGTGAAAAACATAAATCCTTATTTAGTTGAAGGAAAAGATTTTGCAATATCAACAAGAAAGAAACCTATATCCAATGTACCGGAAATGCTTAAGGGAAGCCAACCAACAGATGATGGAAATTTATTAATGATCGATGATGAAAAGAATTCTTTTTTACAAAGAGAACCTAAAGCAGAAAAGTTTATTAAACAATTTGTTAGTGCTCGTGAGTTTTTGAACAACCAAAAAAGATGGTGCTTTTGGTTGGTAAATGCCAATCCTACGGAGCTAAAGCAATGTCCTAACCTGATGAAGCGAATTGAAGCGGTTAAACAATTTCGGTTAAAAAGCACAAAAGCGGCAACTGTAAAATGGGCAAATATGCCAGCTTTATTTACAGAAAACCGACAACCAAAATCTGAATACATATTAATACCAAGACATTCATCTGAAAACAGAAAGTATATACCTTTTGGTTTTTACGAACCTGAATATATTATTGCCGATAGTTGTAACTCTATTCCAAATGCAACTCAATATCACTTTGGAGTAATTTCTTCTCTTATGCATATGGTTTGGATTGAACACGTTTGTGGTAGGTTAGAGAGTAGGTATCGCTATTCCAATGATATAGTTTACAATAACTTTCCCTGGGCAGAAAATCCAAGTGATAAACAACGGCAAACCGTAGAGGAAGCAGTACAAAAAGTATTAGATGTAAGAGGACAATTTCCAGATGCAAGCTTAGCTGATTTATACGACCCTAACACAATGCCGCCGGTTTTAGTAAAAGCCCACCAGGTACTTGATAAGGCTGTTGATTTATGTTATCGCTCACAACCATTCCCCAACGAGACAAAGCGGATAGAGTTTTTGTTTGAATTGTATGATAAGTATGTGGGAGGGATTACCACCACTCGGAGTGGACTCCAATACACTTAGTTTGTTTTAAAGTGATGAAGTCGCTTCGGGGCCAGGAAAAAAAGCATTGGTAAAGATTACAAAAAAGCCCATTGAAAACTTCTTAAAAAAGCTATTTGGATAAGGCTATGCACAACAGGGTTTATTCATTTGTATCGGTGGGCAAGCTTTTGAACCATAGCTGCAAAATACACAACAGTCGCCCTGCAGGGGCTTTAATATTGCTTCACAAGAAGTACATTTATAAAAATACTGACAAGCATCAACAGGCATTGTTTCTTCTTTTTTGAAATCGCAATCAGGACAAGTAATTGTGGACAGTAAGGTGAGTATGTTTTCCATAGTTACTTCTTATTATTTATCAGTTCAAAATCTTTTACCTTATAGCCGGTTTTATTAATAGCTGCTTCAAGCTTTTTTACATCAACCTTTGTTTTATCAAAAGTGACTAAGCTTCTCCGGCTGGCATAAGAAGTATTATAATCTAATACACCAGCCACTTTAGAGAGTTCATTGTTTACATTCCCTTCGCAACCTGCACAGGTCATGCCTTCTATGGTGAACTTTACCTGCTGCTTATTATCAACTGCTGTAATGATTGCGGTTTGTACATTTGGCTTTGGATAAAATAGTTGCGCATAAAGGGGAAAGGTCATCATTAGGATAGCAAATCCAGTTATTATACTTAAAAATGTTTTTGACTGAAGAAACGAAGGCTGCTTTGTTGTATCGCAATTGCAATCATTATCAGTTGCTTTAGCTGGTTTTAATTTTTGATACCAGGCAAATGTTAAAACCCCAATTGATAATCCAATTAAATAAGGTCTGGCAGGTTCTACCCATGAAAAATTAGCTGCTAAGCTGCTGCTACCGGCAAGCAAAGAAATAGCAGGTGTAATGCAACAAATCGAAGCTGCAAAGGCTGAAAAGATGCTGGCACCTGTGGTGGTTACAGGAGATTTTATACTTATCATAATGCTACGAGTTTTTGAGTTTGCACATTAATGTGTTTGAAGAAAGGCTTTAATATTTTTAAGTTTTCCTGTGTAAGTGAGTAGTAAATTGTTTGTGCTTCCTTTCTTGTTTGTACAATGTTCCCATCTTTCAACTTCCTTAAATGTTGCGATACAGCCGGAATACTCATACCTAAAATATCAGCAAGGTCGCATGGGCATAATTCTCTTTCTTCTTCCAATAAATAAACAATCTTCAATCTTACTTCATTACCCGCTAAAGCTAATATATTAGATAGTTGATAAAATGATTTTTGAGCAGTCTTTAGTTTACCCCTGCAATTACTTATTTGTTTGTGATCTGCATCAAGTCTTATACAGGCGTTGTCCATGTGGCAAAGATAAATCGAATATCTATTTAAGCAAATTCTTAATTAGTCCCGATATCTTAGCTTGTTTACTAAATAACATGAAATAAAAAAAGCGGTATAAAACCGCCTTACAATTTGCTGGTTGCTTTTCTGCAACAGGAGGGTAAATCTTCACCGCGTTTATTAGCTACTGTTTTATTTACGGCATAAGAAACATTATTTGCTTTTTTAACCAAAGGACAATTTGGTGTTCCTTTCAGTGGGCAATTTACAATTGGGCAATCAGCAGTACCAGCTAATGGACATTGTGCCTTTGTACTTTCAATACCGCTGGATGCTGTAAGTGCATAAGGGCAATCCTTAGTACCCTTCTTTGGACAGTTTTTTACAATTGGGCAATCAGCAGTACCTTTTTTCGGGCAATTAAATGTTTGAGCATAACTAAAATTATAGCTAAGCACAAAACCTAAAAGAAGGAATGTTTGTACAATAAATTTTTTCATGTTTGTTTTTTCGTTTTTATGTTTGCTTTACACGGAAGCAAACCATTATTTAAAACAATCCGTGTATTGTTATAAAATTAAATTTTTTCTGTTAATCCTGCACCAATTAAATCTTTCTTAGTAATTCCATTATTCTTACAACAATCCAGTAACTGACCGTTTATTGCAATAGCTGGAAGCCTTTTAATCCCATATTCCTCGAGCTTAGAAACGCATTCAGTTGTTTCACCCTTTTTTACAAGGTCATATACTGTTATCTCATTAAATTCTTCATTTGCAAGTGATTTCACTAATTCAATTACAGGTTGACAGACCGGGCAACCTGCTGTAAAAACCTCAATCCTCTGTTTATTCATTGCTTTAAGCATTATACAGTAAAGGTATATTCAGTAAGGGGGTGTGCTCCAAATTAATCTTTGGATTTCACATTATTTTTTAACATCCTTTCATTTATGCCTTTTACTTCATTTATATTTTCCGTTATTTCTTCTAACCCGAGTTGAGGAAATTTTTCTTTAAGAAATGCAATTTTTTCTGCTTCCTGGCAATTACCCGGACATGCCTTCATCACATCGGATAACTGGAGAGCTAAACTTTTACGGAATACTTCGTCTAATAATAAAAAGTGTGCTTTATTCAATGCTTCTTCGGCTGCTTTAAATTGATTTATTATTTGATTAGGGTCTTTGCCCTCATCAAACATTTTTTCTATACCGCCTAACTGTCCTTTTACTGTTCGTATTCTTTTTATAAGGTCTTCAGTAATGTCTTTTGGAAGCATCAATTCCTATTTGGGATGAAGGTAGGACTGAGGCGGGGGTATCCTCCAAATGTATTTTAAGTTTTCTTACTTGTATTCTTTGTCTTTTATGTTACCTGAAGCTATGTATAGGTACGTTTTAGTCATCAGTAAAAGAAAAGAAGTTGCAAAAACAAGCTTCCGTTTACCACCCTTTATACCTCTTCGGTTACATTCCAAAAGAGTTATCCATGGTAACTTATTTAATTTTCAACGCTGTATTTAATCTGTCAGCCACGTTATCCCAATTGATGATGTTGAATAATGCATCTACAAAATCACCTCGCATATTTTTGTATTTGAGGTAGTAGGCATGTTCCCACACGTCTATTACTAATAACGGAATGGCACCCCATTGTGTTAGCTTCTCATGATTTTCACACTGCAATATTGTGAGACTATCTGAATAAGGTTGGTACGCTAAAATACCCCAGCCATTGCCATCTACATTTTTTGATGTAGCTGCTATATATTTTTTTAATTTATCTACAGAGCCGAAGCTCTTTTCAATCCGCTTGAGTAACTCACCTTTCGGAGTGGTTTTTTTATTGGTCAGGTTTGTCCAAAAAATGGTATGTAAAATATGCGATGAAAAATGATATGATAATTTTTTAGTCCAGTAATCCACAGTTTCCATGTTGCCATCGCCTACTGCTTTTTTTATCATTTCCAGATCTTTATTCGCGCCGGTAACGGCTCCACCATGATGAAATTTATGATGCAACTGTAATGTTTCGGCATCCATGTATGGTTCCAAAAAAGTTTGGTTATATGGTAAGGGCTGGTGAATAAACTTTCCTGAAGCATCGGTTAGTTTGTCAATTCCATTTTCATTTATGCTTTGTCCATATACACCGTTGGCACCTGCAAGTAGTATGGAGCCCGATGTAAGCAATGAACTTTTTAAAAATGATTTTCTGTCCATGGCGATTATTTTTAAAGAATGATGTTGCTGTAGTTGGAATAATAGCTAAAAAGTAAATTAAAGATACCACATCAGGGAATGGAATATAGTAATAACAAAAACCAGTTCAAAACCGGCTCCTATTTTTTACATATTTGATAAGGCAAAAAGTGCGGAAAGCATGAAGACGCATTTCCAGCACGTGAGTGTATTAATTTTCATGACTTAGGTAATGCAAAATGGTAGCCGTTTAATGTTTAATAAAATGTAAATTATTTTTTATGACCGGGTAATGGCCTGAAGTAATTTATATTATTTTATCAATTGGAACCGGGTCATCCATTAAGTTTTTTACAGAGCAAGCTTTGCCACTTTTATTGTTTTGTCCTTATCATTAGTCCAGGCAAAAATTAAATTATTACCTGCTTTCGTCATTTGAGGAAATCCACTCGATCGTGATTCTGATGAAGAAGCAATAATAACAACTGGATCTTTTTTACCATCTTTAAATACTCTCATAGCTTTTATTACAGCACCTTCCATCCAGCTTACCATGGCACTTTTTTCATCAAGCATCACCAAGTCAACCCTGCCTATCGCTTTTTCTTCATTAATGCGGATAGGCTTATTGAAACTGGCTCCTCCGTCATCAGAGAAAATAATATTTACCTGCGCTGTTGTATCCGGCGATGAAAACCATGCAATTGCAAGATTATTTCCCAGTGCATCTGCCCGCGGACCATTAACAGGACATCCGGTAATTTTCCACTGATCGGGAAAAATAGTTTGGGGTTCTGTCCATTTTCCATTTACAAAACGAACAATTGATATATCACGGATCTCTTCTTCAGACCTGTCGCGGTAAATAACAACAGGGCCATTTGCAGTAAGGGCGGCGCTTGTCTGACAGCAATCACATACCCGGTTGTCAAGTTCCCATTCAGCAGTTTTTATTCCTTGTTTATTAACTACTGCAGCCCGTAAACTCATTGGCCCATTGTGTCCTTCATGTTGTACTGAAGTTTCTCCTTTTTCACTAACAGTATTTCTTCCATCGAGCCACGAAACAAAAAACTGATCTTGATAAGGTATTAGCGAAACAAAACCATGTTCCGCATGTTTTGCATCGTCGTGCAAAATTTTCAAATTGCTCCACGACTTTCCTTTATCAGTAGATGTAATGATTTTTACATCATATGTATAAGTTCCTTCGGCACTTTTTTGCAGAATGTGCGCCATTAAATTATTGCCATCAGATGCCAGCATGGGATAATCAGCCCAGTTAACAAACCAGTTATTGCCAGAAGCAATTGTGTTTGGCTCTGACCACTCTTCATTATTTAATACAGAAAATCTCAACTTACTGCTGTCTTTTGTTTTTTCAATCCACGACAGATAAACCAACCCGCTTTTATCACTAAATAGATATGGTTCAGTACTTGCAGAATCAGCAGGTGAATTAAGTTGCTTCAATAAATTTTCAACTTTGGTTGTTTCATTTGAATTATTGCCTGTTTCATTTGAATCGTTACAGGAAGCAAGCATGATAATAACCAATATGGCATGTAGCAGCTTATTCATTTTCTTTTGCAATTTTAAGTATCAGGTCAATGTTGTTTTTTTCATCCCATTTACGAAAACCCGTTTCCGAAAAAACCAGGTTTCCTGCAGAGTTAAAAATAAAAGTAGTGGGCAGGGCCTGTACATTCATTTCCTCACTGTTTTCTATTCTTACATAATTAAATTTATAATCATGGTTGGTGTTGAAGTCTTTAATTTGTTCTGCACTTTCACCGGAAGCCATTAAAAAAATAATTTTTTCATCTTGCAGTATATTTTGAGCTTTTTCAATGGAAGGCATTTCCTGGATGCACGGCTTGCACCAGGTAGCCCAAAAATTAATGAAGATGGTTTTTCCCTGGTATTGTTTTAGAGAAATAGTATCACCGTCGAGGGCTGTTAACCTGATCTTATCAATTTCACGAGGTAATCTGACTGAAGAGTCAGGATTTTCTTTTTCCCTGTTATTGCATCCAATAATTCCAATCAAGAATATAAAGGTTATTGCATAACAATTTCTCATTCTATTTAATAAGTAGTATTTCATTATTTCACTTTCAGCATGCTGGCATTTATGGCAACAACCACTGTGCTGACACTCATGAGCACCGCACCTGCCGCCGGGCTTAATAATATCCCCTGTTGGTATAATACTCCTGCAGCTAATGGCAAAGCCACCACATTGTAGCCTGTTGCCCATATTAAATTTTGAATCATTTTGCGGTAAGTGGCTTTGCCAAATAAAATAAGGTTTACCACATCTTTCGGATTGCTGTTTACCAAAACAATACCTGCGGTCTCTGCAGCAATATCGCTGCCACTGCCCACTGCAATGCCCACATCGGCAATAGCCAAAGCCGGTGCGTCGTTCACTCCATCTCCTGTCATAGCCACATATTCGCCTTTGCTTTGCAGCTCTTTTATTTTTTCTAATTTTTGATGCGGCAATACTTCGCCAAAAAAACTATCCATGCCTAAGGTTTCACTTACACTTTTTGCTACTCTATTATTATCGCCGGTAAGCAGTATTGATTTGATGCCATTTTGTTTTAATGTTTTAATAGCTTCCGCAGATTCAGGCCGTAACTCATCTGATAAAGCAATGTATCCCGCTAACTCTTTATTTATTATTACAAAAACAACCGTTTCGGTATCATTTGCTGTGAAACTATCAGGAAGACTAATGTTATTTTCTTTTAAATAACCAGGGCTGACAACCAGTATTTTTTTTCCTTCTACTGTTGCTTCTATGCCTTTACCGGTAATGGCATTAAAATTTTCTGTTGATGGAATGACGATGGATAACTCTTTTGCTTTTTGCAGTATGCCTGTTGCAATTGGATGTTCAGATTTTTGTTCTAATGCTGATGCCAGTCGAATGATTTCATTTTCGCTTACATCTTTTTGCAGGGGAACAATTTTTGATACTTCAAATTTCCCTACTGTAAGTGTACCGGTCTTATCAAAGACGAGAGTTGTAATTTTTCTTGCATTTTCAAAAGCTGTTCTGTTTTTTATCAGCAACCCGTTCTTAGCTGATAAGGCGGTTGATTTTGCAACTACTAAAGGCACTGCCAATCCTAAAGCATGAGGGCAACAAATCACAATAACGGTCACCATTCTTTCCATTGCAAAAGCTAAAGTCTGACCGGTTATAAACCAATATATAAATGTAGCAATGCCTGCAACAATGGCAATGAGGGTCAACCATTTTGCGGCGGTATTTGCAAGCAACTGTGTTTTGGATTTGGATTTTTGCGCATCATCTACGAGCTTGATTACCTGAGAGAGATAAGAATCTTTTGCAGCATGAGAAACGGTAAGTTTTATCGAGCCATTTCCATTAATGGCACCTGCTATTACTTTATCGCCTTTTACTTTTTGCACCGGTTTGGATTCACCGGTAAGCATGGATTCGTTCAAATAGCTTTCACCTTCCGAAATAATGCCATCCGCTGCAACCTTTTCCCCTGGCTTTACCAGTATTATATCATTTTGTTTTAAGGTTGCAGTTTTTACATCAGTCACCTTTTCGCCCTCTACAAGGTGGGCATCATCAGGCATTAACTGCACCAGTAATTCAAGCTCCCGTGATGCACCGGCAACAGATTTCATTTCAATCCAATGCCCCAACAGCATGATCAGGATCAATGTAGCCAGTTCCCAAAAGAAATCCATCCCTTCAAGTCCAAACACGGTTGCTACACTATAGATGTATGCTACAGAAATAGCAAAGCCGATCAGGGTCATCATACCGGGATTCTTCACACTTATTTCACCCACTAAGCCTTTTAAAAAAGGCCATCCTCCATAAAAGAAAACAATAGATGACAATACCAGCAATATATAGTTGGCACCCGGGAAACTGATGTGAATCTTTAACCAATGCTGTATCATTTGCGATAACAGCATGATCGGGATGGTAAGGATCAGCACTACATAAAACCGTTTTTTGAAATCAGCAATGCCAGACGAATGGGATTGCTTTGCTGCTCCATTACTGGATTTGACAAGGGGCACCAGGGTCATACCGCACAAAGGGCATTTGCCGGCTCCGTCCTGCACTATCTGCGGATGCATGGGGCAGGTAAATTTTCGCAACTGATCTTGAACAGTTACCTGTTCCACTATGGCCCTTTTATTTGGTTGTAAAGACGATTTGTTTTCCGGTGAATCTTCTATGATCAAATCCATTCCACAGATGGAACATTTCCCTGGGGTCTCCTGTATTATTGCAGGATGCATCGGGCAGGCATATTTCTTCTGCAGAATAATATCTTTCAATTACTTTACTTTTTTATAGTAAAAGGAAACTCCAACTTCACTTTTTCCCATGCCACTGCAATTTTTCCAATGTTGCTTTTGCCATCTACAAAATATTGAAGTCGCTCGGTATGCATATTTTTTATGGGCTTTACTTTTAATCTGACTACATCTTCTTTTTCATCATACTCAGTAGCGAGATGTTGTTCCCAATTTTTATTAATGATCACCGTCCATTCCTTTTTCCCGGGAATAGTAAAGAATGCATATTTGCCTGCAGGAATTTGTTTGCCGCCAATAATAAAAGGTTTACCAATTTCAAGAGTAGTAGCATCATGTGCGCCGGTCACCCATACTTCATCAAAGGGAACCAGCCCGCCCCATATAATTCTTTTGCGAACGCCGGGAGAATGATAATTAATTTTTACACTGTCGCCATTCATTACAGCTAACGCCATGGATTTGATACTTTTCTTACTTGTGTCTTTTACTAAGTTTGGATTGTAACATACAATTTCAGGCTGCTTTATTTCCTGCGAGTAAGAAAATGCAGAAATCAGGAAAAATAATGTAATCAATAAAAATGTTTTGTTCATTGTATATTTTATAATTTAAAAAAAACCTTCATATAAATTGTAATTTATTAATGCTATTAATTTTTAGGTTTTAGCTGGTAACGAATTAAAATACTCGCCGCTATTTTTGATAATTCATCTTTAGGACTGTTGAGCAAAGTTTGAGACGTATTGATTTTCCACTCCTGCGGGCTAAAACCGCCTGTGTAGCCTACCTGTAAACCAATAGAATTTTGTACATGCTTTCTAGAGGTTACAAACATTCCTACACCTAACCGGTAAACAATAAAGGAATTATTGAATACTAAATTCTCTACACGCTGCTGAAAATTACTTGATAGCAATACACTATCAAACGGCACTGAAGAAGCATCTCTGTTAAACTTCACCTTATATGTTTCGGAACCTAAGCCTGCAAAAGGATATAAAGACACACGGCTGCTTTTTAATAAGTTATAGCCGACATCAGCAGACAATCCAAAATAGCTGGTGGAAGTACTTTTTTTCTCCCGATTGCCGCTTAAACTGCTACCTCCATTAATGCTCAATACACTTATCAATCTGTTCCGTTCGGCAAACCTTCCAAACTGAAAAGTACCTGTAGCATTTTTTGGTTGTTCAAATTGAGGGTATGCAACTACACGTTTATTTAGATCCTCAAACTTCTGGAAACTCATGCCATGCGAATGAAAGATTGATTTCTTCATATCAGCTTTGCGTTTGCTTTGTGCATTAGTTACTATAGAAAAGAAAATAAGACAGAAAGAAAGGAGGATAAATTTCATTAGTATTTTTATTGTTGTGCTGTTATTTATGCTTATGACCTTCGTGACCATCTGCTTTTTTTGCATCCATTTTCTTTAAGTCCATTTTGCAAACAGGACATTTACCTGCTTTTGCGTAAGCCTTATCACCTTCGCATTTCATTGGGCATTGATAAGTGGCAGTAGCAACCGATGCTTTAACAGGCTTCATTTGCATGTTACATACGGGGCACTTGCCATTTTTAGGATAGGTCTTATCGCCTTCACATTTCATCGGGCATTGGTACTGCATGGCAGTGGTTTCTTTCTTTGTTTTGCTCTTCTTTTTTGTTGTTTGTGCATCTGCGGCACTGAAGCTGAAAATGGCAACAGCCATTATTAAAAACATTTTTAACTTGATCATTTTGTTTTGTTTTTATTGTTAAAATTATTTTGCTTTGCGAAAGGAAGAATGGGATTGCACAATTTTCCATTCACCTTTTATTTTTTGAACTACAGATGTAGCAAATCCATTACTTTTTATTTCTTTGTCATCTTTTAGTACGATTGTATACAAATAGCTTTCTATAGTATAAGCGTAGTTACCGTTGAGCGTAACATCCACATTGTAATTGCTGAATTTAAAGGATTTAAACTCCTTTAACTCAGGACCAAGATGATGTTTCAGATAATTACTTATTGTTCCCTCATCTTTAGCCTGTTCAATAATTTTGGAATTGGTTACAAATAATTTAGGTATCCCTGAAGTATCTAAGCTTTCAATTTTAGCCTTATATGCATTCAATGTTTTTTTTACTGATTCAACTTCTTTGTTTTGTGCAAAAGAAAAAAGAGAGATACAGATTATTATTGAAGAAATAAATGTTTTTTTCATGCTTTAGGTCTAAAATGTTTTTAGTAATACCTCACAGGTATTTAAAACCTGTGAGGTTTGCCCTTCCGTAATTATGTATTTAAATGTTTGCTGCAGGCATCGGCACAGGCTCTGCAGGCTTCTGCACAAGTTTTGCAATGCTCCATTCCCATAGCAGCGTGTTTTTCACATTCTTCAGCACATTTATTACAAACCTCCACGCATTCCTTTAAAAGATGGTGACCATGTTCAGAATCCCTGGATAAAAGAGAAGCAGTAAGAGTACAAATTTCAGCGCAGTCGATGTCCAGCTTAATACATTTTGAAAGCATTTTTACATCCTGCTCATCCAAACAGGCATTTGCACAATGATTGCATTCGGCTGCACAATTGTTTAACTCAGAAATAATTTGTTGATGATTTCCGTGACTCATGTTTTAAAAATTTATTGATTTAGAAATTGTTTGAAAATCAAGTGAGGATCATTTATTTGCATCCATCCATGATTTGAATTCGGTTATTTCCCTTGTTTGATCATCTATTGCCTTTTGAGCCATTTTCTTCAGCTGTGCATTCATCCCGTGTTTAAGTTCCATCTTAGACATTGCTATAGCACCTTCATGATGGGATACCATCATCATTGCAAAATCCTTATCTGTATTACCCGTCATTTGCATGTTGCTCATTTTGGCCTTCATATCCGATGTTGATTTTTCCAATTCACCCTCTCCCATTTTCATT
>MWVT01000215.1_pt1 | contig 12634 bp, 14 predicted proteins | sample 1047201 | NCBI WGS metagenome assembly MWVT01 (sample SAMN06349988, study PRJNA376086) | soil metagenome | isolation source: TG5-1 sample Antarctic (ecotone) soil | place: Antarctica | collected 2015-01-13 | reverse complement strand
CAATTTCTTTGATGGCTTTTTCATCTTCTTCTGTTTGTGAAGAAGTGAATGCTGTTGCAAATGTGCGGTAGCGTTCTGCAACCTGGCTAGTACCTTGTGCATAAAGAGATAAATTTATAATCAGTATTGCGATTGTAAAGAATAGAATCCTTTTCATGATAATTTTATTTTTTGATTAAATAAGATGTTTTATACTCATCCCTTTGGGGGAAGTTGGCGGGGGCTTTATCTTAATACAAAGTCGCTGAGCGTTACATAATGTTTATGCGTAGAGACATCCACATAAATATTGTATTTAGTAGGATAGTACTTGTTCTTGCCTTCAAACAGGGTCGGCTGGTCGTAGGCAACGCTAATTTTTTCGCCGCTTTCCAATAAAGTTTTGGTAACCATTGGTTCCAGGAAAGCAAGTTTACCGTTAAACGAACCGTACACCATGGTATGAGTAAAGGGGAGGTGCAGATGATTGTCGCCCCAATGCTTTCCCATTTGAGGTACACCACCCGGCGTAGGCTGAAAACTGGCAGGCATAAATCCGGGCGGCGGCAACTTATCGTGTAGGGCAGCAGTAGCCGGCATGTATGGTGGAATGGCCATCCGCTCGGCTTCGGTAATAGTGTAAAAATGAAAATCGAAATGTGGGATAGTAAAGACATTATTAGGCTCATGTCCCTGCGGGTTCCAGTTAATAACCAAATGCGTAAATGCCGTTAGTTCTTTTGCTTTGGCATCTTGCTGCAGCACAAAGGTAGCGTTGGCAAAATCCGTTGGGCTTTGGGTTAAGCCGTTGAATGATTCTTTTGTCATTTCAAAACCGAGTTCCTGTGGTACGCTGTTATTATTGATGGTAAACCATGAATTAGCTTTTCCATTGCCCATGGTTATTTCCGGGCCTTTGAAAATCTGCAATTTTTCAACCTCCTCTTTCTTGCATCCAATAAATAGTGTTGTGGTAAAAAGGATGAGGCCTATTTGTAAAATGAATGAAGGTTTCATAATATATTTTTAAGAGTTAAAAATTAATGCTCAGAGAAAGCAGGTAATGATCTGCCTGGTTAACAGAACTATTTAAAGTGTTTGTCAATTGCTCGTATACCTGCCAGATGAATTGCGCATATAAAATTCCAAGGCTTATCAATAAGATGATGAAAAGGCAAAAGGCAATACCTTTTAAAAGCTGAAGAGAAAAAATTTGTTTCATGTTTTTGATTTGATAAGGCAAAGATGTGGCTGTGCAAAGTCGATGTGTTAGTGTTTAGGGGGCTTTGCCTGTAACAGTTGTCGCATTTTTTAAACCAAAGAAAATCAATTGATTATAAAAGAGCAGGCTACGAAATTTATAATTTTTGCGACATCAAAAGCTATATAATTAAGGTGCCGGTCAGGTTAAGATTAAAACTTAAAATATGGACCATTGATCTGCTGGTGAACAAAAACACCCATTATATGTTAGAAAGTATTATTAAATGAGTAAAATTCAATTTATCAGGCGGGTTCAAAAACTGGCTATACCAGTTGAAGAGGCATGGGATTTTTTTTCAAGACCTGAAAATCTTGTAAAGATTACACCTGCTTCACTCGATTTTAAAATTACGAGTGAATTAAACGGCGGAGAAATTTACATAGGTCAGATTATTACTTATAAATTGAAACCATTGTTGGGTATTAGTTTGTTATGGGTAAGCGAGATAATACATGTTGAAAGGCATAAACTATTTGTCGATGAACAAATAAAAGGCCCGTATAAACTGTGGCATCATGAGCATCATTTTAAAACGGTGGCGGGAGGTACAGAAATGACTGATATTGTGCAATACAAAATTCCATTTGGTGTATTGGGAAATTTAGGATTGCCAATAGTGAAAAAACAACTGGAAGATATTTTTAGCTATCGACGGCTGAAAGTGGAAGAGATGTTTTGCTGATTATTATTATTACTATATATAGATGTTGAATTAATTTTCAGCAATTACAAAAGTTACAGTTTGCTTATGATATGCTTTCACGTATCTTTTATTCTGCATGGCTGGGTTCCATTTAGGAGAAAGCTTCATTAATTTTATCATCTCTTCTTCTATGCCATAGCCATGATTCGTTATGGCTGTTATATCCGAAATCGATCCATCAGCATCAACTATAAACTGGGCAACACCGGCGTAGGTTCCTGAAGGTGCTCCACTATCTACAGGAATGGCTGCATTTAAATTTTGCTCCAAAAACTTTCTCCAGGCAACATCACCTCCCGGAAACGTTGGTGGGATTTCGGTCTTTGTAAAAGTCATTTCATGAGGCTTTTGCTCGTATGTTACTTCAATAGCGCCATTTGCACCTTTACTCCCGTACTTTTTTATCGCTTCATCACTGGATAGTTTTTTAAGCTTTGTTCCAGACTCATCAGTATAGATGTAAAGGCTTGATTCTGTAAATGAAGGTTCTTCTTTTCCATTAACAATTATCAAAGGATGATTTGTTGTTTTTATCTCTTTAATTAACCCGTCTGCTTTTTCACGGGTTATATAATTGTCTTTGACTGCATCTTCCCAGGTGGTTATCATAAAACCAGTTTCAAAATAGATCCACACCTTACCATTTCTTAAAAAATCAATACGTCTAACCTTTCCCATATTTTTTGGTATGGTGTCTTTTGCTTGTTCAACCATAGTTTCTTGCAGTTGAATTTCATTTAAAGAAGGCGATTTTGACGTAATTTCAATAACCCCATTCTTTCCCCTATCACCATACTTAATTACCGCAGGTTGATCTTTCAGAACATTTACAGACTCTATGCTTTCAGGTTTTATGTCGCTTAACTTTCCATTATATATTTGTCCATTCAGCACAATCAATCCTGTAAAAGGTTTTCCATCCTTTGTTGATATTAATTGCGAATTAATGTTTTTCTGATTTTCCGGGCTTTCTTTAATGGCGGGACGTATCAAACCTCTTTTGTGTGCTTCACCTGCATTTAATATTTCTTTTGTTCCATCTTGATAAATAATTTCTACATCTTTTTCCTTAATATTTATTGAAGAAATTTCCCCTTTATTTTTACCTGGAATAGTATCATTTATTGTTAGGTTATTTTGCTTAGCCTGTAATTTAACAGGCCCATTTTCTTTAACTTCTACTACAAATGCAGTAATTAATATAATAATCAGTGGCAATGCCAGGATGCGGGTAGTATAATTAAACCCGCGATTCTTCTTTTTAGTAAGCATAACAAGCCTCCGTTTTATAGATGTATGAAAAAATGGATTGATAATATGGTTAAAATGTTTTGGATACGCTGTTTGTAAAATCATTGTAGCCAGTTGCGAAACATCCTGTTGCCCTGTTGCTTTTTTATCTGCAATAAATTCATGAATCATTTTTAACTCGTATCGTATAAGCCAGAAGAATGGGTTACACCAAAAAAAAGTTAAGACTACTTGCATCATCAACTTGTCTATGGTATGTCCTTCTTTTATGTGAACCAACTCATGTTTAAATACCTGTTGTCCTGTTTTTGTATTAATGTCAATAGCGGGATTCCAAAAAATATACTGAAAAAATGAAAAGGGAGTTCCTTTTATATCGGAACTAATAAACTTGATATTTTGAATTTTTTGAGGAGGATGTTTCCTGACAATAGTCCATAATTTATAAAGGGAAAAAGCAAGACTGAGCAGGAGAACAATTACTACAAAACTGTAAGCATACAGTGGCCAAAGGGAAGGATCAATAACATTATTGTTCTGGCTGGTTAAGCCAACAAAAAATTCATCGCCGGTGCTGATATATTGCAGCCAGTGAGTTTCATTTTTTTCTTCCGGTTTCTGAAAAATAGTGAATTGAAAAAGCGGAATGATTAATGAAAGCAGCACGGTTATCAAAAGGTAAAAACGATTCCACTGATGAAAAAATTTATTACGCAAGGCAATGAAATAATAACCGGTAAGTAATGCTGAACAAATAATAACTTTTAAAAGATAAATGGCAAGGGCGATCATTTTCTATTTTTTTTAATTTGCTGTAATAACATTTCAAGTTCTTCCATACTAATGGTGTTTTCTTTTATCATAAAAGAAACCGCTTCGCTAAACGACCCGTCGAAATAACCCTTTACAAGGCTTTTCATGCTGTCTTTTGAATATTTTTGTTTACTTACCAAAGGGTAGTATTGGTGCTGGCGGCCTATTGGGTTTACATTTAAAAATTCTTTTTCCACCAGGATTTTTAAAATGGTGGCTACTGTGTTTTGATGTGGTTTTGGAGCAGGCAGTACATCCATAATATCACGTATGAACCCTTCCTTGATCTTCCATACAGCCTGCATAATTTGTTCTTCTGCCTTTGTTAATGTTTTCATTAATTCCTTATTTGTAGAACGAAGTTATAACTAATATTATAGTTGAACAACTATTTTTTTAGTTGTAGAAAATATAATTTATCAAGAAGAATTAGATTAAAGAAAATGTATAAAAACTCAATTGTCCTTTAGAAGTGAAGGAATTGAATATTGAAAATCGAGGGTTGAAAATTTCGAAAACCTACGATGCATTAGCTATGAGCTAAGCGAAAAGATACAAACGCTTACAGCAACTGTAAACCTCAAACTTTTACCCCGGCATTCGGGAAATATATTTTTCAATTTGTTTGATCTGATCAACAATCTGTGGAGTGGTTGGTTTGAGTGCTTTTGCTTTGCGGAAGAAATCTTTAGCAGCACGAAATTCTCTTTTGTTCATCATGAGGCTACACATTTGCAGGTAAGCTGCCGCATTATTTTCTTTATCGGGCAATCCTTTTCTTATAGCAGAGCGAATGTAACCTTCAGCTACTTTCAAATCATTTTTTTGCATGGCAATCATTCCCATTTGCAACAGGCTGGCACCTTCTGCTTCTTTCATTGGCATTCCAAGATCCAGGCCTTTTTTCATATTTATTTCAGCACCCTCATAGTCCTGTTTCATCATGGCTAAGTTACCTTTCAATGTATAAAAGACTGAACGGATCGGTTTGTAAAGTAGATTTGGATATTTAACCGAGGCAAGAACTTTTTCTGCTTCTTCCACATTGCCACCTTCCAAATGCTCCTGTATAAGTCGTAAAGGACCAAAGAAAAAATGCCCGGCAATTAAAATAAGGCCAACTAAGTATAAAGGGAAAGCCGGCCAAAAGCTGGAGAAATAATTTGTTACACCACCAAGGATCAAAAGAGTAATGCCGAGATAAAATCGATATTTAATAAGCCAGTTATAAAAACTCATAATTTATTTTAAACAATATAAAGATAAGCAGCAGATCAAACCTGTGAATTTTAGATCAACCAGCTAAAAATTCACGACCGTCTAATGGTAAAAAACTGTTTTATTTCTTTTGCGATCAGCAAGGTACCGGTTGATTTTTTCATGCGAAACCTTGACGCTGGCCAGGTAATCTTCATTTACAAACCTTTCTCCGTTTGAATCATATCCCCAAATACCACATGGAATATATTTTTCGGGAATGTCCCAATCCGGCCTGTCCAAAACCGGGTAAATACAAATACCACGCAGGTCAACCCCTTTCTCCATTGCAACTATACAATCATCTGTAATCTGCTCTATCCATGTTGTGCGGTCTTCACCAAAATGGCCTGTCTCTGTAAGAGCTACTGGTTTTTGAAAACGTAACCATGCATCTTTTAGCAATTCAGAAAAACAGGTATGGCGTTCTGTTTTAAGCCAACCTAGCGTAGGCCCACAATGCACCCATTGATTATTATAATAATAATTAAACCCTGCAATGTCCATGTATTCAGGTTTACCACCTAACTCCGGGCACATGCGGCCAGTTACAATATTCATGGCCTCAAATTGCCCTTCATTAAAATGTGCAATGGGTTCGTAAGGGAGTTGGTTCTCCCTGGGATGTATTCTTATCAATGGCTCCACCATCATTATTTGAGCAGCAGGATCAACAGATCTTATTGCTTGTATACCCACAATTGCCGCCTTGCATAAATGATATTTTACATCAAAACCGGAGTTGATGGCAAAAGGAACAGTACCACGCATATCTCCACTGAGCCAGGACAAAAAACTTATTTCATTTACAGGCGTAATAATAAGTGGGTCATTGGTATGAAAACGGTATAATTCCGTAAAGGCCTTGCAAACACCAGCGAGCCGTTGCACAAATTGAGGATGAGAAGGCATTAAATTGTCCGGGTAACCAAAATGACAAATATCCCAAAGCTGTTGAATCCCTGCTTTTTGGGCTGCTATTATGCGATTTTTTACTTCAGTAAAATCATATTGGTGTGCTATTTTTTCTACAAAACTCCAGCGAATGCCTTCACGAACTGTTTTTATTCCAGCCTGGGCAAGAAGATAATAATCTTCCTCCACTTTATCATCGTGTCCCGTATTAACCACAAGATCTACACGATTTCCGCTATTATTAATTAGATCAGCACATTCGTAACCGCCTATAAAAAATGTTTTGAATGTCTCCATATATATAGAATGGGTGAAAATAAATTTTACTACCTATTGCATAATGTTTGCCAGCCTTTTGGTTAACTCAGGCGGGATGAAGATATTTGCACCCTAATTTTGATTTCGGGGCAGTAATTCTGCAAGTAAAAACTTCGTCCCCTCAATTATTAGTCTGCCGGAGTTTATGGTCTCATAGTTCAAGGGATAGAATAGGAGTTTCCTAAACTCTAGATCCAGGTTCGAGTCCTGGTGAGACCACTTTTGTTCTGTGAAAAAAAATAATCTTTCAAAAGATGAACAGTAAACTTTCGATCCACACAATCATACTTAAGATTATTTATCATTATTTATAAACCGGTAACCGACACCAGATTCAGTTAAAAGATACTCCGGACGGTTTGCATCCTTCTCAATTTTTTTCCTGATCTGTGCAACAAATACTCGTAAATACTGTGATTGATTAATATAACCCGGTCCCCAAATAGCTCTTAACAAAAATTGATGTGTAAGCACCTTACCTTCATTTTTTACAAATAGCGTTAACAGGTAATATTCTGTTGAGGTCAGTTTTATTAATTCATAGTTTTTCTTTACTGTTCTTGCTGAAAGATCAATCTGCAACTCTTGAAAATTTATTATAGTGTCTCCGTCTTCGGCAATACCAGCCTTAATGCCGAACGAATACGAGCTATCAGTTCGCCGGTGCGAAAAGGCTTTGATAAATTTGGCCTTCGTCATGCTCAGGCTGACATGTTTTTTAGAGGACCCCTTAATTTATAGTCCTTAAAATTCTAAGTTTTTGAATTTAAAAATCCATCAGTATTAAAGTATGATGATTTTTGCCCGATGCGACCAGACCAATATTATCCTTCTTTCCTGCACAAATCAAGGAGTTGCTGTGCTATGATAACAAGCTCTTTAAAGCTGGATGGTTTAACCAGATACTGATCTGCTCCGTATTTCATGCATTCTGTTACATAGTTTGAAGCATTAGAGGTACTAAGCATAACTTTTGGAATTCCTGTATATCGCTCATTAGCTCCAATATGCTTAAGCACTTCTGCACCATTTAGATCAGGCATATTATAATCTAAAACAATGAGGCAAGGAAGGTTTTCTTTTGATAAATTATTTAAATATTTCAGGGCACTGTTCCCGTCTGGGACAGTATGTAAAATTAGTGTAGTATCAATTGTTGTAAAAGCGTCTACAATTAATTCACGGTCATCTGCATCGTCTTCAGCAAGCAAAATAGTAAATAAACTTTCTTCATTCTCTACATTCGTTTGCATAGTGTATGTTAACCTTAGGAGGAAATTGTTTTAAATAAATAAAGCTGCCAAAGATAAACCTAAATGTAATTTCTATAGTGCTTTTATCATTAGCCTGCTTATTTATATTAGTTGAGTTAAGCCAAAAGTGGTTTATCAATATTTGTTGATAACAGATTTCAACCCCAAAAGGTTTAATAGAACTTTCATTGAGTTCAAAGCGTTTATTCAAAGTCATAGCACTGACTTGAACCAGCGGGGTAGCGCATCCATAAAGGAGTTTGTTGCGCTAATGCAGGTGCGGTAATAATTACCAGCGTAAAAAAAAGAATAAACTTCCTCATATACAATAATTTAATTTAGATGGTAAATAAAGTTAATAAATCAGCATGCGCAAACTTCAACCATTTACTGAAGTGGTAAAAACTTATATAAGTGGTTTTAATCCAGTGGTTCCCTTCAATAACAAAATGGATAAACTGTTGCTGATGGACTTTACAGAACGCAATACTGAACTGAAAGAGGAAATATTAAAAAACACAGAATTGTTTTCTGAATACATCAATTTCAAATTAGAAAAGGCTAATGCTAAATATGGCATTGGTGGTTATAATGAACATAGAAGTATTTACTCAAGGAGTGAGATATTTGGCCCCCACCTAGCCTCCCCCCACGGGCGAGGAACCGCAGCACAGCCCTCGCTTAAACAAAATACTGTTACAAATAAAAATATTTCGATAAGCGAGGTTAGTGATTGGCTCTCTTCTCCCGTGGGGGGCGACGATAGGTCGGGAGCAAAGCTCGGGATGGGGGCTGAACCCCGCAACATCCATTTAGGAATAGACATTTGGGGAGAAGCGGATACGCCTGTCTATGCTCCAATGCAGGGAATAGTGCACAGTTTTAATTTTAATAACGCCTTCGGTGATTATGGTGCTACGATTATTTTGCAACATGCCATAGAAGGCTTTTACTTTCATACCTTATACGGACACTTAAGTTTGAAGTCTATTCAAAATTTAAAGCAAGGTGAAACTGTTGAAAAAGGACAATGGATCGCTTCTTTAGGAGAAGCAGAAGAAAATGGACATTGGCCGCCACATTTGCATTTTCAAATTGTTATAGATATGCAGGGAATGAAAGGTGATTATCCCGGTGTATGCAAATATTCTGAAAGAGAAGCTTATCTGGCTAATTGTCCTGATCCGGATTTGATTTTGGGCATGATGGGCTAAGAGAAGAAGAAAAGAGAAAAGGGGGTAAAAGAGAAAATCTTCTAAGGGATAGAAGAATAGGAAAGAGAAAACCGAAGAGCTTTATATGTAACGAGCTTTAGAAAATCACGAGCATTTTTCATAACTTTTTCTCTCCTTTTCTTTTGAACTCTTAGCTTAGCTCACAATCTTAAAATTAAATAATGGTGTTCCCAACGATTGATAAACCAATACCCAAAATGGTACAATTGCTTCAATAGCTCTTGCCGATTCTATGCCTCCTAAATCCACCAACCGGTCAGCCCTCCAGTGAAAATTATCTACCAAAAAATGTTTGGCTTTGGTTTTTGCATTCACATCGTTACCACAAAGAAATAAATTATGATCAGCGCTGTTGACTTTCCTTGCATCCACCATCAAATTATAGTTCACCGTATTTAATGTTTTTATTACAAAAGCTCCTGGTGCAGCCTTTTGTATCTCCTCACCCAAAGATTTGCTGTTACCTAAACTTTCAAGAATACGTGGTGGCATACCTTGCGTAAAATCAAGCGGATTGGTAACATCAATAACTATTTTGCCTGCTAAATTTTCCTTATCTATTGTATCAATCGCATCCAATGCATATTCTCCATTGAGACAGGTAAATATTATTTCGCCATGCAAAGCAGCCTCTGCAAAAGTTCCTGTAAAAGCATTTTTTCCAGCGTCCTTTTTCCATGCTGCCGTCTTTTCATTACTCGCTCTACGGCTACTCATCATTACATGATGACCGTTATTTATTAATGCTGTCGCAATTGCTTCGCCTACAACGCCTGTTCCTAACACGCCTATTTTCATAACTAAATTTTTGTAGTCAAAAATACAGTTTCATTTGTTTCGATTGTATTGCTATCAAACATGAGCCTCCTAAGTTTTTGAGGGAATGCTGTAGCTTTACGAACCAAGAAAAGAAATGAGCAATCCTAATTTAAATACAGCAAAAGAAGAACTTTTACCAATTGATAAGGAGTTTGAAAATGGCATACGGCCAAGAGAAATATCATCCTTTTCCGGCCAGCCCCAGATCATTGAAAACCTTGTCATTTTTATAAAAGCTGCAAAACTGCGTGGCGAAGCATTAGACCATGTACTTTTTCATGGCCCCCCGGGTTTAGGAAAAACAACACTATCACGAATTGTAGCAAATGAATTGGGGGTAGCTATTAAAGAAACTTCAGGGCCAGTTATAGAAAAGCCAGGAGATTTAGCTGGACTGCTTACAGGCCTGGAGATAAACGATGTCTTATTTATTGATGAAATACATCGGTTAAGTACCGTAGTGGAAGAATACCTCTATTCTGCTATGGAAGATTATAAGATCGATATTATGATTGACAGTGGCCCTAATGCCCGTAGCATACAGATCAATTTAAATCCATTTACATTAATTGGCGCTACTACCCGCAGTGGTTTATTAACCGCACCGTTATTATCAAGGTTTGCCATCAAATCAAGATTAGAATATTACGATGCGGAAACGCTTCGTAAAATAATATTGCGTTCCGCAGAAATTTTAAATGCTCCCATTAAAACAGATGCCGCTGCGGAAATTTCCCGCCGCAGTCGCGGTACGCCACGGATTGCTAATGGCTTGTTGCGCCGCGTTAGAGATTTTGCCCAGGTATTAAATGATAGCCAGATAGATATTGGTATTACACAACATGCACTTAAAGCGTTGAATGTAGATGAACATGGATTGGATGATATGGATAATCGAATTCTTTCCACCATTATCGAGAAATTTAAAGGAGGGCCAGTAGGACTTACGACTATTGCTACAGCCGTAGGCGAAGAAGCAGGTACGATTGAAGAAGTCTATGAGCCTTTTTTAATACAGGAAGGTTTTTTAAAGCGAACGCCCAGGGGCAGAGAAGCAACACAAAAAGCTTATGAACACTTGGGTAAAAATATGCCTCTCCATAACAGCGGGCCAACACTTTTTGAGGCTCTTTGACTCAGACCTCACCCCGACCCTCTCCAAAGGAGAGGGCCATCTAAACACAGACCCTTATAGCTTAATATTCTTTATAAAATATAAAAAACTCTATTTAATATGATTACAAAATATTACTGTCCATTAAAAACCGGGCATTCGCTATAATCATATGTGGACTTGTATTTTAAGTCCCTCTCCGTGAGGAGAGGGGATGAGGCGAATCAAGCTGCCAGAACTTCCCGTTATTAAGTCGCAAAAAAATTACTCGCTTTATAGAAAATAAAAAGCTCTCAATTTTAATAAAAAGTTCGAGAGCTATTATTATGTTCAAATAAACTGGCCTTGTGCGGCTGCTAATTCCCCCTGGGGGATTGAGGCGGCTGGCTGGCTTTTTACTCCTGCACCACCAACCTAAACCCATTACCATGAATATTCACAATTTCAATTTTGGGATCATCTCTTAAATATTTACGCAACTTGGCAATGTAAACATCCATGCTTCTCCCGTTAAAATAAGTATCACTACCCCAAATGCGCTTCAAGGCCTGCTCGCGTGGCAACAGGTCATTCATGTGTTCGCAAAGCATTTTCAGCAATTCGTTTTCTTTTGGAGATAAGGTTTGCATTTTACCCTCATGTGATAATTCACGCAACTTTGGATTAAAATGAAATGAAGCCATGTCAAATTCTTTATTGTCTGCTTCCCGGTTCAGTTCCTCGTTACGTTTTAAAATAGCCTTTATTTTATGCAGCAATACTTCGGAGTCAAAAGGCTTGGTAATATAGTCGTCTGCGCCAAGTTTATAACCCTGTATAATATCCTCTTTCATGGTCTTGGCACTTAAAAAGAATAAAGGCACATCCGGGTTTATATCGCGTATTTCTTCTGCCAATGTAAAACCATCCATGTTTGGCATCATTACATCCAGCAGGCATAAATCAAAACTTTCACGTTGAAACGCAGCCAGTCCCAAACGGCCATCCCTTTCCAGAATTACATCATAATCATTTAATTCCAGGTAATTTTTTAGAACACTTCCTAAGTTGGGATCATCTTCGCATAATAAAACTTTAGCTTTCTTTCCTTCCATGTTATTGGTTTTTATTTATTCCTATAAAATTAATGCATTCCTTTTTAAACTCATCCATCATTGATATTGTACACTACTATGCAAAAACATTACCACCATCTACCATTATTTTTGCTACTCTATAATTAATCAATGCGTATTACTCCTGATAATAAATTAAAAAAACTCATTGTGATCGGCGACAGGGTTTTAATACGACCCACCAAGCCCAATGAACGTACTGATAGCGGCTTATACCTGCCCCCAGGTGTGCAGGAAAAAGAAAAAGTTCAGCAAGGTTATATCATCAAGATTGGGCCCGGTTACGTAATTCCTATGCCGCCTGAAGAAGAGTCATGGAAAGCCTCTGAAGAACAGGTAAAATATATTCCATTGCAGGCAAAAGAAGGTGACCTGGCCATTTTTTTAGTAAGCGGCGCCACAGAAATTATGTATTCCGGTGATAAATATTTTATAGTACCACAAGGTGCCATTTTATTGCTGGAGCGGGAAGAAGATTTGTAAGCAGACTGCATTGCTACTATCATCGCCTGTTGTGTTTTCTATGGTTTTTCCAAATTAAGGTTTGTAGATATAATTTTCGTTATAAGGTTCATTGTTTCTTATTACGGCTGCTATT
>MWVT01000213.1_pt1 | contig 12695 bp, 9 predicted proteins | sample 1047201 | NCBI WGS metagenome assembly MWVT01 (sample SAMN06349988, study PRJNA376086) | soil metagenome | isolation source: TG5-1 sample Antarctic (ecotone) soil | place: Antarctica | collected 2015-01-13 | reverse complement strand
CAGTTGAACTAAGTAAAGAGATTTCCTGTATCATAAAAGACCCAACATATGGATATTTTCGGGAGTTGAAGGGTTGATATGACGTCCCGAAGCAAATAAATTCCTTTGCAATTTCTCTAAAGATGTTTTAAATTGGGTAAATGTCTGGGGGTAAATAAACTCACCAATAGATTCAGATCCTTCCAACGACTCACTAATTCTTACTCTTACTTAAGATTTTTGTTCCCAGTATTTCAAAAAGTGAACAGATCAAAGTTCAAGTTCATGGTTTCCACCCTTTCCCGTCATTCGCACCTGGACACCCTAAACTATGTTGAATAAAATTAAAATGTCTTTTTGGTCTTGCGTTTTATCTAAAAGCATCAGTTTGGTCTGTTTGGATTGTGGCAGTTTTAGATTAATGCCATAGATTGTTTTTAAAATATCGATTGCTTTTTCTGAACTCAGGGTTGATTTCTTTTCTTTTAGTTGCCGTTCTAACTCTTTATAAATTTTACATGCTACAAAAGCAATACAGATATGTGCTTCTATTCTTCGTTTGAGGTAATGATAAACAGGACGGATGCGTAAATCAGTTTTGGATATTCTGAATGTTTGCTCAATATTCCATAGTTGTTTGTAATGGTCAATGACCATTTCTTTATTAAGTCGGGTGTTGCTGATGTATCCTTTTAAGCCATCCCATTTTTTATCGGCATTAAATTTTTCGTAATCAATTTCAATATGTATTTCACCGGTAAGTTTTAAGTATTTATTGTAGCCCTTGTTGTTGATATGTTGCTTCCCAAGTTTGCCTTTATGAAGTGCTCTTTCTAATTTCAATAATCCCCGTTTTCTATTGTACTCATCGTTTCTGGCTCTGCCGTTGGAGTAGCTGATAATTAAACGCAGGTTGTTTGCTTTATTGAGCGAAAGAGATTCTCCGTCATTTAATGCCTTTGAAAGAATTTGTTGTTGCAGTTGCTGCGTTTCGTTTTTTATTCTTGCGCCAATGATAAATTCATAATTACCGGCAAGGAGTTGTTCTATATTTTTATTTGACATTAATCCCGCATCAGCTACTATGATGAGTTGCGGCAACTGATGCTTCTTTTTAAAAGCTTCAATAACCGGAAGCATGGTGTGTCCTTCAAATTTATTGCCTTCAAAAATTTCATAGTCTAACGGATAACCTCCCCTGCTTACCAGCAATCCCAAAACGATTTGTGGTTGCTGATGCTTACCATCTTTGGAAAATCCTGTTTTGCGTAAATCATCTTCGTCTTCTGTTTCAAAATAAAGAGTGGTAACATCATAAAACACAAGGGTGGTATCTGCTTTTAAAATCTTTACAGTATGGTTGTAGCTGATTTGCTGCGCCAGGGCTATTTGTTCCTTATGTAGTTTATCCAGATAACGGTATAGCCTGTCTTTTTCATACACAATTCCTTTGTATTTGCGCAGATAATCCAATGTTTTGAGTTTGCTCACCGGATAAATCAGGCGGGCAATAACCAGATGCCGGAATAATTCATCGCTGATTTGATTAAAGCCAATCTCATCAAATAGTTTTCCCAAAATCAACTCTGGTCCGAGTAATTGAATGCTTTGGATGTTCTCGTATACGGCGTTGTAAAAATGTCTGTCATCACCCAAAGTAAAATCAAGGGTGCTTTGTTTGATCCGTTTAAGAATGTATTGTTTGCCTTGAGCAACAAACTCGCAGATAATATTTTTGTCCGCCGAACTTCCAATAGTTTTTACAACCTTATATCTGCCACTGCTCTTGTCAATGACTTGTACGCTAATAGTGCCGGTATTATTTTTCTTTTGCCTGATAAACACACTTCAAGGTACTTTCGGACACCCAAACTAAAAACAACTTTGTAGTGTTCGCAAGGGTTTCAGAACTTCCATGCTACTTTTTTATGCAAAATGCGAAAGACGGGGGCTAATCCGGCAACAGTGCTTACCACGCCTCTGTTCATGCTTGCCCAAAGTGTATAGCTTTTCTTAGCAGCTATCTTATCAAATGTACCATGTGCTCCCCGGTCTTCAGATACAGGCTCCCATACATTATTTTTTCTATCAGGTTCAACCTGTTCCCGTCTTTCGCACCTGGACACCCTAAACTATGTTGAATAAAATTAAAATGTCTTTTTGGTCTTGCGTTTTATCTAAAAGCATCAGTTTGGTCTGTTTGGATTGTGGCAGTTTTAGATTAATGCCATAGATTGTTTTTAAAATATCGATTGCTTTTTCTGAACTCAGGGTTGATTTCTTTTCTTTTAGTTGCCGTTCTAACTCTTTATAAATTTTACATGCTACAAAAGCAATACAGATATGTGCTTCTATTCTTCGTTTGAGGTAATGATAAACAGGACGGATGCGTAAATCAGTTTTGGATATTCTGAATGTTTGCTCAATATTCCATAGTTGTTTGTAATGGTCAATGACCATTTCTTTATTAAGTCGGGTGTTGCTGATGTATCCTTTTAAGCCATCCCATTTTTTATCGGCATTAAATTTTTCGTAATCAATTTCAATATGTATTTCACCGGTAAGTTTTAAGTATTTATTGTAGCCCTTGTTGTTGATATGTTGCTTCCCAAGTTTGCCTTTATGAAGTGCTCTTTCTAATTTCAATAATCCCCGTTTTCTATTGTACTCATCGTTTCTGGCTCTGCCGTTGGAGTAGCTGATAATTAAACGCAGGTTGTTTGCTTTATTGAGCGAAAGAGATTCTCCGTCATTTAATGCCTTTGAAAGAATTTGTTGTTGCAGTTGCTGCGTTTCGTTTTTTATTCTTGCGCCAATGATAAATTCATAATTACCGGCAAGGAGTTGTTCTATATTTTTATTTGACATTAATCCCGCATCAGCTACTATGATGAGTTGCGGCAACTGATGCTTCTTTTTAAAAGCTTCAATAACCGGAAGCATGGTGTGTCCTTCAAATTTATTGCCTTCAAAAATTTCATAGTCTAACGGATAACCTCCCCTGCTTACCAGCAATCCCAAAACGATTTGTGGTTGCTGATGCTTACCATCTTTGGAAAATCCTGTTTTGCGTAAATCATCTTCGTCTTCTGTTTCAAAATAAAGAGTGGTAACATCATAAAACACAAGGGTGGTATCTGCTTTTAAAATCTTTACAGTATGGTTGTAGCTGATTTGCTGCGCCAGGGCTATTTGTTCCTTATGTAGTTTATCCAGATAACGGTATAGCCTGTCTTTTTCATACACAATTCCTTTGTATTTGCGCAGATAATCCAATGTTTTGAGTTTGCTCACCGGATAAATCAGGCGGGCAATAACCAGATGCCGGAATAATTCATCGCTGATTTGATTAAAGCCAATCTCATCAAATAGTTTTCCCAAAATCAACTCTGGTCCGAGTAATTGAATGCTTTGGATGTTCTCGTATACGGCGTTGTAAAAATGTCTGTCATCACCCAAAGTAAAATCAAGGGTGCTTTGTTTGATCCGTTTAAGAATGTATTGTTTGCCTTGAGCAACAAACTCGCAGATAATATTTTTGTCCGCCGAACTTCCAATAGTTTTTACAACCTTATATCTGCCACTGCTCTTGTCAATGACTTGTACGCTAATAGTGCCGGTATTATTTTTCTTTTGCCTGATAAACACACTTCAAGGTACTTTCGGACACCCAAACTAAAAACAACTTTGTAGTGTTCGCAAGGGTTTCAGAACTTCCATGCTACTTTTTTATGCAAAATGCGAAAGACGGGGGCTAATCCGGCAACAGTGCTTACCACGCCTCTGTTCATGCTTGCCCAAAGTGTATAGCTTTTCTTAGCAGCTATCTTATCAAATGTACCATGTGCTCCCCGGTCTTCAGATACAGGCTCCCATACATTATTTTTTCTATCAGGTTCAACCTGTTCATCTGTTTGTTGCTCTTTATACCCATTTTTAGATAAGACATAATCGCCTAACCAGGGAGCTATTTTGTTTCCAATAATAGCCTCAAAAGTTGGGTAGCCAACAAAGATTTCCCGCCTGTTATGTGCAGCAGCAAATACAATAGCTTTGGCTGCCACTTCGGGTTGATACACTTTACCCATTGGCTTTGGCTTATTTGGCAATTTACTTAGCACCCATCCAAATTGAGTTGTATTGAGCTTCATGATGAGCACTCATCCTGGCCACAATTTTTAGTTGTTTAGTTATCTCATCAATTAGTTATCTCATCAATAAAATAAAGCCTAAGCGGCATGATTATTAGTACAATTGTACCATACCCACACCATATCCCATATTTCTGATAATTACTAAAATTGCTATTATGAAATATTTTTCTGTTGTTTCCACTCATCTTTTTTTTATTAATAATACTAATTGCCGCTTGTTTAAAAAGAACATGCTGAAAGATATAAAGCAGAGCAGGTCACCACCTTAATCCAAAATTTTTTGCTATAGTGCAATTTTTTTCGCTGCAAACGAATTTGAATTTAAAATATAAATCAATTTTTAATCAATAAACTTTTGAAATGAAACTATTTACGCTGCTGTCGGGCAAAGCCATTCGATCAGCACAAATTTTATTAGCCTCCCTTATATTCCTAATTTTAAGTTGCAAGAAAAAGAACAATGACTTTTCATTATTAGAGGTAGCTGACGGATATAAAGCTGAAAAAGTTGTAGGAGGTTTAACCTATCCTACTTCTTTAACCTGGGATAACCAGGGAAATATGTATGTGGCTGAAGCGGGTGGTGGGTTACCCCCGGAGCAACTTGCCCCCAGTCGAATTATGAAGGTGGCAAATGGAACAGCAACGGAATTTATAAACCTAACCGGCAAAGGAGTCCATGTAGCCTTGGTAGGGATGGTTTGGTTTAATGGAGCGTTTTATATTACTCACAGAGCAGATGATAGGTCCGGAGCAGTTTCCCGGGTTACCATGAACGGACAAGTAACAAAAATCTTTGATGGTATATTGGACAGCAAAGCGGAGCATCAAATAAATGACATTAAGGTTGGCCCTGACGGGAAACTTTATGTAGCTGTCGGTCCTGCTGGTAACTCTGGTGTAATAGATATGTCTATAGCTCCATCTGTGAAGCTAAGCCCGGACGTGCATACTACACCTTGTAAGGATATTGTACTTTTAGGGAGGAATTTTAAATCGGCTGATTTCCGGTCAAGCAGTCCCACCGACTCTGTGATGACTGGTGCATACGTACCATTTGGTACAGCTACAAGTGTTGGCCAGAAAATACCGGGTGCAAAGAAATGTGGCGGTTCTATTCTCAAATTTGATCCGAACAATGCCGAGGCGACCATTACAATGCATGCATGGGGCTTCCGAAATTTGATCGGCATTGGTTGGGACAAAAACGGAAAAATGTATGCTACTGAAAATGGATACGATGTCAGGGGCTCCCGTCCTGTAAAAGACGAATATGACGCCTCGCTAAGAATTAATGAAGGCATGTGGTATGGTGTACCTGATTTTTCTGCAGGAAGAGAGCCTCTCACAAATGCGAAGTTTGAAGTGCCTGATGCGTTTCAGGCGGAAGTATTCGTAGGTAATACATCTCTTGGTAAAAATTTAGGGTTTGTCATTAACCATGCAGCTAGCGGGCTAACACCTCCAACCCCCGCTGTTGTTCTCTCCAGACATGAAGTAAACTCCTCTCCAGTTTTGTTTGACATTGCTCCTGATTCATGGGGGCCACTTGCTGGTCAATTGTTTATTGCCGAATGGGGCGATCTGGCACCACCTACCAATCCATTGCGTGGCAACGCTCCCGCCGAAGGTTTTAGAGTCGTAAAAGTAAATCCTAATACAGGTGATCTTACTCCTTTTGTGTTTAATAAGGGCGGCGGTATTCCTGCATCAGAACAAGGTAAAACGGGACAAGGTTTGGAAAGACCTTTTGACGTAAAATTTGGACCGGATGGAGCGATGTATATTGTAGACTATGGGGTGGTAAACATTGATATGTCTAAAACACCTCCATATGACGCTAAAGCAGGTACCGGCACGATTTGGAAAGTAACGGAAACGAAGAAAACGAAGAAGTAATGAAAGCTTCAGTATAAGCTGAGTAACTGAAGGTACTTTTAAACAGGGAAAAGAAAAGCACCGTTATAATCGACTCGCTTTTCTTTTCTCTTCTCCCAATCCTTAAAAAATAGTCACTAACAGATGTACGCTGGAAAGGCTTTCCACAGTTTGGCTACTGTATAGCCCAAACCACGCAAGGGTGCGGCGGCATGGAACCGCAACCAGGTCGGAAAATGTAAAAAAGCGGCAATAGCTTTAAACAGCTATCCTTTACTAACAAAATAATTAATAAGCAATGCTCCACTAATAATCAGCAATCCAAAAAACTCTCTTGTTTTCTCTATGTAGGGCTTTGTAGCCTGCATACTTTCTGTTAGGCTCGGATGATTGTATTTTATAATCCAGTCCCGTACGCCATCTTTTGCAAAAAACAATAGGGCAGCATAAATCATGTAAAAAATAATCAGCAGCAGATAAATTGCAGGAAAATAAAGATGAAATACTGCCAAACCACAACTTATGGCTGCCAGCATGTAGATGGGTACCCATAGCGGCGCATCTTTATCATTCAGATTAAACCAGGCAAATACAACAAACGAAATAAAGAAAATGATATTCAAAATAATGAGCAGCATATTATTTTTTGATGGTTAATAAATTTAGTACCGTTCATACAACGGCAGCTCCTTTCCGGAAAATAGGAATTTGCCTTATCCTATTTAAAGATCTGTTAGGTTCATAAGATTGAGCTTTTGTGTTATGCTTTAATATTTATCGCAAAAGATGTTGCCATATCACATCATAAACATCGGTAGCAACTAAAGCTTTTTTGCTCACTTCTTTTTCTGTTATCAGCACCGGGTGAATAGCAGGATCTTTTACCAAACTTCCGTGTGATCCTTTAACCAGCGTGGCATCTAAAGGAATTACATCCATTACATACCGTAAGCCTGCTTTTTTACGCAACAATTTATAAGCGGCTCTCGCTTTCGAAGTCATAAACAATTCCACTGGATCATAACCAGGTTTTTTATGAATATCTACAACCCTGGCATAATCCGGTGCCCTGGTGTCATCTAACCAAAAGTAGTACGTGAACCAACTTTTTTCATCTGCGATCACTACAAAATCACCAGCCCTTTCATGATCAATATGATATTGCTTTTGTTCTTGTCGATCGAGTACCAGTTCTAAGCCCTGCACCTGCTCTAAAATATTTCGCACCTGTTGCGTAACAGATGGATCATTCACATACACATGCGCCACCTGGTGATCGGCTACGGCAAAGGCTTTGGATGCGCCGGCATCAAGTAGTTCCAGATCTCTTTCCACACGGATGGCAACTAAACCATTTTCGCGTAAAATCCTGTTAAGGTGAACGGGCTGATTTACATTGGTTATCCCATATTCTGATAAAAGAATAATCCCTGCATTTTTTGAAGTATAATATTTTACCAGTTGCTCCACCACTTTATCTATCTCACGCAGATCATTACTGATCTTGCCAAAATCCTGTCCCTGCTTTTGCAAACAATAATCAAGGTGTGGTAAATAAATAAGCGTAAGGGTCGGTTCATATTTTTTATCTGTAAAGATGGAAGCATCAGCTATCCATTGGGTAGAAGTAATACCGGTAGCAGGTCCCCAGAATTTAAAAAGGGGAAATTGTCCCAGCTCTTTTTGTAATTCATCCCTCAGGTCTGCAGGATGCGAATAACAGTCCGGTAGCTTTCTTCCGTCTGCCAAATAATTCGGACGTGGTGTTACTGCATAATCAGCAGAAGAATACATGTTGTACCACCAAAACATATTTGCGCAGGTAAAAGAAGGATCTGCTCTTTTTGCCTTATCCCAAATTTTTTCTTCCTGTACCAGTTTATTGGATTGCTTCCAGAATTTGATTTCGCAATCGGTGCGATCGTACCAGCCATTGCCTACAATACCATGTTCTGCGGGAAATTTTCCTGTTAAGTAAGTAGATTGTACCGAAGTGGTAACTGCCGGAAGAAGCGGATAGATGGTATGGAGATTTTTTTTAGAAACATACTTCTTCAAAAAAGGAGTGTGCTCACCAATGAGTGAAGCGGAAAGTCCAACAATATTAATCACAACGGTTTTGTGCATCACTACCTGGTTAAGCATCAACTTCTTTCAGAACATTCATTTCTTCCAGCACCCAATGCAGTTCTCTTGTAATGGACTGCGTGAGCGGAAGCTTTAATGATTGTGGCAGTACATCCCATGTATAAGTTTCCACTTCAAGGTGTGTGGTGAATGGCTGCCCACAATGAAGCTGCAATACCTGTTGAATATCTTTTTGTGTAGATTGAAGTGCATCATATTTATCTATAAAAAGTGGAACATGATAGTGAGCCCGCCATTCATTAACGGAAGGATCATCGGCATGCTGCAATGCCTGGGGCAGGTCTGAATATCTTTTCAAACCACCATCATTCATTTTGGCAACCACCTGGTGCAGATAAGTGGGTTCATTAAATTGCCTGAAGCCATCAATGATCTTTTGCCTGTCTGATTTGGAGCCGGAAAAAATACCTTTCAGTGCTGCACTAATCTGAATTTTACCCACTTTTATTTGCTGCAATTGTAACTGCTGTAACACCTCTTCATGCCGCTCATAACCCACTGCAAAATGACATACATCATAACATAGCTGCAAGTGTTGTTTTATCGCTTTTTCAGCATCTGACTTATCAAACTGCAATTGTTCCTGCAGGTAAGAAGTGCCCATAGGCAGCAGATACTTGTTGTACCATTCCAAAAATTCGGCGCCGCTTTCCAGCAGTCCGTCTGGCTCAGGCTCTATATCCAGGTGTATTGTTTTTCCAGTTGAAAGCTTTAGTTGTACCAACGCTTTCACTACCTGTAAAATATGGGACGTTGCTCTTACAAAAGCAGTGTACCTGTCACCACGGCTCTTTTGCCAGTGCCGGTAAGTAAGCGGCGAAGTAGAAATACCACCTTCTATTTTATCAGGCAGTACCGCTGCCAAAATTTGTGCTAAACGAATGGTATAGTCCACACGTTGCATCGTTGTCCAATCCGGCTCATGCACTTTATCTTTTACTATTGTTTGATGAAAACTGCCATAAGGAAAGCCGTTTACGGTAAATACATAACAGCTTTGCTCCTGTAACCACTGACTAAAATTTTGCAGCGCTTCTTCTTTTGCTAATTGAACACTTGCAATATTCGATAAGCGCAAGCCAATGCCAAAAGGCTGATCAGGTGAAATGGTTTTTTTTACTACAGGAACATGCTGTTGTATGGCATCAAAATGATCTTGCCAGCTTTCACCCGGATGTATATTGGTACAATACGTTAAATGACCGAAAGGTATATGCATCAAGCTCTCTTTTTTTGTTCTGCCAGGCAGTAATGATGCAGCCATTTGCTTGCCTTCCGAAGCAATTCCGTATCCATTTCGTGCACTTCTTCGCTTTGCCCGATGCCTTTTAGTAAGGTGATGGTCAACTGCCCGCCGAGATGCTCACGAAATTCATTCAAACCTTCAAGCAATGGGCTATGTTCACCGTTAATATCCATTTCGTGGTGTATCAGCGAAAAGCCTAAGGTTTCCAGAAGTTGAAGTATTCTTTCAAGATACTGTTTCCCTAATCTGCCTGACAAATAGGAATACGTGCTGTCCAATGCAATACCCATCGCTACGGCTTCTCCATGGCGAACAGAAAAGGTAGAGAGCTGCTCCAGCTTGTGTGCACTCCAATGTCCAAAGTCAAGTGGACGCGAAGAACCCATTTCGAAAGGATCGCCGGAAGCAATATGTTGTAAATGAAGTTCTGCACAACGTTTGATCTGGTACTGCATGGCAGGCATATTACGCAAAGCCATGGCTGTTGCATTGCCTTCTAACCATTCAAAAAAATCAGCGTCTTTGATCAATGCCACTTTAACGGCTTCAGCTATTCCTGAACGCCAGTCTCTTTCGCCTAACGTGGTAAGGAAATGCGCATCATTAAAAACAGCTACAGGCGGTGCAAAAGTTCCAAGGAAATTCTTCTTGCCAAAAAAATTGAAACTGTTTTTTACACCTATGCCGGAATCGTTCTGAGACAAAACAGTGGTGGGAACACGTATATGCCGGATGCCGCGGTGTGCTATCGCACAGGCATAGCCCACCATATCCAACACAGAGCCACCACCAATAGCGGCAACAAAAGAATGACGGTCAATGCCGTATTTATTAATAGCCGTTAATACTTCCTGCAAACAGGCTTCATCATTTTTTGCCCGCTCACCACCGCTTATAATCAATATATCTGACAGGAAAACAGAAGGTATGTTTTTGAAATAAATCTTTATTCTATCTTTTAGCTGCGGATGATTTTCCGCTACTGCTTCATCCACTATAAAGAGTATCTTTTTCTTTACACCTTCATTATTTTGCTCTGTAAAAAAATTTTTGAAAAGAGTGTTATCAGCATCAAAAAGATGATCCGTAAAAAATATTTTATAGTGAAAGCTGACGGTAAAAGATTGTTGTAAGAACTCCATAACAAGCCATAAATAAGGTAACAATAGTATTCTCAATAATTAAACCAATTTGAACATTAGGTTACGGCAAATGCTTTTGCCATCCAAATGGAAAGGGGCAGCAGCAACAGTATGATCAATGCGAGGTAAAGTGTACCAAAAGCGGCTGCCCATGCTGCATTCATTAAAACCAGCGCAAGCACACCAGCCTTAACTGCCTTCCCAATGAGCGGACCTTTTGGGCTCTTGATAGCCTGGCGTAATGGAATAAAAATCATGGTGGCAAAAAGCACCAAAAACACCACGCTAAACAAAACGGTTTGGTTGGAAAAAGAAATAAAAAATATACTGCCAATCACTACTGAATAAAGCACTGCAGCTGTATATAATGTTTGTTTTTTTCCGCCATGCACTTCACCCCTGCTGATCATGGTGATGGCAGCGATGTAAAGCATAGGTACCAGGCAAATGCCCCAGTAATGATAAACGGCTTCAGGAAACAAACTCATGCCCAGCAGCAAATTCAAACCACGACAGGCCCCCATGTTTACCGGACCGGAAAATGCATAATGCTTGGTCCACTTATCATACACAAGTGCCGCAATGGCTATAACCAGCGCAATGAAGCCGGATGGAAAGAATTGCCGATGAACAAATATAGCCGCTACGATACCACCGGTCAATAAAGCAGCACCTAAAATGGCTGCTTTTCTTTTTTGGATCAATCCACTTGGTATAGGGCGCTCCGGTCTTTCTACTTTATCCAAAGCTGCATCAAAAACATCATTGAAAACAACACCGCCGCCGTATAATCCAATGGTAGCCAACACCAACAAAAAAGCGGGCAGCAGTTGTATGTCGCCAGGCTGCATGCCAATGAAATAAACGGCTATAGCAATACCGGCTAATATATCCGAAATGGCTGTTACAATGTTAGCCGGGCGCATTAACCGCAAATATCCTTTTACCTGTTGCATCATAGGCTTTATTGAATGATCAGTGAATCTTTATTGATGCGTGGCTGTTGTCCGCCTCTCAAAACGGTATTGCCGCTAAACTTCTGGCTTTGATCAATTTCTTTTACCGATGCAAAATCTGATTCATTTATTTGTCCGCTCTGACCAAAAGCGGTAATGGCATTTTGATAAGTAACCAGCCGGATATCAACATCGGAGATGCCCTGTTCTTTCATCAGTGCTGCCGTTTTTGGTACCGCCAGCGGATCGCTTATACCCCAGTCCGCAGCAGAATTGATCATGATACGTTCAGTGCCATATTGTTTTACAATCTGCACCATGCGCTGGTTGCCCATTTTGGTAAAAGGATAAATAGTGAATGCCGCCCAGAACCCCCTATCCAGCACTTCTTTCACCGTTTCTTCATTGTTGTGATCAACAATAACCATATGCGGCTCCAAGCCGTGTTCAATGGCAATATCCATGCTTCGGGTGGTGCCCCTTTTTTTATCACGATGGGGAGTATGAATCTGCACCGGCAGCCCTGCTTCCTTAGCAAGGTCTAACTGCAGGCGGTAATATTTTTCTTCGGCAGCCGTCTGATCATCAAATCCTATTTCACCTACACCCACCACGCCTTCTTTATAAATAAAAAGCGGCAGCAGTTCCATAACCTGTTCAGCCAATGCTTCGTTATTGGCTTCCCTGGAATTTAAACCAATGGTGCAATAATGTTTAATACCAAATTATGAAGAACGAAAACGCTCCCAACCAATTAAGCTGCTGTAGTAATCGCGAAAAGTCTCTACACCCGTACGTGGTTGACCCAGCCAAAATGCCGGTTCTATAATAGCCACCACTCCGGCATCTGCCATCGCCTGGTAATCATCGGTTGTGCGTGAAGTCATGTGTACATGCGGATCAAAGAACTGCATTCCGGCAATACGCTCTCTAAAAAAAGGCGCTGCATTACCTGGCTGTAAATCTTTTTCCGTTAAGGCATCGTTATCGTGTAAATTATGATTGCAACACATGTTTGTACTTAGTTTCTGCTCATTAAAATGATGCTGTTTATCAGCTTTAAAAACATTATACTGCATGGAATGCTTTGATGCTGAAAGGTTATATAGATGCATACCGGACATTTGGAGAAGAAAGGTTCTTAAAAGCAGCGCTTAAAAATGCAGATTTTTTATCTGCTAAAGCAATCAAC
>MWVT01000212.1_pt1 | contig 12707 bp, 11 predicted proteins | sample 1047201 | NCBI WGS metagenome assembly MWVT01 (sample SAMN06349988, study PRJNA376086) | soil metagenome | isolation source: TG5-1 sample Antarctic (ecotone) soil | place: Antarctica | collected 2015-01-13 | reverse complement strand
CTACTAAGCATTTACATTTGTTACAATTGTAATAACTATCCATCTTGTTACTCCTTTATAATTTTCTTATCCGATGCTATCAAATGGCTATTCATTTTGCTACTTTTTGGAATCCAAAAGCAAGGCAATGGGTTAACGGTAGAGAAAATTTATTTCAGGAACTTAAGAAACAAATTAAACCTTCAGACCAGGTTATCTGGATGCACTGTGCCTCCGCAGGTGAGTTTGAACAGGGAAAGCCGGTAATAGAACATTTAAAAAAAATATATTCTCATAAAAAAATTCTGGTCAGTTTCTTTTCGCCTTCAGGATATGCTGCAGGCAAAAGATATGATAAAGCAGACCTGATTTGCTTTTTACCCCTTGATACAAAAAAGAATGCAGAACATTTTTTAAAAATAGTAAAACCACAGCTGGTTGTTTTTGTAAAATACGAGTATTGGTATCATCATTTAAAAGAGGTACGGGGAAATAATATTCCCTTATTATTGATCTCAGCCATTTTTAGAAAAGACCAGGTTTTTTTTAAAAACTATGGAAGTTTTCATAGAAAAATCCTGCAACTGTATAGCAATATTTTTGTTCAGAATGAAGAATCTAAGAGTTTATTAAGTGCCATAGGTATTCCATGTGTTATTAACGGTGATACCCGCTTTGACAGGGTTACCGCCATTGCTGCCAGGTTTGCGAATAGCAACTCGGCTGATATTGAATTTGTAAAAATGTTTGCCACAAGCAGTAAGGTTTTAATTGCGGGGAGCACCTGGCCGGAGGATGAAAAAATAATTGCATGGGTTCTTAGCAAAGTACCATTTATTAAATTAATAATTGCGCCACATGAAATAGATGAAGACCGTATAAAAAGTTTAGAAATTCTATTTCCAAATTCAATAAGATATTCCGTTTTTAAGGAAAAACTTCAGGAAGCCAATGGTTTAATAATAGATAATGTTGGCTTGCTTTCACAAATATATCAGTATGCCACTATCACTTATATAGGTGGCGGTTTTAATAAAAGCGGTATTCATAATACTTTGGAAGCCGCAGTTTGGGGCAAGCCCGTAATTTTTGGGCCTAATTATAAAAAATTTAAAGAAGCTAAAGAACTGATTAAAGCAGGCGCCTCTTTTAGCATAAGTAATGCAAATGAAATGAATGACTTAGTAGATGCTCTTTTATCGGATGACACTAAACTTAATAAAAGCGGTGAAGCTGCTAAAAATTATGTATTAAATAATCGAGGAGCCACAGAAAAAATCATAGCTTATGTTCAGGAAAACCGTCTTCTAACCAATTGATAAAAATGTTGAACCAACTCTTTATTATCATTCCACCCCAACTTTACTTTTAATTCGCGGTTCATCCAATATTCCGCTTCCGGTAAAATATGAAAAGAATTAATGGTTTTTATACTTCGCTCATACATATCCTCATCCCCACGGAACAATTCACTTACAAAAGAAAATTTATCATTAATACCAATTCCTCTGCGTAAGTCTTTAATAGGCGCATCTTTCAACTTATGAGCAAGCTCTCTTTTTTCTTCCTTTAACTTATCATTTAACGATTCTTTTTTTGATCCTATAGACTCATGCAATTCTTTAGGTGGAGTTTGTTGTAATAATGTCGGTGTCTCAGCCATGGCATCAAACGGTAAATAGGTAAGATGACTGGAAGGAATTTTTTGCTTTTCTTCTTTTGGCCTTCGTATTTCTGTAATTATTTTTTGCGGTATACTGGTTTCTTTAGACGATTCAATTATTTTATTTTCAACCGTAACTGGTTCCAGACTTTTAATTATCTCAACCCGGGTTTTTGGCAAATCTACTGGCTGTTTAAAGGTTTGTTTTCCTTGCTCTGGCTGTTTTATTGTTTCTGGGCTCTCATAGGCATTAGCCTGGTTAATTGCGCTAACAGGCATTATCACTGAAACTTTGGGAGTGCCCTTAAAAGCATTTTTTTGATCAAGTTGCAATAATTCGTTTTGAAGCAATTGCACAGTAATGAGCATCTGCGAAGCATTATCATTCCTTGCTTTTTGCTCAGCTAATTTATCAATCAAAGCCTGAACCCTTTCCATTAGTTTACGCTACTTTTGACGCCTGTTAAAAAAAATTGTAAGTACATAACGTATTTACAGGTTTAAAATTACAACAGTTTATAAAAAATTAGAGTTTACTGTATTCAAATAGCATAATGTTTATTGAACCACATATCAAAGGTGCATGCCGTGGATGGATTGAAGTTGTTTGTGGCTCTATGTTTTCAGGCAAAACCGAAGAATTGATCCGCCGGTTAAAAAGGGCAAAAATTGCTAATCTTAAAGTGGAAATTTTTAAGCCTGCCCTTGATGTAAGGTTTGATGAAGTAAAGATCATTTCTCACGATGAAAATTATATACACTCTACTCCCATTGACAATTCTCAAAAAATTTTGCTTTTTGCACAGGATGTAAATGTTGTAGGTATTGACGAGGCACAATTTTTTGACGAGGGTATATCTGATGTATGCGATAAACTTGCCTGCCGGGGTATACGGGTGATTGTAGCAGGCTTGGATATGGACTTTTCAGGTAAACCTTTTGGTCAAATGCCTTTCCTGATGGCAAAGGCAGATTATGTTACCAAGCTACACGCTATCTGTATGAAATGCGGTGAGATGGCTAACTATTCTTATCGCAAAATACCTAATGAAGACCGGATAATGCTGGGAGAAAAAGATGTGTATGAGCCCCGTTGTCGTCGCTGTTATAATTTAGACGGTGAGATTGATTAAAAAAATTTCAAGAACAACCTTTTTACTCATTCAAAATTATTGAATCATTTTTTGCAAATATGGACGCTTTTTAAAAAAGACTTCTTGTTAGAAGTTCGCCAACAGTATAGTTTTTATGGTATTCTTTTATACATAGGCTGCACCATATTTGTTTTATTTATGGTAATCGAAGCACCCGAAAGCTACGTGTGGAACGGATTATTCTGGGTTATTCAATTATTCATTTGTATAAATGCAGTGGCTAAAAGTTTTCTACAGGAAAGCCGTGGACGTATGCTATACTTTCAAACAATTGTAAGCCCCCAACATTTTATTTTATCAAAATTATTGTTCAATTCTTTGTTAATGCTGGCAATGAGCGGATTAAGTTTATTCCTTTTTATTTTATTTCTTGGTAACCCTTTAGAAAAAATTCTTTCATTTGTTGGTTTAGTTTTTTTGGGAGGGTGGAGCTTGAGCCTGGTATTTAGTTTTATAGCAGCAATAGCAGCAAAGGCGCAGCACAATGCAGCTATCATGGCCATTTTAGGCTTTCCTATCATTATCCCGCAATTGATTATACTCATAAAGATCAGCAGTGCAGCCTTTTCACAACTCGGGGTTTTTCCAATAACTTCAATTTTAATGTTGGTTGTGCTGGATGTGCTGGTTATATTATTGGCTAATATTCTTTTTCCATTTTTATGGAAAGATTAAGTGCAGTGTTCAATAGTTGGAAAGTTTATAAGTATAAGACTTAATCAACTAATCAACCACATCAACCCTAATCAACTTTTCAACTATCACCCCCTTCCCTTATTTTTGCTCCCTGGTTATCTTTAAAAAATTGAGTTTCAGTTTTGAAAACACTTTTTATATGCGACAGCTCTTTAACTCACAGCTAAAGGTTACAGCTTTGTATGAATAAATGGTGGTGGAAAATATTGTGCATTTGCTTATTGGTTTACACGTTTATTGCAGGCTTATTAATGGATGTTCCCCGCATTCCAATTTTAAATGAAACAGTACGCAATCTTTATTTCCATGTATGTATGTGGTTTGCGATGATGATTTTATTTACTATTTCCGTGGTACATGCTGTGAAATATTTAAGTACGAATAATTTGAAATTTGATATTCTTTCCCGTCAATATGCAGTAGTAGGAATTGTATTTGGTTTATTAGGTTATGCTACGGGGGCTATTTGGGCATCGTATACCTGGGTAGATCCTAATCAAGCTGCTTCTGCATCTTTTGGAGCTATTGCCCGTGAGCCGAAATTAATTGGTGCAGCCATTGCATTGCTTATTTATTTTGCCTATCTCGTTTTGCGTGATTCAATTAATGATCTTGATAAAAAAGCAAGGATCAGCGCAGTTTATAACATTTTTGCTTTTGCTTTTCTTTTTCCTTCTATCTGGATTATTCCGCGTTTATTGCCAAGCCTTCACCCAGGCGGCATAGGAACAGAAGGAAACCCTGCATTGGAATTTAAAGATTTAGCCCCAAACATGCGATGGGTTTTTTATCCCGCTATTATTGGATGGACTTTATTAGGTGTATGGATTGCCAGCTTAAAGGTGCGGCTTAAATTTTTAAAAGAAAAAACCCTGTTTGCCCAATGACCTATAAAATTTTCCTGATGCTTTTTTTCTCGTTAATTTCTTTTCTTGCTTTTGCACAAAAAAAAATTGACATGGCAGATACAATGAGAAGCAATGGAAAAATTTATGTGGTAGTAGCTATTATCCTTACCATATTTGCAGGGCTTATTTTTTATTTAATTCGTATAGATAGAAAAATAACCAAAATTGAAAAAAACCAATTATAAATTTTTAAATAATAGCCCATGTCAGCAAATCAAGATTATAGTTTCTTTCAAAGTGTGGTAAAAAGTTTTGATAAAGCAGCCAATTTCACTAAATGGGATCCGGGAATATTAGAGCAAATAAAAGAATGTAATTCTGTTTATCAAATGCGTTTTCCTGTACGCATGGATGATGGACGAATTGAAGTGATCGAAGCCTATCGTGTTCAGCATTCGCATCATAAAGCACCTTGTAAGGGAGGTATTCGCTTTGCGGCTGAAGTAAACCAGGATGAGGTGATGGCTTTGGCAGCTTTGATGACCTACAAGTGCGCTATTGTAAATGTGCCGTTTGGTGGCGCTAAAGGAGGAATTAAGATCAGCCCAAAAAAATATTCTGTTTACGAATTAGAAAAAATTACGCGTCGTTATACTTCAGAATTGGTCAAGAAAAATTTTATAGGTCCCGGTACAGATGTCCCGGCTCCGGATTATGGAACAGGCGAAAGAGAAATGGCATGGATAGTTGATACCTACCAGAGTTTACGCCCCGGCGAAATTGATGCTGCTGGTTGTGTTACCGGTAAGCCGGTTACACAAGGTGGTGTTCGTGGACGCAGAGAAGCTACCGGCTTGGGAGTTTTTTATGGCTTGCGTGAAATTTGCAATATGCCGGAGATAATGGAAAAATATGGACTTAACGTTGGTGTTGAAGGCAAACGCGTCATTGTACAAGGGTTAGGAAATGTTGGGTATCATTCCGCTAAATTTTTTCAAAATGCAGGTGCTAAAATTGTTGCCCTTGCAGAATATGAAGGTTCTATATATAGTGATGAAGGATTGGATATTGATGAAGTATTTCAACATCGCAAAACAACCGGCTCAATATTAAACTTTCCGGGAGCCACAAATTTTGCAAAGAATACAGATGCACTTGAATATGATTGCGATATTTTAATACCTGCAGCATTGGAAAATGTTATCAATGCCGAAAACGCACCACGCATAAAAGCCAGGATTATTGGCGAAGGGGCTAATGGGCCTTTAACACCTGAAGCAGATGAAATATTTATCACCAAAGGGATTTTAGTGGTGCCAGATATGTACCTGAATGCAGGTGGAGTTACTGTTTCATACTTTGAATGGCTGAAAAATCTAAGTCATGTCCGTTACGGCCGAATGGAAAAACGTTTTACAGAAAATTTAAACCAACATATTTTAGGTCAGATGGAAGAGTTGACAGGCAAACGTGTAGTAGACAGGGAAAGGCAGTTTATTATGCATGGGCCAGACGAGGTTGATCTTGTATATAGCGGGCTGGAAGAAACCATGATAGCAGCTACTCGAGAAATTATGGAAGAATGGAAGCGCAACCCCCAAATACCGAATATGCGTACGGCTGCCTTTGTTGTGGCAATAAATAAAGTAGGTACCAGTTATGCAGAACTAGGTATTTTCCCATGATGTTACCTATAAATTGAAAACAACTTGCATAGCCGAACGTTTTTTGCAAGCTTGCTTTTGTAGTTTTAATTTTTTTGTTATAAACATAAGCATGATTAATTTAGGCTATAGTGCAAGCAAATTTTTATCTTTTTAATTGGAACAAAAATTTATTTCGCTCAGTTTCCCGTAGCAAAAAAGTTAGATTGACTTCCACTGTGGCAGCTCGTTTAAAAAATTCATCTCCCCTCCCCTTTTTTCCCACGCCATTGTACTATTTCCGTTAGTAATTACAATAAACTCAACCGGCAATTTTATATTATACCTTAATACTTGTTGCAAAACATTTTCACTTAACGTCGCGCCTGGTTCTTTACATTCAATCATCATCCAGGGTTTATGTTGTTGATCATAAACTAAAACGTCAAACCTTTTTTTCATATTATACAAAATGATTTCTTTTTCTACAGCGATCAACGTTGACGGATATTTTAAAATTTTGACTAAATAACAGACAAAATTTTGTCGTACCCATTCTTCTCCGGTTAGCAATAACCAGGTTTTGCGTATAGGATCAAAAATAAATTGTTTATCTCCCTGTTGCTTTATTTTAAAACCTGGCTCCGGATACTTTATATGTATCATTTATCAAACCTACATGCAAATAATGAACAGGGTATTGTTTAAATTGCAGAAACGATTATGAAGACAAAACAGGATATTGTACAGAACTGGCTTCCACGATATACTGGTGAAGCCCTTGAAAATTTTGGAAAATTTATTTTGCTAACCAATTTTAGCAATTATGTTCGCATGTTTTCTGAGTGGACCGGCGCCACCATTACAGGAATTGATAAACCTATGCAATGTGCAACAGCCGAAGGCATTACTATTATCAATTTCGGGATGGGTTCTCCCACTGCGGCGACAGTGATGGATCTTTTAACTTCCATTGAACCTGAAGCTGTTTTGTTTTTAGGAAAATGCGGAGGATTAAAAAAACGTAATAAACTTGGTGATCTTATTCTCCCAATTGCTGCTATCCGTGGAGAGGGAACATCTAATGACTATTTTCCTGTTGAAGTCCCCGCTCTTCCTGCGTTTGCTTTACAGAAAGCCATTTCAACCACCATCAGAGATTATGAAGTAGATTATTGGACCGGCACTGTATATACAACCAACCGTCGTGTGTGGGAACATGATGAAGAATTTAAAGAATACCTGCAAAAAATAAGGGCTTATGCCATTGATATGGAAACCGCTACCATTTTTTCCGTAGGCTTCTATAATAAAATTCCAACTGGCGCGCTTTTATTAGTGAGTGATTCGCCAATGACACCTGAAGGAGTAAAAACAGAGGAAAGTGATAAAAAAGTAACAGAACAATTTGTTGAGCGTCATTTAAAAATAGGTATTGATTCACTAAAGCAATTGATCAATGGTGGAAAAACAGTGAGACATCTCCGTTTCTAAATGTAGCTAAGCAATACTTTTACTCATGGCGTCTTTGTTAAACATAGAAAATTTATCCGTCAATTTTGTTACGCAAGGTGAAACCACCCAGGCAGTAAAAAATGTTACACTTAAGGTATCTGCAGGAGAAATTCTTGCATTGGTTGGTGAATCAGGTTCCGGAAAATCAGTAACAGCACTTTCTGTCTTACAATTATTACCTAAGCCTCCAGCTCAGTTTGCAAGTGGACAAATTTTTTTTAATGATGGAAATAAAACTGTTGACCTTTTAAGCCTTCATTATAAATCTTTACAGCAAATTCGTGGGAACCGCATTGCCATGATCTTTCAGGAGCCAATGACTTCGCTTAACCCCGTAATAAACTGCGGCAGTCAAGTAATGGAAGTTTTATTACAGCATAAAAAAATAAATACTTCCCGGGCTAAGGCAAAAACAATTGAGTGGTTTGAAAAAGTAAAACTGCCAGACCCACAAAAAATGTTTGACCGCTATCCTCACCAACTTAGTGGCGGGCAAAAACAAAGAGTGATGATTGCAATGGCGATGTGTTGTGAACCTGCTCTTTTAATTTGTGATGAACCAACTACAGCCTTAGATGTTACTGTGCAAAAAGCCATCCTTCAATTAATAAAAGATTTGCAGCAGGAAACCGGGATGGGCGTTCTTTTTATTTCTCACGACCTTGGCGTTGTGGCAGAAATTGCATACAGAGTAGCTATAATGTACCAGGGAGAAATTGTAGAACAAAATCATGCGAAACCGATTTTTGAAAATCCACAACATAACTATACAAAAGCATTGATCGCGTGCAGGCCGGCCTCACATCCAAAAGGAGAAAAACTACCAGTGATTTCAGATTTTTTAACGACGAGAGAAAAGCTGTTTCGATTTCATAATAACGATCCGCAGGAACAAACAATTTTTTCTGATATTTTAGCAGAAATAAAAAATGTATCAGTAAAATTTCCAACGAAGACTAATTTGCTTGGTAAAGTTTTATCTTATACAACTGCTGTTGATAAAGTCAATTTTACACTTTATAAAGGGGAGACCCTTGGTCTTGTAGGCGAATCGGGTTGTGGTAAAACAACATTAGGAAGAACATTATTACGTCTCATTGACCCTTCGGATGGAAAGATCATATATAATGGAACCGACATTACACTAATGACTAAACAGGAATTAAAATCGTTACGCAGTAATGTCCAGTTGGTGTTCCAGGATCCATATTCTTCATTAAATCCACGCCTTACTATTGGCGCTGCCATTGCCGAACCAATGCAGGTACTTCACACAGAAAAGAATAAAAATCAAAGAAGAAAAAAAGTAGCCGAACTATTAGAAAAAGTAAATCTTCCAAAAAAATTTGCCAACCGTTATCCACATGAATTTTCAGGTGGTCAGCGGCAGCGCATTGTTATTGCAAGAGCATTAGCATTAAATCCAAATTTATTGGTTTGCGATGAGTCTGTTTCCGCTCTGGATGTAAGTGTTCAGGCACAAGTGCTCAATCTTTTAAATGATCTGAAAAAAGACCTCGGATTGACTATGCTGTTTATTTCCCATGATCTTTCTGTTGTTCGCTATATGAGCAACCGTATAATGGTGATGCGGGAAGGAAAAATAATTGAAAGCGGTAATGCGGAAGATGTGTATCGGCACCCTGCATCGGAATACACGATGCAGTTGTTAGCTGCTATACCTAAAGAAATTTTTTAAAGCAGGTCAGATTGCATATACGCTTAAAATATAATCCGGGAATAGAGCCTTTATTTAAATTTAAAAACTGCTTATAGTTTTAAAAAATACCACTGCAATTAAAAAATGGCAAGAGAAATTAGGATAAACTGCAATGGTATTAAGTTTATATTTTAAAATACCAAAGAGCCATCAGAACAACAAGCAATACGATAACGGTATCATACAGATCTTTGCCGTAATCTCTTCCGATACATTTTTGTTTCATAGCTGTACGTTTTTGTTTCATAGCGGGTCACTTTTAGCGTTAAATGAATACGCATAGAGTATTGGATGCTATGATTTTTTACAGGATTGGAAAATAATAGAACTTAAAAGAAAATGAAATTGATTTGAAATGTTTCCTATCAGTAGTTTTTCAGTAGGAAGTGAATAATTAACTGGTGTAAACCTAATTAGTAATTTTATCATTCACAATAGGAAAATTACGATTGTGGGAAGGATGTTTACAAAAAGAATAAAACCTGTTTTAACAGGTTGACAAACACCGGTAGACCGTTACTATAAAAAGAGGGTAATGAAAACTTAATGTTACTTACATTTTAATTGGAAAATAACGGCTAACAAAAAATTCTAATTTCCAGGCGCTGAATTTATGATCGTTCCCCTTACCTTTGCAGCCTTCAAAAAGCTAAGTGACCATTCCCCGGTACCGTAAGACCGCGGTTTTGGATACTGAATACAACCCGCATCTTTTTACTTTGGTTTGTGTCATTAAGCTCATATAAACACAAAGTAATAGTACATGAAGCTTTCACAATTCAGATTTGATCTTCCCTTAAATCTTATTGCTCAAAATCCTGCTAAACGTCGCGAAGATGCCCGTATGATGGTTGTGCACCGTAAAACCGGGCAGATTGAAAATAAACACTTTCGCGATATACTTGATTATTTTGATGACAAGGATGTTTTTGTTGTGAATAACACCAAGGTTTTTCCCGCAAGAATGTACGGACGTAAAGAAAAAACAGGGGCTAAAATTGAAGTATTCCTTTTACGGGAATTAAATAAAGAACACCGTTTGTGGGATGTAATAGTTGATCCGGCACGTAAAATACGCGTTGGTAATAAACTATATTTTGGAGATGAAGAGGACCTTGTTGCTGAAGTAATTGATAATACTACCAGCCGTGGACGAACCATTAAGTTTTTGTTTGAGGGAACGGATGATGAGTTCAAATTGATTTTAGAAAAACATGGTGAAACACCTTTACCAAAATATATCAAGCGAAAGCCCGATGAGGAAGACCGTGAACGGTATCAAACCGTTTATGCGAAGCATGAAGGCGCCGTAGCAGCCCCTACCGCAGGCTTGCATTTTAGCCGCGAATTGATTAAGCGTTGCGAAATAAAAGGAATACGTTTTGCCGAAGTAACCCTGCATACCGGCCTTGGTACCTTTCGCCCTATTGAGGTGGAAGACCTTAGCAAGCATAAAATGGATGCTGAATATTATCGCATTGAAGAAGCCTATTGTAAGATCGTAAACAAAGCCAAGGAAACAAATCATCGCATTTGTTCTATTGGCACCACTACCATGAGGGGTTTAGAATCTTCTTTTACAGCACAAGGTTTATTAAAGCCTTCTGAAGGCTGGACAAATACTTTTATTCATCCCCCGTATAATTTTAATATTGCTGATGCGTTGGTTACTAATTTCCATTTGCCAAAAACAAGTTTGTTGATCATGACCTGTGCCTTCGCCGGTTATGATCTTACTATGGAGGCATATAAAAAAGCAATCAAGGATAAGTATCGCTTTTTTAGTTATGGTGATTCGCTAATAGTGATATAAAGACCCGGCCTTCCCAAACCTCTCCGAAGGAGCGTCTTAGCTACAGCACAACCCAGCCTCCCCAAACCCTCCCGGGAGGGGCTTAGCATCAACACATGCCCACATATTCAACTCTAACAAAAGCTCTTAACCTTTTCTAATATTGAAGACTTTTAGTTTCTAAAAAGCATAGTTGAATTGTAGGTTTTGTGCGGTAGCTGTTCCTTCCCTATGGGGGAAGGTTAGGATGGGGCGGGGCCGTGCTATTTTTACAACCCAAAAACACCAATGTTCAACTGCTGTAATACACGCTCTTTTTGGTGTGATGCTACCAGCAACGATATGTTGTGAGCACTGCCTCCATAAGAAACCATTCGCACATCAATATTACTCAGGCTATTAAAAATTTTTTTCAGTGTATTGGCATCCGATGCAATTTCATTACCCACAATTGAAATAATAGCCTGTTCTTTATCGACATCAACAATACCAAAAACCTCCAGCTCTTTAATTATTTTGTCTAAAGCCATTTCATTATCAATCGTAACAGAAACAGCAACTTCAGAAGTAGTGATCATATCGATTGGTGTCCGGTATTTTTCAAAAACTTCAAACACTTTTCGCAAAAATCCATAAGCAAGCAACATTCGGCTGCTTTTTATTTTGATAGCTGTTATTCCATCTTTTGCAGCAACGGCTTTTACTCCTTTGGAAGAAATATTTTCGGAAATAAGGGTGCCCTTGGCCCGTGGCTCCATGGTATTTAACAACCGAACGGGGATATTATATTGCTGCGCAGGCCATATAGAAGCGGGGTGTAAAATTTTAGCACCGAAATAAGCCAGTTCCGCTGCTTCATCAAAACTTAAATGCTCAACCGGTAATGTATGATCAACTAATCTCGGGTCATTATTATGCATGCCGCTGATGTCAGTCCATATTTCGCAACTTGATGCCTCTAATGCAGCAGCAATTAATGAAGCACTATAATCACTTCCACCACGTTTTAAATTATCTATCTCTCCTCTTGCATTGCGGCAAATAAAACCTTGTGTAATAAATAATTTTTCATGTCTGAATTGCTGTAGCATTTGCAAGAGCCTTACTTTGATATTTCCAATCTGCGGTTCATCATCAACATCAATGGTCATGAATTCTATAGCAGGAAGCACTACATGCTCAACGCCCTGCTCTGTTAGATAAACACTAAACAATTTGGTAGATATCAATTCCCCTTGCGCTAATATGTCTTTATTTAATGCTTCACTGTAAGATATTTTTAAAATGATATTGAGGAATTCAAAATGTTCTCTTAAAACTTCTTCTGCAGCATTTTTGGAAGAAGGAGATGTCACCAATTCACTAATAAATTGCTGGTAACTATTTTCCAATGAATTTATTTTTTGCCTTGCTCCTGTTTTGTCTCCACGGCTTAAGTGTAAAGAAATATCTATAAGAGCATTAGTTGTTCCCGATACGGCACTCAATACGACAATTTTTTCTTCATTATCTGCTGTAATTAAATTAGCTACATGATGCATGCGCTGCGGCTGACCAACACTGGTGCCTCCGAACTTCATTATTTTCATAATTTCCCCATCTCCTAAAGGGGGTTTAAGGAGTCGCAAATATATGTGAGAAACAAGTAAGCTACGAGCGAGGAACGGAGCTACGAGCTCTGCGCCATGAATTTTACA
>MWVT01000211.1_pt1 | contig 12730 bp, 19 predicted proteins | sample 1047201 | NCBI WGS metagenome assembly MWVT01 (sample SAMN06349988, study PRJNA376086) | soil metagenome | isolation source: TG5-1 sample Antarctic (ecotone) soil | place: Antarctica | collected 2015-01-13 | reverse complement strand
GCGTCTTATAACCTCGGGCACGATCTCGACAAGCGGCACGGTGTAGGTGGAAGCGACGCGGCGCATCTTCTCCCGATCCGCGCCGCGTAAGCCGCCGCGTCGCCTCTCGGCGAGTCTATGCCCGGTTCGGTGCTGTTCGGCGTCTGCCAGCTTCCAAGCAGTAAGGAAGCGTTTAGCGCGCGCGCGGTCGCTGTCCTCGCCTTGCTCCATCTCCACTGCAACGCCGCTTCGACGGGCAAGGCGTTGTCCGATGTAGCGGTCCGCGGTCTGGAAAGGTGTCGTGCGCCCAATAGCCACGTCCATCAGCGCCAAGAAAATCGGCAAGGTCGCCGGATCAATTGTCGTGACTTTGAAGATAGCAGTGAGAGCAGCGGCGCAGTCGCTCGCGCTGTTCGTGGCGGTCGGCGCGCGGTTGGGTGTCGGGGAAAAGGCTTGTGAAGCGCTTTGTCTATGGTATGCTTGCTGTGTCATCGGAACTGTCTTTCTGATGATCCGCGCCTCTGCCTGCTAAACAGAGGATTAAGAAGTCGCTTCGACGCTCATCACGTCGGGGCGATTTCGCTTTTGTAGGGTGAACAGCGACCGCGCCGCCCGTGTAAACGTAGGTCGTCACGCCGCTTCTTTCATCGGGCGGAAGTGCTGTTGCTTGAACGCTTCAATGTGGCTCATCGCATAAGCCACGCGGCGCTCGAATTTGTAGTGGTTGATTTGGTTGCGATAGCGCAGAAGGCGCAACGTTGCAGGCGAGAGCGAGAGCAGTTTGGCTGCCTCTTCTTCTGTAATAAGCGGGTCGCGGGCTGCTGTAGAATCGAAACTCATAACGCATCTTCCTTTCAAAAAGACTTGCGTTGTGAGTGTGCCGGACTTAAACTAAATACAAATCCGCACACACAACGCGGGTGAATCAAAACATCGGGTGCGATTATGTCTTGGCGGGCTGGTCGCACTCTTTGTTTGTTTATCCAAATCCATGACGGTTATTATCCATACTTCCCCGTCCGGTTGCAATAGTCTTTTGGGGCTAAAGTACTATCACATAAGAAATTAACCGGACGCGAATACCTTATGATTTGCGTCCGGTTATAAGACTCGTCCAGTTTATCTTGAAACGTATAAGCATTTTCCTTAGTGCTTCGCCATTCGGCGGTGCGTTGTCTCCATAGTCTCTCACGAGTATCTGAGCCACATTCGCATATGTGCGGCGGCTCGGCGACTTGAGTTCGCGCAATGCCTGCGAGACGGCGCGCGACAACTCAAGCTTTTCCCATTTTGATTGATTGCCCCTATCACGCAAACCGAATTGATCTTTAAGGGCTGAAGCGGTATTGCGGACGTGTGCTCCGACGACATCCTTTATGTCAATGGGTTCTATCTGGAGTTCGTCTAGCGAAAAGTGCAGAGCGCCGTTTAGCTGGAGCAAAGTTTGGTGGAGTAGATGTTTGACAAGGTTTGCTTTGAACACGTCGGCGGTTAAATGCGTCCACTCTTGTACCGTCTCTTCATCGGTGAAGAGACTTGCGGGAAGTTTGGTCATACCGTCAAGCGTCATCTCTCCGTTACGCAGCTCACTTATCGCTTCGAGTTTGTGGATTAGGCTTATCGAGTCGCCTTCTCTTTTCACGCCTATCTGACCTTTGATCGTGACGCTAAAAGGTAATGATTCTGTTTCGCCTGTCATGCCTTCAACACCCGCGCCACGTAAGCCTTCAGCGCATCCGGCGAGACACGCACGCCCCGCCCGATCTTCGCGCCGCGCAACTTCCCTTCAGCATAAGCACTTCGCAGGTGTGACTCCGGTACGCCCGAGAGTCGCGCCGCCTCTTTGAATGAGAGCGTCAGCTTGTCGCGTAAAGGTACGGCAGAAGCGTCGTCTTGCTGCGCCCTCATCGCTTCAGACAGTGCCGCGACGAACATCGTCATACCCTGCTCGCTCGGGGCGCGTTGGAGGGCGTGTGGCGAGGGAATAGCGACGCCTTGCGACGCGCCCACGTCGCCATTGTCGCTTTGCGTCGTTACTACCCCGCGCGCCGGTGTCGAAGGCTGTCTTAGTTCCGTGGCGAGTGCTTCGACTTCTCCCCGCTCATATACCGGCACGTCGCGCGTTTTGCCGCGCTCGTAAGTCACTGACAAGCGCCCCGCAGCGGCGTAGCGTTCGACGGCTCGCGACGTCTTGTCGAGAATCTTTGCGGCTTCGTCCTTCGTGATCTTCGGCATAATTTAGCGAATAGCGACGGCTTACGACAATGGCGACAATCTTTGTTGGTATCTTATAAAACCCAAGTAAAAGCTAATAACGACACGGTGCGACAATGCCGACAAGCGGGTGTCGCTATTTCTCCTCACGCGGCTTCGTCGCCGCCACTGTGCTCCTGCGCGCCGCTCCACTTCTCGCACGCCACGCACGCCCGATGCTCGCCGCGCTCGAACCTCGGCGAATAGACCGTGCGGGTGTTACCGCACCCGCACCTCGCAACCATCCAGTAACCGTCCGCGCCCGTCCGCGTGGCATCAAGGGCGATGATGGTTAGGTCGCCGAATGTCTTACCGATCAACTCGTAATGTGGGCTGAGTGTCATGGTGCAGTCGTCGCTGTTAGTGCGTGGCAGAGGCTGATTCGTCGTCTCGCTTGGGCAAATAGCGGGCGAGCATGTCTTCTATCTGTTCCAAGTCAAATGGCTTCGGGACGAAGTCTGTAAACCCTACGTCATGCGCGAAAGTGGTCGGGTGCTTAGCTTCAACTCCGAGTCCCGGATCAGCCGATATAGCGATGATCGGCACGTGGCTACCCAACTTCGCCAGTAAGCGGATGCGGTAGGCGGCGGAGAAGCCGTCTATCCCCGGCATATGCAAGTCCATCAATATAAGGTCGGGGCGTTCACGAGTGGCGACCTTCACCGCCGTCGCTCCGTCCTCCGCCTCTACCACACGGTAGTCATGCTTCAGCCACATCCTTAGAGCGTCACGAATATCGGCACTGTCATCTACGACCATGACGACCCGTTGCGCCCTGGTGTGCGTCTCTTCATTATTCACTTCTTCCCGCCTTTCTAATTCACCATCTCCTGCCACCCGTCGCCGTGCTGCCGCATGTAGTGGCTTGAGACTACTTTACGCGAACGGCATTTCTCACACGGTTTAGTCATGCTGTGCTGCTCTTTGTCTACAGTCGCGGCAGACGTAAGGCGGCGGGTGTGGTTGGTTCATGTTTTGCTTTACCAGCGTGCTCTAGGAGTCATTCCGCTGCGAGATATATTGTGAACGGATTGATCAGTTGATAGCCGGCGAGCAATTCTTCACTCGCCCGCCACGTTTTCGCTAACTCGAAACGCCAGTCGTCAAACATATCTACGCCATAAAACCAGAAGAATTGGTGAGCATGGCAGACGAAATACTGACTGCTTCTGATGTTTAGATAACCGTCATTGCTAAGGCAATCAGGACAGACGCCGAACACGGCGGCATCGGCTATGCGGGTTGCTACTTCTATCACTTCTTCCCGCCCTTCATGCTGCTTCTTCTTCTTCGTCATCTATACCTTCAGACGCCATTTTTACGGCTAATAAAGCGACTTCTAACGCTTTACTTACTTCTGCCCATGAGATGGGGTGTTCCTTCAAATAGCGGTTCACTGTGCCGATAATCGCGTCTGCTAGTTGCTCACCGTTACCTTGCTTCAACGCCCCGCCCATCCGGTACTGCTTGACCATCCGTACAGCATCGCCGATTGAAGGTTGCGCTTCACACAAGTCGAGCGCGACCGACAGCATTTCGCCGGGGTTGTTTATACGACCGAGTTCTGCCAGCACAGACGGCTTCCACGCTTTTTCACCCCTCCCGCACGCATCCCTTTCTACTAACCATTTAAGCCGTCCTTCTTCAATTTCTTGTGTGAGCAAATGGAGAGCGCGCGTCCTGTATAGAACCCCATCACGCGCACGCTTCGATTTCGCCCGCTCAAAAAGTCCCATACTTTCAAATCTCGCCATCGTACCCGCATCAAACTCGGCTTCAATCCCTTTCGGTCTGCCGCGCTTCCGCGTCGGTTGATTATCGGCAGACTTTACCGGAAATCCGTCGCTCACTTCTTCCCGCCCTTCTTCGCCGCGCGCTTCTTCGGCGCAGCTTGCCCGTTCGTCGCTGCAACCTTCGTCGGCGGTCGCCCCTGCGGACGATCTTCAACCGCTGCCAAGTCCGCACGCCGGATCATGTACACGTTGGCGAACTTCTCAGCCTTCAAGCGGTCGTGTTTGATGAGTTGCAAAACACGCTGCCGAGTGATGCCGAGATGTTGCGCCGCGTCGTTTGTCGAGATGAATTCGTCTGCCTTCATGCCGCGCATTATACAGAACATCTATTGTCACGTAAATATATTTTCACATTGCAACACTTTTCGCTTGACAATAGTTTATATGAGAGTAGAATAACACTTGTCAGACAGCAATAGATAAGGAGCACAAGACAATGATTCAACTCACCTCAGCCGCCACACTCGAAAAGGCAATCAACAAAGCACGCACCGTCAAGCCTTTGGTTCGCGTCGCCAAGTTCGGACGCTACACCGTCACCAATAAGCAGACGGGCGCAACCTACACCGTCGAGTGCATGAAGCGGGAAGGCAAACGCTTCGCACATTGCACGTGCAAGGCGGGCGAACGTGGTCAAGCCTGTTACCACTTGGCAAGCGCGGTCGCCGCTCACATCCAGCTTGCGACGGAGCGCGCACAGCTCAACTTCTAACGCACGAAGGGCTAGGAATGGAGAAAACATCCCTAGCCCCTCTCCCCTCACCCACGTATCACATCCCGGAAGGAAAACAGGATGCAACGCCGACAAACTATCACAACACCGCCACCGGCAACACGCCAGCCAACCGCAACACAGCGGCTTGAGAGTGCCCGCACGCGCGTCAGGTTTGCCCTGTGCTGCGCCGACGACGGAGAGCCTACCTTCGACACCCTTGACGCAATCTCGCGCGCCCTAGTCGCTGCTACGAGCGAGCTTGAGACGCTTGCAATCCAACTCGACACACACGCCAATAGTGAAAGGATGAGTGCTTAGTGACAACACGCAGGCGAACGGCAAGATGTGATGACGGTAAAAACGAAAGCTGCTGTCCCCTCGCTCTGGGCAAAGGCTTACTACAAGCAAAGACGGCTGGCTGGCACCCACCAGATAGTATGGTTTTTTGAACACGATGATGCGGAGTTGCGCCTGCTCTCCTTCAAGAAGTTGTCCTCATATGTACGTTGTCGGAAGCAGCCTACGATCCACGGTTTGTGAAAAGACACTGCAATGACTGGAACTTCTTCGCGAAAGGGCCCGGCACTAACTCCCGCGCCCTTTTGATTGTTAATTATTCAACACAGGGCGGGCGTTGATTCTTCGCGGTCAGTGCCCGCTCTGTATATCTGCTTACTCTTGACGCAACTCCGTAGTGGACGTAGAGTGCGCGCGCGTCCCTAGAGTCATGATTGGGGCAGCAGCCTTCCGCTAATCCTCCTCTCATTGCTCGCTAGTTCTCCGCGCACTCCGGCCCTCGAGAAGGTACTCCTGTGTATCGTTCCTTCGCCGGAATCACACCTCGCTCTCTTGCCCTTCCTTACAGGGTCCTCACGAGCCGTGGTCTCATCCACGCCGCTTTCCCCGAAAGAAGGACAAACCCCTCTCACCGCCGTTCCTCTACGGCAGAAAGAGTCGGCTATGCATCTAACTACTCTCCTCACCAGCACGCGCCGTGCCCTGCGCCCCTTCGCCGTGCTGACCCTCGTCGCTGTAACGGCGACCGTCGCCTTCGCCGCCGTGCGTCTGAGCAGGACCTCGTTCACCGATGAAGGGACGACCCTGTCCTCCTGCGGTCGTCTGACCGGACTGGGTAATCAGGACGTGACGATCGTCATGTCGACCACAGGCGCGGCGTCGACCAGCTGCACCAATCCGGGCGGCAACAACCCTCCCGGACAGCAAGTGCCTGTCTCGCCGTCGGGTTCGACCACGATACCTTCGACGCAGATCAAGAACGGCAGCCTGAGCTTCTGCGTCGAGACCATAGCTCCGTCGGTGACGGCGGAGGAGGCGGGATGCCCGCGACCTTTCACCGCCCAGGTGACCGACGTGCAGTTCGAGACCGCGACCATGACCGTCATGCAAGGCGGCGAGGTGGTCTTGTCCCAAACCTTCGACCCATCCCGGTAGTAGTAAAGCCGGGAGCGGAGTTCGGATCGTCTTCTGACGACAGCAGAGGCGCGACACCCTTTAAGTGTTGCGCCTCTGCTGCTTCTCGGAACTGCCCCTCATCACGCTCGCGCCTCATGCGAGCATCAGCTAGTCCGTCTCGTCCAACTCCGCGTGACGCCCGCGCGCGTGTGGTAAGGAATGACCTTTTGCAAATTTGCAAAAGGTCTGTACGCATGTCGCCCGTGCGTGTGTGGAAGGAATGAAAATCTTTCCACCGTGGTGGAATCCCCTCTGATATTGCCCGTGCGTGTGTGGAGGAAGGGTTGTGCACCACGGTGCACGGACATTTACTCGAAGCAGGCGAGGTTGACGAAAATCTTTCCGCAATTGCGGAAAGTTCTCTACCTGAAGGGCAGGCACGCGAGATAGCAGCGGGCGCGCGCCTATTCGATAACGCGACGCCGGAAGTTGGCACTTAAAAGGGGTTCAAAACCTTTCACTTTCCTTTCATTTTCCTACCATTTTCCTACCACTGTTCTCTGCTTATTCTCTGCTACTTCGCGGGCGTGTGTGTGGAAGCAATGTGCACAATTGTGCACAGATTCTTTGGCGTTCGGGTAGAGATGTTTCCCCAATTGGGGAACTGAGTTTCCCCCATGGGGGAAAGGTTCTCGTCAACGGTAGAAACATGCGCCGCACGACGCATCGAATCAGCACAAATAGCCTTCGCGCCGTGGTTGCATCTTCTACTTGGCGAGATGTGGAACCATTCTCGCTCGCGCGTTTTTGTGGGACATGTTCAGGTATGCGCTGGACGTGGTGGTGCTGCTATTGCAGCTCCTGACCGAGACACCTGTGATGCCTGAGATTGAACCATCACAGTTGATATACTCACATCAAACAATCGCATTGAGTGAGGTAGTCGCAGAGTGTGAGGCGGCAGGACTAGATGCCGTGTCATACGTTTCAATCGTCAATTGCAAACTGCTGTGCGATTGCTCGCTGTGGAACGCGCGGCACGTGCTAATCCACGATTCCCAATGCGTGTCTGTTGAAGAGTTGCATGGGTGTCGCGTTGATCGTGTCAAGGGCATGAGCCTTGCTGCCTAATCCTCTCTTACGCTCCCCGCTTCTTCCGCACTACTGCCACGACACCAGCTATGCCTGTGCCAAGTAGCAGCCACGTCGCAGGTTCGGGCGTCAGAACAGGTGCTTCGTAACGCACGGATGCAACCTCGTAAAAATTACCGTTTGAGTTGTAGATGAACTGCACGAGAGCTTCGCCGCTACCTGAGAGTTCGAGCGAGAAGATGGGGGGAGAGGGCCCGGGCGTAATCGTCCCGCCAAAAGTGATGGGCACACGGTAGCTTATGGAACCGCCTGTGGTAGGTAAAGTAACGGTGGGTGCGAGCACTGCAAAAAACCCTGAAAATGGCTCAAAAGGGTAAGTAACGCCATCGCGCGTGATCCTTCCAAAACGCAAGCTGCTACCTGTTGCGGAGAATCCGAGGTTGAGCGTGGAGCCGGGTGCGCATGGCGAGCAGCGGTTGTTGAGCGAGTTGACATCAATCGCGTCTGCGGAAAAGCTGATAGCGGTCGAGCCGCCAGCGTTGGAGTAACTGAAGGAGTAGAAATTGATCAGAGGACGGCTCGCGCCCCCGGCTCCGTTGGCAATCACAAACGGCTCGGCTTGTGCGTTGATTGTTAAGCCTGCGCAGGCGAGTAAGATAAGCGAGAATGTGCGTGCGAGGTATCGCATTGTGAGGTTTCCTTCGGACGTGAGATTTGGGGGACGCGAGGTGGCAAACGTCGAGACTTTACGGCGGAGAGCGTATGGGCGTCAAGGAGTGTTGAGCCCGCGCGCGTGTGGAAGGAAGGGTCAAATTGTCCCTACGTAGGGACGTTTTGACCGCGTGTGTGTAAAGGCAATGCCCAAAGGTCAAAACCTCTCTCCGGAGAGAGAATCTGACGGGATATGAGGCACGAACCCTGTGGAACTTGGTTTGGGTGTGCAGCAAGGTTAAATCCTCCTTGCGCAAGGAGGATTTAACCTTCTCTCATCACGCATTAGTTGCCAAGTGCGAGGAAAGAGAACAAGAGGAGTGGCTTATGAAAGCCTCTAATCTTAAATGGACAGCAGCACAGTTGAGGTACGAAATGCGCGCTGCGAAGTCAAAACGTCGATTCGAATCGACGTTTTGACCTTTGAGCATCATACGCAAAGGTGCGTAGCGCAACGCATGTTTGGCGACTTATGGAATCAGCAATAAGAGTTGCGCGCGTAACCTTGCCTCTGCTTCACCGAAGAAGTGGAACCCTCTCAAGTCTTTTATCGCCTGAACACAATAACCGTATTGTCTTGCCCGTTCTTAGCAATCCACAAGGCGAGTGAGACAGCGAGCACTAAATCATCGTGCGTGCCTTCGCGCCACGCGCCGTATGAGTCATGCGCCGTGTCGAGATTGATCTTGACTTGGAAGTTCTCAAGTTCCCGCACGAGCGTTTGCGCCTCGGGTAATTCCTCCGCGATCTTCAGTCGCTCGCTCTGCAATGCAACTTGCGCCGCGCTCACCAAGTCGCGCTTCGGCACGCGCGTCAAACCATTCTCGCGCGTCACAGAGTCGCCGCCGGTGATCTGTATTGGTTCAAGCTGCGCCCGCATCCGTTCATTCTTGAACAAGTCAACGACAGGAGCGCCAACGCCCGTCGCGTCAACTGCTAAGACAGGGCGCATACGTCCGGCGATTATCTGCACCTCCGCGCTATTCATCATGCGGGCGGTATCGGCGACGATAGCAGGGTAGGACGTGCGAAGTTCCCACCGCTGAAGGTGACGGCAGAGAAGTGTCATATCCTCGCCTGTTCCCTGTCGCTCTAAGATAGCAATCGCCGAATAGTCGGCAGCTTGCCCTAAGTCCAACCCGACGAAACAACTGTTAGGCATTCCCATATGTTCACCACTGACAGACTCAAACCCATAGCGGCTTAACATCAGGGTCAAGCGCGCGGCGTATATCGTCATAGGAAAATACTTGATCGGTGTTCTCGACAAACGTGCACAAGTACTCTTGACGAAACCACCAGTCTCCGATGCGTGCGCGCTCTGCTTCTAACCACTCAGGCGAGATGCGCGGGCAATCATGCGCGGTGATCTTCACCCGCTGCCACTCGTCGCCGCCTTCCGTCCATTCCGTGTGGAAAAAACCACGCTTGCCGAAGGGCGTAGTAAGCAGCACGATGCGCCCGCCTGACACCGCAAGCATCGGGCGCACTGCTTGATAGAGTTCATCCGAGACGCGCGACGCTTCGTCAATGATGAGCAGGTCAACGCCGGAGAAGCCGCGTATCGTCGCTTCTTTTCCGGGCAAGGCGACGATCCGCGCGTCGTTTGAGAACTGCATTCGCAGCGCCGATTCTTCGCGCGCTTGAATCTGTTCACCACTCAGCACGCCGTAAGCCTGCTTAACCTTTAGGAAGAGTTCCTGCGATTGTCGCAGGGAAGGCGAGAGCAAGAGCACAAGCGCGCCGGGTCGGTGTAAGGCTTCGTGGAGGGCTAACAGGGAGGTGACGGTTGACTTGCCAGCTTGACGCGAACAGAGAAGCGCAACTTGACGCTCAGTGCTGCGCAGTACATCCGCCTGCCAATCGTCGGGCGAGATACCGACACGACGCGCCAAAGCTACGGCGTCGCTTCGTTCCGCCTCTCGCTGTCGGGCGAGAAGGTTACGCGCCGCCTGGATCAGTAGCGGATTGCTCGATGAGTCGTTGTGCTTCTCGTAAAACATCTTGCTCGTTTAGTCCGTGCGCCGCTGCCATCTGTCGCCAATCCGACACGCTCATATCAACGTCAACGCTTTGGCGTGGCTTGCCCTCTGTGCGGTCGCCAAGCTCACGCGCTGCGCTTACGTCGCCCTGTGCCGCTGCGACGCACACACGAAGCGCTATGACCTCTGCAAAGGTGCGCCCGTGCGGGTCGTTTGGTACGGGTTGCGAGAGTTGACGACGGAAAGACTCCGATAGCGTGATTGACTTCGGACGCCCCGCTGGGTTGCCGCTTGTCCCTTTTGGGAACGGTTTAAGGTTGGCGAGGCTACGCTTGCGTGCGTCGCTGGTGCCTCGCTGTTTATCTGTGGCTCGTGTGGTCATCCGCTACGCCGCTTGTGGTCGCCGTCTCACAACCGCGCCGCCGATGTTCGACGCCTCGGATTGAAGTTGACGCACGAGCGCACGCGCTTCGTTCGCGTCCATGCTGGAAACCCTCGAATCCGCGTGTGCGCCCTGCCACGCATTAACCTTCGCGTTGTATGCGGCTTGTGCCGCCTCAAGCCGGGGCTTTTCCTCAAGCATCGCAGCGTGAAGTGGTTCCATCTGCGCCTTGTGCTCGGCGGCTTCGGCGTCAAACATCTCAACGCGAAGGCTGGCGTGCCTCAATCGCGCCGCGTTTAGGAATAAAGGCAACTCGTCCAGACGTTGCCTCAACTCGACGCTGAGTTGCGCGTCGAAAATAGTCGCCGGGTCGCTTAACCTCGCCATCGCTTCCTGCTGCTCGCGCTCCAACTCGGCGACCTCTGCCGCCGCCTCTGTGACTTGTGCGCGTATCTCTTCGCTTGTTTGTATGGTCGTTTCGTTCATCCGTTCAACTCCTTAGTTATCAGTCGTAAGTTTCCGCTATCCGACAATCCTGCTCGCTCTCTTCGGTGCGTCTCCAGAGCGAGTACGGGGTTAATGGGTCACGGCTGTTGATGCCGACGCAAGCGAATCCCTCCCTCTCTAGTACCGCGTGGTAGCCGACCAGCCTCCGCATCAACGCGCCACCCAGAGCCTGTCTCGCGTGCCAACCCATCTCATCCACTGACGGCTGCTGTGCGGTGCGGTAGGAGAGGCGAACCGACTTACCGTCGTTGTACTTCTCGACTTTGAAGCCGGGGATGCGCGCCCCGCGCATCCCTTCCGGGCTGTCGAGTGATACAACGCGAGTCGGCTCGAATTCGCCGTTGATGAGCGCGCTGCGAACTTCGTGAACCAACCTGCCGTGATCTCTCTTCCCCATTGTTCCTTCTCCGCGTTGATCGTCATTCGCGCATCTCCTGTTTCGGTTGCCAGCCGGAGGCGATGAGCGCCTGCCGGGTCAGTTCCTCTTCACCTTCAATTGCTTCGAGTCCCTCGTCGGTGAGCGGTCGCCCGCAGCCTTCGGCTTCGATTGCTTCACGTTCAGCGAGTTCTACAGGATCAAGTTCAACTGTCAGTTCGGCGGGTTGCGCCGCCTTCGGACGGGTCACGAGAACCATGTGCTTTCGTTCGAGCGGCACAGGCGTTTCCACGATGTAATGCCGCCAGTCTTCGGAGCATTCGCGGGCGACTCGTGCGGGCGTGTTCGTGATCTTCAGCGGAGCACCGCACTCCGGGCACTCTGTTATTTTCGTGAATGAAGGCAGCGAGGCTTCTCTCACATTACCCGCCTTCCGTTTGTCGAGTAGGTCGCCGCGCTCGCCGCGATCTTCGACAACTCGCGCACATTCAGCGGTGGCGAGCATGAGTTATTGAGGTCATGTAGCGCGTCGAGAATCTCATCTTCGGACGCTCCCGCGCCGCGCATCGCTGCCGCACGTCTAAACAGCGTGTCATTGCGTGCGCCTTCCCCGATGTTGCCCACTGTCCATGCGCCGCGCTTCTCGAAGCCTGTTGGCGGTGTGCTTCGTCGCTCCGGTCGCCTCGGCTCTGCTAGTTCAAGCATCAGCTTGTATGGCAAGTCGGCAAGCGTCGCTTCGTCGGATGTCCATTGATAGCGGTTTCCGCTTCTGTGCAGTGAAGGCGCGGCGACGATATAGCCGCCATTTCCGCGCACATCTAAGCCAGCGCCGAGCTTGCCAGCACTATTGCGTATATCTGCTTCTGGCATTCGGAATAGGAAGTGACGCCCGCCACTGCCTGTTATCGCTTCGACGGTCGGGGGGAACGGTTCCCCGATGCGCTCGAAAAGCGCCTGTAGGCTCTCCCATCCACCATGTTTCGGGTCAACGTCAACGGCGAGAAGGTCAGATACTTTCCCTGTCCTAATACCTATGTTGGCGGACGGTGCTTTAGTCCACCACGCTCTTATGGTCGCCTCGTCAGTTGTCGCATTCTTAAGTCCATTCGGAGCGAGTGAGTAAATCGGATGCTTCGCCAGTCTGTCGCAATCCGCCTTCCCGCAAGTGCAGGCGTCGCCCGTCCACGAGTGGAGAGGGAAAACGTGCCAGCCAAGCGAGGCATAAGCAAGCGCCTGAGTGAGCGGGTCGAGAGACTCGCTAGGGGTCGGTTCTGGGGTCGTTTTCGGGGTCGCTTCGGAAGGCTCGACTATACACGCCGACGGGACATAGCTTTTGTTTTCACCCGCATAAACATTGGCTTCCGTGAAAGTCGGAGCGTAATTTTCCCGCACATCGGCGGATGTGTCGGCGGGCGCGTGTGACTCGTCGGAAAAGTCGGATTCGGAGAGGTCGAAAGGCGGGAATTCGGGTTCGTCGTCGGCTCGCTCGTCGGCGTGTAGCACGTTACCACTTACAGAGTAATACAC
>MWVT01000209.1_pt1 | contig 12742 bp, 18 predicted proteins | sample 1047201 | NCBI WGS metagenome assembly MWVT01 (sample SAMN06349988, study PRJNA376086) | soil metagenome | isolation source: TG5-1 sample Antarctic (ecotone) soil | place: Antarctica | collected 2015-01-13 | reverse complement strand
CCCCCCAGCCACGCCCCCCCCTGTAACCCCCCCGAACCCTAAAAACAGGGTTACAGGGGGGGCAAATGGCAAGGTTGATGATGCACTCGTGGCTTTGGACGTGTTCGCATCCGTTGGTGCAGAGTCCTTTAAGGTGCTGTTCAAGGATGATGGGGCGAAGTCGGTTGATGTTGTTGATGCACATGCCACACTTGCGAGTCTTGCGCGTTCGATGCCTGATTACTTAGCCTGTGCGGACGGGAGAAGCGAAAGCTTTATCCTCGATGTGAAGGAAGGCGGCGGGCATCTCATCCAAGTTGATGAGGCAAACGGACAAGTGCAAAAGATGCTTGCGGATGTGTCTTTCGCCACGATTGAAACAAGCGACGGTAACGGGCAATCGTGGCTAGCCTTTAAGAATAAGGGCGAAGCGGATGCCGTTAAAGAACGGTTGTTTGCCACGCTGAAACCGTTGGGCGCGAATAAGGGCGCGTCCGGCGGGCTTCGATGGATTGGTTCGCTTAACTTCAAACCGGAACGCACCCGCGAGGACGGCACACACCCGCGCGTGCAACTTCTCGCGTTTAACATCGGACGATTCACAAGCGCGGATGAGTTGGACGCGCTCGGCTTACTTGGCGCGGCGGAAACACCGAAACCACGCCCTTCTATCATTATCGGAAGCGGTGCGGGCGGGCGGATGCCGGATTATCAAAGGGCTGTTTCGAGTGTGCAACGGAAAGAGAACGGCGAGATTGATAGAAGCGCGGTTGACTTCCATTTTGCATGTGTCGCCCTAAGCTGGGGGCGGTCAGAGTCCGAAACGATTGACGCGCTTAACATTCATTCTCCAAAGGCGCGCGAACGCAAAGACGGTTACGCCGTCAAGGTTGTGACCGATGCCGCGCGCGTCACCGTGCCGAAACACCGGGCGGACGTTCGACCGTCGCCCGTGCCTTCACCGGATACCGGACAGTCACCGGAAACCGAACGAAACTTTAACGAAACTTTGACGGACTTTGACGTTTCGCCGGACATCGAAAATCTAAGAAAACCTAAGATTGTGCCGGATGAATCCGCACCAAAGGCAGAGCCGCACGGTTTCGGGCGCGCATATCAGGCTTGGAGTTTCCCGACGGCGAGCGGCGCATCGTCTTACGCACCAAAGGATGAGCGATGACGATCATCTCTAAAACTTCCGTGTCGGCACGGCGGTTTGAGGCAAAGTGCAAATTTGCACCTTGATACAAGCGGCATTCGCGGAAGAAGAAGCCAAGCGTTTTTATGACTACAACGTAAAGGAAGGATTCACGATTATGAGCAGCGAACAACCAACCGGCACACCGAACACCGAAACGCCGGACACTAACCGCCCGCTATTCGACGCGGCGACAATCTTTAACGAACTTTTCAGCGATGCAGAAGTCGCAGCCGGTTCAAGTACAGGTTGCGCTTAACGTGACACGGGATGAGGGTTCAATCGTGCGGGCGATAAGTAACAACGTGAAGAACAACGGCGAACTGCGAACAATCATTCGTGAAGAAGTGGCTTATGGTTAAGGCGACGCCGGACACGGGCGCACACCATGAAGGGAAGTTATGAGCGTACAACAAACCGAAACAATTTATGAACGCATCCGCCGCAAAGCACGCGACGCAGAAGCTGCCCGCATCGAGGCTTGGCGCACCGGAGTCGCGGCGTGAACCCTGAACGACTGATAACGAAAAGGAAGATGAACCAATGTCACTACAAACGAAACACCGAAACCTAAGCACGGAGCAAGTAATCAAAAATCACAACGCACGAATGGAAGCGTTCGCACAAGCCGAGCGCGACGCACAAGCCGAACGCGACCGCCGCAACACGGAAGCGGGCGAACGATACCGCGCCGGACTCGAAGCGAAAAGAGAAGCCGAGCGGCAGAAGATGGAAGCCGCGATAGATACGCGCATCGAACCGGAAAAGACGCGCATCCGCCGCGAATGGTTAGCCAACCATCCCGATAAGAGCGACGCCGCTTTCGAGCAAGTGTGGCAATCGCACTTACGCCCGAACGTCGTCGAGAACCTAGAACGCGCGGAAGGCGAAGCGGCGATGAGCCGGAAGCGTGCATCGGGAAATTACAGGGTTTGATATGAAAGCAGAAGCTACCAGATGACAGAATCACGCGGACACGGCGACAAGTTAAACCGAAAGCAGGAGCAAGCTATCGCGGCACTTCTTTCCGCATCGTCAATCAAGGCGGCGGCGGACGTGTGCGGCATGGCAGAAGTCACTTTGTGGAGATGGTTGCAACTTCCTGACTTCCAAGCTGCCTACAGACAAGCCCGGCGGCAAATCGTGGAACGGGCGGTTAGTGAGTTACAGGCGGCAACGGGTGAAGCCGTCGAGACACTCAAGCGCAACCTTCATTGTGAGAATCCGGCGGTCGAGATTCGCGCCGCGCACATCATCTTGGAACAGGCAATTAAGGGAGTCGAGTTGGTGGATTTACAAGAGCGTGTCGAGCGTTTGGAGTCATTGCTGGAGACTCAAGAAAAGGGGAAGGCTAAACGATGGGCTTAAAGGAAACATTGAAGCGATTAGAAAAAGCGGCTATCAATCCGGCGGGCGATTTTGACTTGAGGCGATTGACGGATGATGAGTTGCTAGGAATTGAAGCGGCTTTAAGTAGAACCGTCTCCGGTGAATTCGCGGATGCGAATCTGTCACCGGAACTTGAGGCGGCACTGAAAAGAGTGAGGGTGACGATGCCAAGTTAGCGCAACATGGTTAATCAAGGGTTTTCAAGTTTTGCGCCCGTCGCGCTTGCCGCATGAGCGATAACAACATCCATGAGCATGACGTAATGCGTGAACATGCGCGGGCGTGTCTTTCGCTTGCCGGAGTGTTGCCCGTGGGCAACAAAGGCTCAAGGCTTCACGATTGCGACATTTGAGGGACATTTGAGAGGCATTTTAATATCAAGAAAAATGCCGCAATCGAACAAAGATTCGATATTTGCTACGGGTCAACGCGCGCGGGCGAAGATGATTATATGTCTCGCGTGCGCGCGTGCAGTTGTCAACCGTTCGGTGATAGCGAACAGATTACCTCTCTCGCGCGCGTGCGCGTGTAGTTGAGGGTTCGGAAGTTCCGAACCCTTCAAGGCGAACCCGCGCGGGCGCAGTTGTTCGACATCTGCGAACAACATAGAACCGGCACGCGCGCGAAGCTATTAAGAATCCGTAAGGTTAAAGACGGGGAAACATCAAGGAACGGGCGCGGGCGATGTCGGCTTTGTTTGGTAAAGCGGTAATTGAATAATCAGTTAGATTTCAATTATGGCAGACGGTAGCTTTTGAGTTGTGACACCTAAAAAAGCAGAACCCGTCAACCGGAGTTGACGCCGCCTTTGATAAATAGAAAAAGAATGAACTTATCGAGGGCGGCAAAAGACAACCCGCGCCGGAGCGGTGCGAATCTTGCGGACGGGCAACGGTGAATTTCACCATCACGCCGGGAACGAAAGACAGGCTAACCGATGAGCATTGAAAGCAGAATTGAACGATTAGAACGCGACGCCCGCCCGGTGCATGGTTGCACTTGCCACAAACCACGAATCCGGTACGTTGCGCCTGACGCTGTTCCGGTGGATGAGAGATGCGACTATTGCCGCCGGAGCGGGCGCGTTTGGTGCATCATTGATGTGTCGCCTGACACGACATCAAAGCAAGCGCAAGATGTTGTGGTCGGACGCACATTAGCGCGAAGTTGAAAAACCGTTCAAATCTTGCTCATCATCGTAGTTCGTTCGCCGCAAGATGATGTACTTAGAACCTGACAAAACCTGACATTTTCATTATCACGGCTGATAATACTGTTTATGGCATTTGGCATTCGCAAGTGTGTAATGGCAGGATGATTTATTGATCCGCAAAGCACTGTTATATTGCGCTTTGTCAGATAACATGCGTCACAAGAGTGTTATCTGACTTTTTGCATATAAACGCTAGTTAGACCGCTTCGAGGTAGCTGTTAGGAATAAAACTGAGGTAAAGATAATTTATGAAACTTTGCAATGTAACCCTCTTCATGATCCTGATCTTCCTTGCTTCGTCCCCGGTTCCGGCGCAAAAGATCGTGAAAGAATCTATACGCTCACAAGGGGAAGAGCGTATCTACTACCTTTTCACCCCTGACAAAATCAGTTCGACTGCGCCCGTCCCTCTGATCGTCCTGCTGCACGGTTCAGGACGCAACGGACTCTCACTCGTCGAGAAGTGGAAAGAGCTTGCGAAGAAAGAAATGATCATTATTGCTGGACCGGATGCTCTCAACTCACAGGGATGGAAGATACCGGAGGACGGACCAGATTTTATCCATGAACTCGTCGAGACGCTTAAAGCTAAGTACCCGATAAATGCGCGCCGGGTGTACCTATTCGGACACTCGGCAGGTGCCGGACAAGCTCTGTATCTTTCGTTGCTTGAGTCCGAGTATTTCGCCGCGACGGCTGTTCATGCTGGAGCTCTAAGGACACAGGATGGTCCATACATTGACCGAGCGCAGCGCAAAATCCCGATTGCCATTTTCGTCGGGACGAATGATCAATTATTCCCACTTCCGGTGGTCCGAGCCACACGTGATGCGCTGAACTCCCGTGGTTTCAAGTCAGAGCTGACAGAGATAAAAGGTCACACGCATTGGTATTATGACCGCGCAGCAGAGATCAATCAGAGTGCGTGGGAGTTCTTGAAAGGGCATGAGCTTGGCGGAGAGCCGAAGTATCAGCTGCACCGATTTAGCAGGTGATAAGTATTAGGATTTACACGCTGGTTCGACTTAGTTACTGTGATCCATGATGCGGTCTAACAATTCGATGAAGGTGACTCGCCTTCAGCTCGCACCTTATCTCAAGCGTTAGATGGCTTCTCGGTAATGAGCGATGAGTGTAATCAGAGCATACAAATTGTCGTTACTGCTTCCGCTAATTGTTCCAGCGTTGCTTGCTCCTGTTCTTCCTATTTTGTCCGGCTTAGGTATACCGTTTCCTGAGTGGCTTGCGGGAGCGGTGTACTTTACTGTTTATTCGGGCATCATCGGCGGCATACCTTATTTGGTGTTGGTTGCTCTGTTATTACTGTGGGCGCGAGGCAAGAGCGAAGCTCAGTTTAGGCGTGGTCTAGTTTTGTCACCGCTTTTGATGTTGCCCATAGTTTGCGTTTTGATTGAAACGGTCAGTTTGCTTCGCTTCGGATTAGATTCTACTTTATCGGAGTTAGGAGAGGTCATAGTTTTCTACACTCCGTTTGTGCTTGGCTTCGGATATGCGTATGTTTGCATCGTGCTTAGTTCTGTCTGGGCGTTGCGTCGGGCGGGATGGCTAGATTCTGCCGCACCCGCCATCTAACAAATCATTGGACGTGAGGGCGAAACAGCGACTTTGTTAAAAACGTCGTCCGTTTTCCCTCAAGTTGCGTGGCGGCAGTTTCGCCCCACGTCAATTCAATCGTTAGGTGCTTCCACCATTAATGGATTTGCGATATGGTCAAAATATTCGTTCTTATTTTAATTGCATTTGTTTCGGTAGGCTGCACCTCTTACCGTCAGGAAGAAGTTAGCTTCCGTAACGGTAACACGACGCTTCACGGCACTTTGTATGTTCCGACTGGTAAAGCCAGACATCCAGCGATGATTTTCGTTCACGGTTCGGGACGTTCGACACGCGAAACTTTTCGATATTATGCCGACTTGTTTGCTCGAAAGGGATTAGCGGTTCTCATTTATGACAAACGCGACATCGGCTCAATCACCGCCACCGAATTGGTTTCTTCCGAAGATTTGGCGGGCGATGTGTTGGCTGCCGTGCAGTTGCTCAAAAGACGAGATGACATTGACGCGCAACGAATCGGATTGTGGGGCGGCAGTCAAGGTTCGGGAATCGCGGCGATAGCAACGGCACAATCCAAAGACATTGCTTTTCTCATCAGCGTATCGGGCGGCGGAGTTTCTTACGCGGAATTAAATCCTTTTCAAAAGGCTAACCGCCTTCGCGCTCAAGGGTATTCCGAAGCTGAAATTCGTGATGCGGTTGCCGCCATCGAGCGGCTTCAGGAATATGTGCGGACGAGAAATAATCCAGAGGCGGCGCAAGCGGTTCTTGACCGTGCTTGGGAGAATCGTTGGGCTTCCGTCATTTTTCCGTCAAGGAGAATTCCGACGGCGGAAGAACTCAAAACATGGATGCAGTGGCGCGATATTGACGGCACTTCAATACCCGATTGGGAGCGCGTGAAAGTTCCGGTGCTGGCATTTTGGGGCGAGCAAGATACGGTTGTTCCCGTGCAGGTAAGCGTCGAGAGAATCCGAGAAGCGTTACGGCGTGCCGGAAATCAAGATGTAACGATTATAATAGTTCCAAGAGCCGACCATAACTTGATGCGACCGCCTAATCCTGAGAACTTACCGGCAGCAGAGTATTTAGAAACGATGGTTGAATGGACTTTGAAGCGGGCGCGGATTTCCGGTTAAGCCGCACCTAACAAATCATTGGACGTGAGGGCAAAACAGCGACTTTCTTATCGCGTTGTCTTTTAACCCTGACGTTGCGCGTGGCGGTTTCGCCCCACGTCAACTCCGCCATTCGGCACTTTTTTGTATTTACTGACAGATGCTAAATTAAAATAATTATGAAACTAACTTCAACAATTTTGACGATTGTAGTTTCTGCTCTTTTGGTTACGAACGCGCAAGCGGGCGGAATCGAGTGGAAAACACAACTCCAAATTAAACTTCCGGCTGAAGCGAAAGTTTTGGCTTATTCTGCCGATGGCTCACGCATTGCGGTTGGTCATTCCGATGGGCGCGTTTCGATTTGGAACGTCAAATCTGGTGAATCCGTACAAACCCTAAATGCACATTCTAAGGAAATTAATTCGGTTCAATTCATCAAACAAGACACGCAGCTTCTCACAATCGGCGATGATAATCGAGCGCGGCTATGGTCAACTTCGGATTGGAGCGGGGCGGGAGAGATTGAAGGCGTAGCTTTTGCTGGCGGCGTTTCTCCTGACGGACTTTTGTTAGCCGCTCAAGACCCGAAACAAGCCGTTTGGGTTTGGGACTTGGCGACCTTGAAGCCATTCAAACAGCTTTCCGAAGCCGGCAAAGGCGGAGCGGACAGCGTTACTTTTACCGCTGATGGCAAATACGTTGCGTCCGATTCCATTAAACCTTTACTAATCAATGTCGAAACAAAACAAAACTTCTCCTTTGACAATATAGGCGATAAAAAAACATCCGTAAAAATTGAACAGCAAGGCAATCAAGCATCCATTTCGCTTGGCTCAATGCAGGAGGATGACGCGCCAACACACAGACTGATTCCAAGCAGAGTCGGTTCATTTCTTGCACTTGCACGCGGCTGGTATGGACAACCAACATTTTTCGATTTGTGGGATACCAACTCCTCAAAACGGCTTTTGCGTTTCAAACCGAAAGATGCTGGAACTTTGATGAGTTTTTCTTTTGACAATTCTTTGTTAGCCATCGAAGGTTCAGAAAAAGTAACGATACTAAGAATTTCCAGCGGAAAACAAGATTCTTCAGTCAAAGGTAGCGGGATAATGCAGTTTTCGCCGAAGTCAATGGAGTTAGCTGTGACAGACGGAAGCACTTTGATTATTTATGTTCCAAAGAAATGACGTTAAAAGCACTGCAACTAACGCCGTGCCGAACAAATCAATGGACGTGAGGGCGAAACAGCGACTTTTCCAGAGTCCATAAAAGAGAAGCGGCGCGAAGCATTCAAGACTTCGCGCCGCTTTATCGCTTCCTATTTACTTCCTATTTTTAGGTGCTGGCGGGCAAGGCGCGCGGTGTAAGTGTTCGGCGCATCACTTGCGCGCATTTGTTCGGCGGCGATGTGCGCGGCTTTCGCGTCAAGGCGTCCGCCGGTTAAGTTTTTAATATCGTTCATCATCGGCTTTCCTCTCTTTCGGCGGCGCGGCGTGTTTGTGCGGCAAAGTGGTTACGCAACATGGCTTCGACGTACTGCGGCGATTCGTCAATCCGGTACATATCAAGGCTTGAAATCTCATCGCCCAGCCCGTTGTACATGCTGTCAGGGATGAGCGGATGATTCATCAAAGCGGCGATGAGTTGCGCCAAGCCCGTAACGCTTGATAAGTCATTGGTGAAGTGGTCACGGGCAAGTGTCGGACGCGCGGCTACTGCGTGCGCGGGCATGGCGGCGCGTGTGGTTGGTTGTTTGGCTTTAGACATGGTGCATCATTCCTTCCGTCATTCCTTCAAGTGTGCCGATGGACGCCGCGAGCGCGTTTAACTCTTGCCGCGCTTCATGCAATGCGCGGGCGATGGTGTCTAAGGTTTCATAATCCGGCGCATCGTCGCACGCCGTCCGGTACGCGCGGGCAACAAGGCGATTGACGGATGCTAACCGGGCTTCCGGCGCATCGGCGGCAAGTTGTTGTTCGTAGAGTCGTTTGCTAAAACTCATGGTGTGTCTTTCCTTTTCTTGGAAGTTTGGGACTGATACAGGCGATTTAAGAGGCTAGGAAGCATTGCCCAACGCTTCCTAGCCTTTCGCTTTAGAAGTTCAAAGCCGCGCGTTCTGCGGCAAGCTGTAAGTGTGCGGAGACGGCGGCGGCGACGTGATAGCAAGCGTTTCCGCGCATCCCCGCTTTGCATGTGCATGATGCGAACCGCTTGCCGTCGCGCTTGACGCATTCGACGGTGTACGTCGCGCCCGTTGTCTTATTCGTCACCGTGTACGAACCGAACTTGTTGATTGCGACGCGCGGCTTGACGGTGCGTGCTTTGTTGATGGCGTTCGTGAGTTTGGCGGCTGTGGTGAGTTGAATCATGTGCGTTGTCTCCGTTTTCGTGTTTGCTTCCAACGAATAAGATATTAACTCTTGAGTGAGTATCTGTCAAGCTAATAACTCACTCTTGCGAAAATAATTATTCGCGGTTAAACTCCCCACATGAACAGCGAACGATTCACGACGAACGAAGCTGCCGAGCGGTTAGGCGTAAGCCCTGCCCGCGTCCGGCAAATGGTGGCTAGTGGTGAGATTGAATCCGAGAAGTTCGGGCGCGATACCGTCATCACAGCAGAGGCGTTAAAGGTCGCTGCCACGCGAAAGACGAAGCCCGGACCAACACCGAAAGCGAAAGCGGACTTGGGAACAATTGTTCCCAAACCGAAGCGCACGACGACCAAAGCGACGGCGAAGAAAGGCAGTAAGTAATGGACGGCGTAGAAAACTTTTCACAGCAAGAAACCGGCAACGTTGCCGGAGCAAATGCGCGTATCGTTATCGGCATCAATAACACCTTGACTAACGACCCGTGCGCTTTGTGCGGCGGACGTACCGACCCGGACGGCATTGACTTGATGCTGGCAGATTCGCAGTCTTTGGTGTGCGACGACTGCGGGATGACTTATGCGCGCCCGTTGGCAATGTTATTAAGGCTTCGCAATGCGGCGCGCACTTTTACATCATCCGACATGGGCGGTGACGTGTTTTGACGCATAGCTATGTAAGGACGCATAGCTATGTAAGCGTAGCGAAACTGAAAAACTGAAATCTTAATCAGTATTGATAGATGGATGACCGGACGGGCGCGGAGTAAAACATCCGTGCCGACACGGATGTTTTGATTCTTAATTGATTATTCAATCGTGAGGCGCACGCATCTGGAAACGAAATAACGACATCGCTTGTCGGCATTGTCGGCTTATGTCGTTATTAGATTTTATTCAGTGAAAGCGAATTGCGACGTAAAGAGACAATAGCGACCGCCGATGTCGTTATTCGAGTAACGACACAAAACGACATGCCGCACATCACCAAAGAGCAAGCCGCCGAAATCCTTAGCATGACGACGCGCGCCGTCGAACGCTACACGAAACAGAACCGTTTGAGCGCAACCTATGAGCGCGGGCGGACGCGACCCGTGCCGATGTATGACGAAGCGGAAGTTAAAGCACTCGCCGCCGCGCTCATGCAGCCGTCCTTCTCCGCCGCGATAGTAGCGACACAAGGCGACAATAACGACCGCGATGTCGCTATTAACCCGAATCACGCCCTACAACGCACCGGAAACGATGAAGCCCTGACAATGTTCGTCTCTATGCTTTCGGAAGCGATACGGGCGCAAGACGCGCAGGGAAGCGGCGATCTTAGCGTGCCGTTGTGCGACAAGATGACGCTTTCTTTTAAGGAAGCTGCCCGGCTTTCAGGCGTGCCTGAAAGTAACTTGCGGGCGGCTTACGCGGAAGGCAGTTTGCGCGGTGCGAAAATCGGGCGCGGTGTACGGGTGACTCCCGACGATGTGCGGAAATATGTTGATGTCAGGATGAAGGCTAAGAAATAGCGATGTCGTCAAATGAAGTCACCGAACAGCAAATAACATCTCTGATTGATGAACTATTTGAGAGACTACCAGAGATATTTGACGACAAGTCTTTTTTTAGAGTCAAGACTAAAAGCGGCGATGCTATTCAGTTTTCAACAAGCAATCATACCGGAGTCAGCTATCACATCTTTGAACTGAATCACATAGCGCGTCTCTGCTTACAGAATAATCCACCTCAAACATTACCCGGCTTCGCACTTATGTCTTTAGGGTTGTTTATAAGCAGACTTGTAATGACTACGCAGTTAGCAATAGACAACGCCAACGAGATATCCAATTTAGAAGCAATGGAATTTCTTCATTTAATGACGACGGGAGTGAAGAAAAAAGCCGTAAAGGATGTCGCTTTCGAGATACAACGCAAAGAACTACTGAAGCGCGTTGAAGTCAGAAACAAGGTAATGGCACGCCGGAAGCACGGAACGTCTTTCGCAGATACTTCTATACCGAGACTGGTAGGCGCACTAACAGCTCTGCGGATTGAAAAGCCAAACGAAGAAATTACCATCGGGCATGTTGCTGCCTTCTTAGGATGTGAAGACGACGCCGTTTATAGAGCCATATCAAGATACGGAATATCAGCGAAAGACTTCTTTAATGCTGACCCAAGAGAATGGGTGGATAAGCGAGTGGACAAATATCGGTCTAATTTGTCCAAAATTAACTCGCTGCCCGATGATGAAAAATAGAACTTTAAGTTCTGCTAGATGCTAAAGTAGTGGCAATGAAAGTTACGCAAAATGCAGAAGGGAAAGAACGTGTTCAGCTTGGCGGCGATACGTTCTTTCCCTATATCCAAAAATTTCCAAGAAAGGAAACTTGGCGCATCTGAATTGTGCGGGCGAATCGCAAAAACTGTCAAGCATAGCTTGCCGGGTTCAGCCCCAAAATTCTAAGCGCGTCGAGACGGGCGCGAGAAGTGAAAAGTTATTTACGGCGTGAAGCATCCGCCGCACACGCACAACTAAATCAGGGTTCGACTAAATCAGTCCCGCCCGCTTGTTTGTTTTCGGTTCGCGCCTCTCATGCGCCCGCCGGAGTCACAAGCGGGTATTTTTGTTTTCACGCTAAGGAGCTAACGACATGTTTGATAGCAACGCATCAACCAACAAATTTATGAAGGTGTCCGAAGTGGCAAGGGAATTATGCGTGAGTACCGTCACGGTGCGCGCCATGATTTACGCCGGACACATCGCACCGGCGCATCGTGCGGGCGGATTACTGCTTATCCCGCGCACCACGTTCGACGATTTCATGCGGCGGAGTGTCGTTCAATCGGCACAAGCGCAAGCGGCATAAATAGCGAAATCGCCCGACGTGTTTAACATCGGGCGAAATCTTAATCCTGTGTGACAAGCACAGGCGCGGAATGTGAAAGCAACTCACATGCAACAAAGTTACCACAGAACACACTCACCTAACCACCGATTTCAATCGCGCATCAACCCGCGCGTCCAACCCCATCCCGTAACATCAGGTGATGTTTCCGATACCGCAGAGGCGGTGCTTGCAGCGTTCCGGGTTAGCGGATACTCACCCGGAAAACGCCACGACCGCCTGTTTCTCGCGTGTTTTGCCGCCGCCGACGAACACGGGCGGGAGCTTCGCATCACGCACGACGAAATGGGTGCGCGGATGATAGGCGAGGTTGAACCTTTCCGGCGCAACATGACGGAATCGGAGCGCAAACGCCACAAGCGAAAACTCGCGGCGACGTTCAAGCGCGCCTATGACGCTTACGAGGCGGACGCGCTCGCCACCGGATTGTGGTTTATCGAAATGGAATCCGGCGGCATCGGAGAAGCCGACAAGGAAAAGCAGACTTCAATCATCCGGGTTGATGTCGCTTCGATAACCGCAATCATCGAGCGCGCCCGCGCATCCGCCGATTTCACCACATACCGCCGCCGATGTTTCGAGCGCGCGGCGGAAAGCGTGTGCGCCGAAAAGCCGCGCCGATATACGCCGCCCGTCGGCAAATTGAAAATCGTGCGCCCGCGCGAAGAACGCGACCAGAGCAAGCAAGACATCAAGACTTGGCGCGCTTACAGCGAACGAATGTATAACCGCGCACTGGATGAAGGCGGAGACACAGAGGCTTTGCTGGATGAACTCATCGCCGCCATGCGTCATGACTTCGATGTGTCGTTTCCAAACAAGCGCGCGACGAAGCACCAATCGGAGCAAAGCACACAGCCCGCAGATACAGAACGCGCCGCCCGGATGGACGCAAAAATCAGTCAGATTGAATCAATTAGCCGCAAGCCACTACACAGCATTGTGGACTCTACAAAAGCCCCCGTTGACTACACGCCGGCGTGTAGTACCCCCCTCCCC
>MWVT01000208.1_pt1 | contig 12762 bp, 15 predicted proteins | sample 1047201 | NCBI WGS metagenome assembly MWVT01 (sample SAMN06349988, study PRJNA376086) | soil metagenome | isolation source: TG5-1 sample Antarctic (ecotone) soil | place: Antarctica | collected 2015-01-13 | reverse complement strand
GTAGCGGCCAGCGGTACGCCGCGCAATTCGTCCTTGCAGTATGGAATCCATGTGCAGAACGCAAGGTTGGAAGATTCGATGTTTTTGACGCCATATCCTCGTGGGACATCGACCATCGAGAGGCGTTTCTGGCGTGGGCAAGGGATCCGTTCTAGCCCTAAAGGAGGTAGAGCAACGCTGCCACAAGATTTTGTGGTTTATACTTTTGTGAAGAATGCCCATCAATTGTCACGGCAATAGCTTTGCGACGCAAAGCTCGATCACAGCATCTTGTGATTTGCTACCCTGAAATGAGGGTCGCGGCGTGCGCCGCGAAACTTCCAACACAAAGGGCGTCTGATAAGGGACTTTATGGACATTATGGATTTTCAGGATATTTCCAGATCTCCAACGCCTTCTGACTTAACCCCTGTTGTCTTTCATTAAGTTTGTTGAGATTCCATTCATCGAAAGTAAGCAGTGCCCTGGTTGCAAGAAGCTCCGACTGTTCATAGAAGGGCTTCTTTGTTAAAAAATCCCCGTTTTGAACAGTTACGTTCAATCTTCTGGAAAGTAACGTAAGATTTCCAAGCCTGTTAACTACAGATGTATGATTGTCCCATTTCTCACCTTGGCGCGGGGTTTGCGGATATATATGCTCAATGTGTACCCGGCTTGGAGGAGCCACTTCGAGCTCTTCTGTTTTTCTAAAAGCAAGTTCAAGCTCCTTTAAAATATATCGAGCGGATTGCCTTCTTGGTACCGTTGCAGTATCAAAAGCCACGGAAAATTGCTCATCTGTTGGTGAGAATTGTTTAAGCTTCTCTATTGCAGCAGAGAAGTCACGATCTGTTCTAAGCTCTTTAGCAATGTTGAAAGCTAAGGTCTCTAATCTACTATTTTCTAAACCACCAATTATGTTATGGCGTATAAATGTAGTTAAAAGAGCCTGAACCAAGCGCTTCACTTCATTTGTACGTCCCATCTCGTATGCACTAAGGATGACAGGGTATAAGAGGTTAGCATTAACCTCTCGTACATCAGCGAGTAATGAACTTAATTCTTGATCATCATCCTTAGCAGCAACTATGTCGCGGTAAATTAGAGATGAATCTCTGAGGGAGCGTGAAAAGACTAAACTATCAATATTTTCTGTAGTAATTTTATCCTTAATTTCTTTATATAACTGTAGTTCCCGGTTTATTGACATAAAGTAAGCGGCGCAGAGAGCTTGCCCCCTGCGCCACAGTCGGCCATCGTTGTCAGCGACCAAGCAGATAACGAAAGGTGACGACTCATGGAGAGCTTACCAGCAGAACTTGTTTCTTTCATCTCTGCTTTACGCCCGCTGATGCGGGCCGAGGTCTTTGACAGTTTCTGTTTCCTGCTCACGGGCGTCCTCGTCGGCGAGGCCAAGCACGGGACGGTGCGCGCGGCAGTCTTCGCCCCGGCGGATTACCAGCCGCAACGCTTGAGTGATCTGTTCTGCCGCCACCAACTCTCGCATCAAGCCTTCATGGCGACCCTCGCGCGGCTGGCGTTGCAAGTGCTCTACCCGGCGGGGTTGCCCGCGCGCTTGTTCTGGATCGCCGACTCGACTCACACCGAAAAGCCGTATGCGGAGCGCGTCTCGTCCCTCCACTGGTTTCATCGCACGAAGCGCGTCGCCGGGCGAACGAAAAAGCTGAAGGGCCATTGCTATTTGTTCGCCGCGCACCTCTACCGCTACGGCAAAGAGCAGGTATGGGCGAGCGTCCTGTGTGGCGCGCTGCTCTATGTCAAAGGGCGCAGTTTGCCGGAACTGACCGGCGACCTCGCCCAGCACCTACGCTTGCCCCCAGCGGTGCGCCACGTCTGGGTCGTTGATCGCGGGTTGCTCTCGCGTCCGCTCTTGCGCGCGCTCTGCCGACAAGGGCAGTTTGCGCTGGGACGCTTGCGTTGCAACCAAGTGGTCTATTTCGCGCCGCGCCGCCAGCCGCGGGGACGTGGACGCAAGCGGACTTACGGCGCGAAGTGTCGCGTGGACAGGCTGGTGACACGCTTCGCGGAGCGGTTGCGCCACCAGCAGTTGAAGCTGCACGTTCAGGGGCGCGAGCGTGTGGTCAAAGTCGCTTCCGCCGAAGCGCTGCTGCGCGGCGTGCAGGCGACGAAGCCGCTGGCGGTGCGCGTCATCGTCGTGACTATCCCGCGCAGCAAACTCAAGCCGTGGTACTTGCTGACCACAGACTTGGAGTTGGACGTGGAGGAAGCCGTGCGCGCTTACGCCGGAAGGCAGCAGATAGAAATCAACTTCGATGAAATCAAAGAGCTGGGCTTAGGACACTACATGGGGCGCAGCGGGCAAGGCGTCCGGCGGTGGCCGCTCTTTCTCTGCGCCGCACAGATGGTATTGAAGTTTATGGGCACGGGCATCATTGAGGTGACGCTGCCGACGTTGAATTGGTCGTGGTACACCAAGGAACACACGGTCGGGCAAATCCGCCGGCGCTTGATCGAGTATTGTCGCCCGCGAATTTCTCGCGTGTTAAGAGTTGACACCAAGTTGCGAGAAATGAAGAAAGCGGCGTAAATGTCAAAGACCTACCGGCTCATAAGCCGGGAACTAGAGTTATATAAGGATTGTGTTTTTACATCCCCTTCGTGAGAAAGCCAGTAGTGTCTCATGAAGGTCTTCAAATCAGAATCCCCTTCAATTTCTAAAATCACTCGCCATAGCTCGATTACTTCATCTACATGCTCGCCAGGAGTGCGTCTTAAAATTAAGTTTCTAACAAGGTCAGGAGTTGAAAGACCAATACCGCGATCATTCAAAGTTTCAAATACGGTCGCAGCATTGTCTTCATCTTCAGATATAACAGCAACAACAGAAAAGTGATTAGTAAGTACACTTAAAATGCGGAGCGCCCATTGGTGCGCTTGCTCTGGATTTGCAAGATCTGAATATATTGCCTCAAAACGAGCCTTGAAAAATTCTCGTGCGCTTCTGATTAAACGGTGAGACTCCATAGTCGGAGGCATTTCAGTATACCCAGAGTCGCGGCGTTCTAGTGTCTCTCTCTTAAAAAAATCTCTATCGTATCTATTGAGCGTTATCTTGTAGGTATTTCTGTTTAATGAATCATCAAAATCAGTTAAGAACCGCGCTGAGATTCTAGTTGACGCATCCCTATTGTACCGTTCCAAATAATCTCTGATTACTGAAATTAGAATTGCCGAAGTCGCAAGCCTTTGCTGCCCATCTAAGAGAAGGTGTGATGTGCTATTGTCAACGATCACTATGGATCCGAGGAAGTATTCCTGATCGAGCACGTTATGGATAGGATAGGCTTTGTCAAAAAGCAGTAAGTCTTTCCAGAATGTATCGACCTCGGAAGTTGTCCAACTATAGTTACGTTGCCACTCAGGAACTACAATCGGGGGATTAGTCATGGACAATAATTCACCAATTGTTTTTTTAAATGGTGTGTATCTATTTGGCATGAAAGATGTACCCCTAAAGTGAATTACTCAAAGCTATTACTTTTACCTACTAGCCCTTTAAGAATGTGTGAACGTGCCCTTCTAGCGCAGCAACAAACCGTCGAAAGGACACAGCCGTTGAGGGTTGTGACACGTTGGTTTCGGGCTGCTCCTCAGTTGGCCTTGTGGCAAGTGTGAGGCAGACCGCCGTATAGAGCCGCTCGAGCACTAACCGTTTACAAAGAATCTCATACCTATCTGTGTAAGAAGCGCCCTTAAAAATTGGATCGACCGGAAAGTAAGGCTCTTTGTTACTAACTGGCCTTTGAACACCAGAATATCGGCACTCTCATCTTCTAGCTCATAGGCCAAAAGAGAGCCTTTGCACTCGAGAATTTTCCGTTTTTGCCGCTTACATGAGCGTATGAGCCGGAGGGCCATCGAAATAAGAAAAGCCCCCTCCCCTGCCGACGGTTCAACTGCATGAGCTGATACTAAATCTCTATCCGCTGAGTACCCGGCCAGGTCGAGCATGAGCTCGACGATCCAGGGCTTGGTGTACACCACTCCCGCCTTCTCGTGGACTACTACAGGGGCGGAAGTTGCGGGCTTGGTAAGTATTAACGAGAGCGGTCTCTGCATTCAGCTACTACTAAAATTCCTTTCACCTTATGGTTGCGCCGCTACTCTATCTAATGAAGTCTGTTCCCGGCAATGTTTTACCTTTTCTATATATTGTTCTAATGGTATAAACAGTCCGAAGTTTATATAAAGAGTATAGTATATATACTCTTTATACCGTTTTAAGGACTTGAAATGACAGCTAAAATCATTGCCGTGTGCAATCAAAAAGGCGGACCAGGAAAGACAACTCTCACCATGCAGCTAGCCGGTTCTCTCGCACGGCGAGGCAGTAAGGTGCTTGTTGTTGACGCTGACCCGCAAGGCTCAGCCACCAGGTGGGCCGCATCAGCGGAGGATGAAGCCCCCTTCCCTGCTTCCGTTGTTGGCCTTAGTGCGGCAGGGGCAAAGGTCCACCGAGAGGTTAAGAAGTTTGTAGACGACTATCATTACATTGTCATTGATTGCCCGCCGGCGGCAGACTCAACCGTGCCTCAGAGCGCTTTACTAATCTCAGACCTTGCCCTTGTGCCTCTAATTCCCTCCCCATTAGATATGTGGGCAGCGGTCGGAATCCGTAAAGTTATCGAGGCGGTAAGTGAGATTAATCCGGACTTAGAATCACGGTTAGTCCTTAACCAGTGCCAGCCAAACACGAGCCTCAACAAAGAGGCACTCGAGATTCTTCCCGAGTTTGGCATCGAGCTTTGTAAAACCACGTTAGGGCAGCGGCAGGTCTATAGGCAGTCAGCCGTATTCGGGCAGACGGTTCACCACTTTGGGAATAAAGCAGCCCAGGCAATTGAAGAGATTGAGGCGCTGACCGAAGAGGTACTCTCAATTATCGAAGGGGCAGAAAAGAAAGGAGAGGCGGTAGGGTTATGAAAAGAAGCATGAGGGAGAAGCTTGGAGACTCACTTAAGGCTGAGGATGAGAAGGTGAGCGAGCGCTTTCAGCGGGCCGATACAGAGCTTGCCAGGAAGAGGGCTGCGAAGCCTCAGGAGCCTCAGAGTGCAGGGAAGGTGATTCGGGATAGCTTCACTATGCCCCTAAGCGACCGGGAGCTTATCAGCACCATAAAGAAGCGCTGCATGAGAGCAGGTATTGATACCAATAAAAGTGAGATTTTGCGTGCGGGATTAGCAGCCCTCGACAACATGAACGATAAAGATATTACAGCCTTATTTGAGGGGCTGACAAAGGTTAAAACTGGCAGACCGCTGCAAGCAGCATAAGCTATATATGGTATATACTGTTATGATAATATATACCATATAGGGCGTAAGCATGCTCGATGGGTTACTATTCTATGCATGTGAGAGGGCCGGCCACTTTGGGGAGACGACCCGGCCACTTTGGGGAGACGACCCGGCCACTTTGGGGAGACGACCCGGCCACTTTGGGGAGACGACCCGGCCACTTTGGGGAGACCAAGAAAAGATAAAAGTGTAGATAAACTGTTGAAACTAAGGCATTATCGGACACACTTATTTTCGTAGACTTTGTTTAGACATTGTATTACTTAACAACAACAAGAGCCGTGTTGTTGTTTTTAGAAGCCTATGAGTCGCACCGCACTAGAGCCGACCGAGCTAATCCCGAAAGACCTTATTCGGGTTGAGACAGCGCTCACCCGCTACCCCGTCCACCGACTATCAAAGAAAGGAAGTATCGTAATTGAGTTAGAGAATGCGGAGACGGCTTTCAAGTGGGAGGTTTCCTATAACAGCAAGTATGGGCAACCCGGCCCCCTCGCTTACAAGGTTGATACCCGTATCGTAAATCGAAAAATTGAGGAGACTGAGAGGCCACTTCCAAAAGCCATTAGGCTAGGAAGCCTTCACGAAATATGCAGAGAGTTTGGAATCAGTGAAGGGAAAAGCAGAGACAATATCAAAAAAGCTCTCTACCAAAACGCATCAGCCTTTATCACGGCAAATATTCGTTACAAAACTAAAGAGGGGGTTGAGCGCACAACAGAGTTTGGAAACACTCGATACGGAGTGGCCTTTACCGGAGAGACTCTACCGGACGGCAGGGAAGCCGACGCGGTTTATATTGTCCTTAACGACTGGTACAGAGAGATTCTTGACACCGCGCAGACCCGCCCGCTTGATTACGACTACCTGAAAGAACTCTCACCCGGAGCGCAACGCCTCTACGAGCTTCTAAGCTTTCAGATTTATGGAGCCATTGAGAGCGAGCGGAAGCGGGCAAAACTTCTCTACTCTGAGTTTTGCACCTTTGCCCCACAGACCCGCTACCTTGACTTTGATCAGGTCAAAAAGCAGATGTACAAGCTAAACGTAGCGCACAAGAAATCGGGCTACATTCTCCACGTTCACTTTCAGGAGATAATCGGGAAGACCGGCGAGATTGATTGGGAGATGTACTACACGCCCGGCTTAAAAGCGAAGGGCGAGCACACGGCGGCGAAGAGGAAACCGAGACAAAGAAGGCCCGTACAGCTAGAGCTTCCGACAGTGACGGATGAGACACGAGCGCCCGGTATACCGGCGACGACTGAGGCCCCCACGCCGGCAGGACTCACCCCGGAGCAAGAGAGCTATCTTTCCACGCTCACGGCTAAGGGAGTGACGAAGACCGAGGCGCGAAGACTTGTCATCCACCGGCTTGAAGCGTGTCGGCAAAAGGTTCCGGCCCTTGACCATTTGCCGGAGACCCAGGGGAAGACCAATAGGGGAGGGAACGTCAGAACCTTTATTGAGCGTGATGACTGGCAGCTACCACCTAGCTACCTTGAAGCGAAAGCCAAAGCGGAAGAAGCGGCAAAGAGTCAGGCGAGGCAAGTGCAGATAGCTGGGTGCCCCCTTTGCGATCCGTCAGGTTTTCGGATGGTGAAGGACGGGAAAAGTAGCGCGGCGAAGAAGTGCAGTCACAGCCCGGAAATTGAAGCAAGGTATCCATCCGTATAGGCCGCCTTAAAATCTCTTCACCTAGAGGCAGCTAGAGCCGTAGGATTTGATTTAACCACCTTAAAGGAACCCCCTTCCCATCAAGACCATGTACATCAACCGCAGAGCGAAACTTTGACCGGCTGCGAAGCAGCTAAAACTAATCGCAGACGGACGCGAAATTTTTTCCACAATCAACCATAGTTTCTGTCTCTTTACGATGTAGTCACGCTTCGGCCAAAGCGCCTTCACTACAACCCGGTCTCGTTGGGCAGATAGGGAAGAGAGCCGCCGTACATTTCGGAGCAGTTTTACAGAGCCCACAAAATCCCATCTTAAGATTTCACACCTGACTCGCAGTAGCGTTAAGAAAAGGCACGCTTGCGGAGAGTAATTCGTTTTACTTGTTAGTTTAAGCTGCTTAAAATAGTCTTAAGAATCGTTGTTGGTTTTGTTACGGTATAGGCGCAACACAGAAGGAACACTTCTTAAGAGGTACAAAGGGATGCCGAGCAGGGTACTGTCAACTTAAACACTTTTTAACGAAAATGGTCGCAATTAGAGGGACTCGCAATGTTCCTGACCTCAACATAGTGTATCCAAAAATGGCAAATTTTGTTTAAGTTGACAATACCTGCCGGTTCCATGCGGCAGTAAGGATTAACCTCGCGCTCGGTCAACGACGAAACACGCTATCTATTTCTCATCTTCTTTCAGACCACGCTTAAAGGCACCCCTCAAAATTGAATATTATTTCGCGTCAGAACTGACGCGACCAATCAATAAGGCTGCGCCATTTTTGGCGCAGCCTTATTCAGGTATAGGCTCCCACTATAAAAAACGATTGTAGGGCAAATCTGGCGCAAGCGACTTGTGCTTTCACCACCCTCAACCCCAACTAATTGCGGGCGAAATTTAAAACTCCAAGGAATCCTCATCACACGCCTGTCATACGCTTATCACTGGAGCGCCGTTTGCAAGGGGGTAGAGGGCAGGATACGGATAACCGCTATCGCTTTTATCCAAATTTTTCTACGAAAAATTTTCCTTAGCAAAAAACCCAAATACCACAAAACTAATTTTCATGGACTACATAAAGTATGGCGAAGAAACTTATAAAAAATTACCCGATATTTTTACGGGCGACGAGGCTTGAGTACATAAAAATTAAAATAAAAGCCAAACAAACCAATCGTTCAATCTCAAGATTTGCGATTGAAAAATGTTTAAGTGACGAGATTTTTCAAGAGAAAATTGAGCAGGAAAACTTAAAACTTTTACTTTTTGAAGTGCGGAAGGCGGGAAATAATTTAAATCAGATTGCACACAGTCTGAATTTATCTAGGCTAACCGACACGCAGCCGCCGAGCGAAAACGAAATAAATAAAGCGACGAATGAATTAAAAAATACAATTGAGTTGATTAAAAAAAGATTATGAGTGGAGTGTTTATTAAATTTTCAGTGCCGAGAAACGGGAAAACGAGCGCAGCAAACGCCCGATATATCACCCGACCTTCAGCGACACTTGAAAATAATAACCACATCTTTTTGCATAATCTTGAAAATCTGAAAGGACAGGACTTTCGGGAAACCCGTACAAATTTTATTTCCTACGCAGAGGCAAGACTAGACGAGGAAGCGACAAAAACGCAGCGCGGCCCTGGATCAGCGCGAACACACTACCGAGTTGTTTTAAGTTTCGATAAAAACGAGTCCAGCAGCACCGCGCAGGAACTAAGCGAGAAATGGTTGAAAGAGAATTTTGCCGACGCAAGAGCAGCAGCCGCCATCCACCGCGACACGAAAAACACGCACGTCCATGTATGAATTGATGCTCGCCAAAAGAACGAGAAGAAATTAAATTTAGATAACAAACAGTATCGAAAATTAGATGAGTCGTGGGCGAAGATTTACGCGGAGCGGTACGGAGAACGATATTTACAAGACCATTTAGCCAAAAAAGAGCGCACTAAAAATTATAAACGTGATTATGTTCGAGCTAGAGACGAAGGAAAACCTATCGAAAAGTTAAAAGATAAGCCGAAAATTAACTATAAAAAACGGGAAGAAAATAACTATGACAAAAGCGCACTTGGAGTCCATCAACGAAACCCTACAAATGAAATTACGATTTTATCAAGACAAGAACGAGCAGTTGACAGAAGAGTTGACTGCAGCCACCGAGCTAGTCGCGCAGTTGACGAGCGAGCTAGAAATAGCCAACAAGGAAAATATCAAGTTAATAAATTTGAACGTGCTAGAGACGAATCGGTTAAACGAGTTAATAGATTACATGTCCAAGTTGCAGAGTTGGGTAAAAACCTTGAGTCCGAGCGGCAGCGCGAAGAAGAAAAATCAAATGTTCGCGTTTATGAACGAGAGCGAGAGCGCGTAAGGGAAAGATAAACATGCGAGATTTACTATTAATTTTAGGTGGCGGCGGAGTTCTGATCGTTCAATTCGGCGGAAGGAATTCGCTTTATGGCTATTTAATGCTGGCTGCGGCCATTTTGATAGTGTTCGGAAAGGCTAAAGGTTTTGGGCTAATTTTTAATTTCGCTAAACAAAAAAGCGACGGCACACACGGGAGCGCACGTTTTGCCACCAGACGAGACATGCAAAAATTGATAGTTGATAATTTACAAATTGAGGCTGGTGAGCTTTTACTTGCGCCGCTTGGAAAGCGATTTAAATTCTTTGGACAGAATGAATATTTATTTTTGCCGGCAGATGAAGCAGTTAAGCACATTTTACTAACAGGTCCGAGCGGTAGCGGCAAGTCGAGAGGGTTTTTCATGCCTAATTGTCAGGCTTTTGAATCAAGCATGATCGTCACCGACCCAAAATCAGAGCTTTGGAAATACACAAGCGGCTTTCATAAAAACGCCGCGAGATTTGCGCCGAGAGACCCCGATGCTTCGCAAGGTTTTAACTGGCTCCCCTTTTGTAAGGATGCAAATTTGGTTCGCTTGCTTGCCCGCGCTGTTGTCACTAGCTCAGGCGCGTCTTCGGGCGACAAGTTTTGGGAAGATGCGGAATGCGATTTAATTGGCGGACTATTTGCCCACGCCGCCGAATTTAAGCTTCCAACTCCCGCCGCGATGTATGACTTTTTTACGAGCCAAAATCCAGCCACATTAGCTGAAAGTTTAAGCGATTCGCCGTCAAGAATCGCCGCCCAGCTTTCATCTAGCTTTATCAATGCTTCGGAAAATACGAGAGGGTCTATTATCGCCGGAGTCTCGACAAAACTTAGCTTTTTAACCGATGAAAGCGTGCGGAGATTTACGAGCGCGGCGAATAACGCAATAGATTTTGAATGCTTGAGACGGAAGAAATCAGCCGTGTTCTGGTGCTTGGAAGAAAACGACGTAGCCCAGCTTCGCCCGCTTTCAAGCCTATTTTTTACACTTGTTATGTATCAAGTAAAACAAAGTTCGGGAAACTTGCCCGTTACTTTTTTCCTTGATGAGTTGGCTAATATTGGAAAAATTCCCAATCTTGAAATCGAAATTACTGTTGTTAGAGGTCGCGGAATATCGTTAATTTTAGGCATTCAATCATATTCACAAATCTATTCGGTTTACGGCGAAAGGCCGGGGCAAATAATTATTGATAACTGCAATACAAAAATTTATTTATCTGGTTGCGACTATGACACCGCCGAGCGCGTCAGCAAGGCTTTAGGCGAAACTACGATCACAGAATTTCGAGAAACCGAGACCGAGCGCGGCGGTAGTTCGACCCCCATTAAAACTCAGCGGAGATTATTTTATGCCGATGAAATCCGCCAAATTGATAAAGATCAACAGATCATCATCACGGGTAACGTAAAGCCTATTTTATCAAGACGATTTTTCTACACCGCCGACCCGCACCCCGCACAAACTAGTGCACTAGGCGAAACTAAAACTATTGAATTTGAGAAGCAGCCGCCGCTATCGAAACAAAAGAAAATTCCACCGCCTCCTCCTTTGCCCGCTTCATTGCAACTGCCTGTGAAGGTGAAACGCTAGAGGAATAGGAAAAAGATTTTAGAGGCTTTCTTGCCCCAGCAGTTAAAGTAGCCACCAGCAGTTAAAGTAGCTAAAAACTTTAAAAGAATTTGGAGTCCTTTGGAGGAAGAGATTATCGAAAGTGAGAGGAAGGATAATTAGGCTATAAAACAACCCAAGTTATCCTCCCTTTTCATACAACGATTTTATATGCGTGAGATGTTGAATGGCATTAGGAAAGTGAATACACGGAGTTCGCTACATCATCGCGCCGACGCTCTATGACTTTATTGTAGCAAACAACGCGGGCGGAAATCGCCTTAGGGTAGATACTCCAAACATAAGTAAGCCAAGAGTCAATTGATCTTTTTGTCACGTTAGGCAACCAGCACCCGTGGCAGCGATGGTCTGAACAAGACAACACGTGCAGGTCGTTATTAGGGTTAGGTTCAATCCTCCGCCACATAGACCCATCGAATATTTCGTAGCCCCCTACTTCAACACCGCCGTAAGTTTCTGTTGGTTTCATAAAAAAACTCCTTTAAGATAAATAGATGTACAGTAGATAGAATTAATATTTATCATACGTCGATTATCCTGTTGCAACTGCTATGCCGCACGGGTGGGGATTGAATTTTATTACTAAGTTTAGAGGGAGTGGTGATGAATAATGATGCTCTTCAGCACAAGCAGCTAGTCAAGATACAAAACCTTGCGCGCAGCTTTCCGACGTTGCGCGGGGCCCCCGGCACAGACCCTTGGGACGCTATAAGGCTTGACGAGTGGGCGCACGGTGTGGGCAGTAGCGGCCAGCGGTACGCCGCGCAATTCGTCCTTGCAGTATGGAATCCATGTGCAGAACGCAAGGTTGGAAGATTCGATGTTTTTGACGCCATATCCTCGTGGGACATCGACCATCGAGAGGCGTTGCGGAAAGGCTTCTGTCCTCGTGTTTCCGGCGCGCATCAGTAAGTGAGGCTTTCGAGCGTACCGATTGAAGTTGCTAGATGATTCATTTCATCACGCGCTTTGATTACAGCGCGGGCGACGGTATCCAAAGTTTCAAAGTCTGGATGTTCGCAATCACTCGCGGCGCGCAACGCAATTGCGAGTTGACGGTTGATGTTGGCGATTCTGTTTTCCGGCGAATCAGTTTCGAGTTGGTCAAAGTACATTCGTTTGGTTAAACTCATGGTCGTGTCTTTCCTTTTCCTTTGCCGTTTAAGGGTTGATGCGAGCGATTAAGAGGCTTAGGCGATGTTTGCAGCATCGCCTAAGCCTTTCGCCGTTATAAGCCGAGTTCGGCAATTTCCGCCGCTTGCAAAACGTGGTGCGGAACGGCGGCGGCGACGTGGTAACAGGCTTGACCGCGCGCTCCAGCTTGGCAATCGCACGATGCCATGCGGCGCGTACCTTGTTTGTCGAACGTGACTTGGTAAGTCGCGCCCGTTTGTTTGTTCGTCACGGTGTAATGACGAAACGCGATGTAGCGAACAAGCGGTTTAACGGTGCGCGCTTTGTTGATTGCTTTTGCGAGTGTTTCGGGTGAAGTAAGTTGAATCATTTTCGTTGTCCCTTTCTGTCTTGTGTGTTTCCCTTGACCGTGTTAAGATATTACATCTATTACTTAATACTGTCAAGTAATAATCAACACTTTGCACAACTTATTTTTAAGACTAAGGAATGATGCCAACCAACGACCTAAGCGACTTAATTACACAAGCGTACGCGGCGCTTTTGCGCAAGGTTTCGCTCGAAGCGATTCCTGATTTAATCACGCGGTGCCGGCTAT
>MWVT01000207.1_pt1 | contig 12768 bp, 6 predicted proteins | sample 1047201 | NCBI WGS metagenome assembly MWVT01 (sample SAMN06349988, study PRJNA376086) | soil metagenome | isolation source: TG5-1 sample Antarctic (ecotone) soil | place: Antarctica | collected 2015-01-13 | reverse complement strand
GAGGTTTTATTAAGGAATCTTGGACAAAGCCCACTTACTTCTGTCGTTATCAACTACCAGGTGAATTCAGGCCCGGTGAGGAAATATCAATGGACAGGGTCGCTAAAAACCAGTGAAATTGCGCTGGTGACATTACCCGCAATAAGTGCAAGAGATGGCAGCAATACTTTTAATGCATACACATCCAACCCTAACGGCGGTACCGATGAACGAACATTTAATGATAAATGGTCTGACGCTTTTGTGGTGTCTAAATCTGGACAAAAGCTTCCTTTCTCAGAAAGTTTTGATGGAGGTTTATACCCGCCGAGCAATAAATGGTATATAGAAAACGCGGATCGTTGCGTATCCTGGAGCCCTTATTCTAATATTGTTGGAGCTGACGGGCAACCCACTTCAGTAACTTTCCTGGATTATTATGAGTACAACGCTACAGGCACTAAAGATGGTTTGGTGATGCCTTTAATCAATTTGAATAATGCCGCTGACCCTGCTTTGCAGTTTGATGTAGCTTATTCTCAGTCAGACGGCTCACGTGACCAATTACAGGTATTTGTTTCTGTAGATGGTGGTTCAACATTTGATAAAGTGTATGACAAGGCAGGCGGTGATTTGGCTACAACAGCACCGGCAAGTGGTGCTTTCTATCCAAGCTCTGCCAGCCATTGGAGAACAGAATCCATTAGCCTGAATAACTATCGCACAAGTCAGGTGTTAATCAAATTTGTTGGCACAAACAATTATGGTGACAATATTTTTGTTGATAACATAACAGTTACTGCAAGTCAGAAAAATGCAGCCATTACTTCAGCAGTAGAGCCTCTGGGTGAACAAACTAGCAAGTCGGCATTTGTATCACCGAATCCTACCACAGGTACTTTTGATGTTACTTATGAAAGTTCACGTGAAGGAAGAGTATCTGCCAGATTACTGAATAGTACTGGTGCCGTTTCATATACAAAAACCGGTACAGCATTCAAGGGATCAAACAGAATGCAAATAAATGCCGGCGGTTTAGCCAGAGGAGTGTACTTCCTGGTGCTGGAAACACCGGATGCAACAATTAGAGAAAGAGTGGTTATCAAATAAAGCAAATCCCAACTGCTATAAAGGGCCGGGACATGTTCCCGGCTTTTTTTTGGCTTAGAGCTACAACTTAGAAGCTTTCTTAAACTTAAAAACATTATGAATTTGTAAGCACCAGATAAAAATAAAGAATTTCCCCGGAGATACAGCCAGGCTAAATGCTGTAATGAAAGTATGGGAAAATGAAAACCCTATGCCTAAGGTAACTGTTGCGGATATGGCTAATCATTTTGATTATATAAAAAAGTTAATTGGTGTAGAATATATAGGCATGGCGGGTGATTTTGATGGAATTCATTTTACTATAACAGAACTGGAGGATGTAAGTAAATACCCAAACCTGTTGGCAGAATTAGCCCGGCGAGGCTGGACTGAGTCAGAATTGAAAAAGATAACAGGTGAAAACTTTCTACGTGTATTTGAGCAGGTTGAAAAGATAGCAGGCATGAAAGTTCATAACGAATAACATTTTTACTACAAAATAAATAAGCATTAGAAAATGAAAATCCTGCATAAATTCTTTTTAGTATTTCTGGCATCTATCCTGGTAACCTTTTGTTTCGCACAGCCACAAAAGCAAAAAACCATCCTCGTCATCTTTCCTCATCCCGATGATGAATCTGCCATTGCGGAAGTGCTGGTGAAATATGCGGCCCTTGGTTATAAAGTGCAATTGATGATTGCCACCAATGGTAAAGACGGCACCAGGGTAACCAAAATCCCGGCAGGCGATTCTTTGGGCAACCTGAGAAAAGACGAAACCCGTTGCGCCTGTAAAAAGATGGGCATAGCCGAACCTGTTTTCTTAGGCATTGACAGACTTGATACAAAAATCGGTGTTGGAAAATATTTTGGAGAACATAAAAAATTGTTGCAATTGCTCAAAGAGCAAATACCAATCATCAATCCTGATTTCATCCTCACATTTGGGCCCGATGGAGATACACATCATGCGGAGCATATTGTAACCGGGGCTGCCGTTACCGAATTGTTGTTAAGAGAAGGATGGGTTGATAAATACCCGCTTTATTATGTGGCATGGACAAAAGACCAGGGTAAAATGTATGATCTTGGTTATTTAGATGAACAATATTTCAATGTAAAGTTTGAGAACACACAGGAGGAAGAAAACAAAGCCTTGGAAATAATGCCCTGTTATATAACACAATATACTTCTGAAGAATTAAAAGAAGACAGGCAAAAGAAATTAAACGATCAGTCAAATATAATTTATTTCAGAAGGTTTGTGGTGAAGAAAGGGATGGAGAAAGAGTTCTGAACATAGACACATAAAGTTTTCAAAATCTTATAGGTCTGTAAGAAAAAAACCAAAACATCAGTTATGAAAAGAAAAGTATGGCAATCAGGATTGAAAGTTTTATTCCTGTTGTTAATCTCTGTTACTACTTACAGCCAGTCAAACAAACAAGGGAAAGTAGTAGTACAAAAATTCCTGGCGCCGTCCATTCAAAATAACAAAGGTGGCGAAGATCCATTGCGCCAGGTTTCTGTTTACCTCCCACCCGGTTATAATGAAAGGTATTGCCTAACAGCGACAACCGTTTCAGAGGAAGCTTTTATACCAATTCAACACTTACCGGCAACTGGGCTGATTTTATTGGTAAAGATGTAGTGGCTTACGCAGATAAAAATTTTCGAACCATTCCGGAGCGAAACAGCCGTGGTCTATCCGGTCATTCGATGGGTGGTAACGGAGCGCTAAAAATTGGGATGCTTTTTCCGGATGTTTTTGCTGCTGTGTATTCTATGAGTCCTGCCGTATTAAATTGGTCGAATGACTTCACCATCAGGAACACTGATTTTAAAAGAATTAGTAAAGCAAAAAATGAAAAAGATGTCTTGAAAGGGTTTGATGACTCAGAAAGGTTTGATGAAATTGGTTTTTATGCCGCTGTCTTAAGCGGTATGGGAAGAGCTTATTCGCCAAATGAAAATAATAAACTTTTGGGGGCAAACCTTCCTGTTAGTTTCATTGGTGATAGTGCTGTTTATAATTTAGATGTTATTAAAGAATGGGAGAATAACTTTCCGCTAAATATGATTGAAGCTCATTTGCCGGGGTTAAGAAGATTGGTTGCTTTGAAAATTGATTGGGGACGCAATGAAGAATTTTCGCATATTCCTGCTACTGCTTTGCAATTCAGTAAAAAGCTGGAAGCATACAGGATAAAACATTTTGCAGAAGAATATATCGGCGATCATGTGAATATGCTGGGTGGTTTTGAAGGAAGAATTTATACGGAGTTGCTTCCTTTTTTTGAAACTTATTTAAAGTTTTAAAATCATCTACTGAAACAGAAAAGAAAGGGAAATCAAAAAATAGCTATGGTCCAATGGAATGCATCTGGCGGCAGTTGACTTACGCAAAAAAGGTGAACCATATAAATATTATATTTTGTTTCATCTTACATAAATGCTTTTTAAGCAAACTTAGTACGCCCACTTTACAAGCGTTGCGCCCCAGGTAAAACCGCCACCAAAAGCCGCCAATACAATATTGTCGCCTTTGTTTAACTCGTGCTTCCATTCGTACAAACAAAGCGGTATGGTTGCGGCTGTAGTATTGCCGTATTTGTGAATGTTTATCATTACTTTATCCTGAGATAAACCCATGCGATTTGCAGTAGCATCAATAATTCGTTTGTTGGCCTGGTGTGGTACCAGCCATGCAATATCGTCGCCGGTTAATTTGTTGCGTTCCAGTAATTCGGCGCTTACATCTGCCATGCCTTTTACAGCAGCTTTAAATACGGGCTGTCCTTCCTGGTAAAGGAAATGTTCTTTATTAGCTACTGTTTCTGCAGAGGGGGGTTTCAAGGAGCCGCCTGCTTTCATATGCAAAAATTCGCGGCCACTGCCATCGCTTTTTAAAATACTATCCTGCACTCCTAAACCTTCGGTGTTTGGTTCTAAAAGAACTCCGGCAGCGGCATCACCAAAAAGTATGCAGGTGCTGCGATCGGTATAATCCGTGATAGCGCTCATTTTATCGGCGCCCACTATAATTACTTTTTTATAACGGCGGCTTTCTATTAAGGCGGCGCCTGTTGTTAAAGCAAATAAAAAACCAGAGCATGCTGCCTCCAGATCGAATCCCCAGCAATTTTTTGCTCCAATTTTATCGGCAATAATATTAGCAGTTGCGGGGAACACCATATCAGGAGTTACCGTAGCGCAAATAATACAATCTATTTCTTCGGGGCTGATCCCTCTTTTTTCACAAATTTGCAGAATTGCCGGCGCAGCCATATCAGATGAGCCCAAACCTTCTCCTTTTAATATGCGCCTTTCTGAAACCCCGGTCCTGGTTTTTATCCATTCATCGTTGGTATCCACCATTTTTTCGAGGTCGGCATTGGTTAATTTATCTTCCGGTAAAAAAGCACCAACGGCCGTAATTGCTGCAGAAATTTTTTGCGTCATCTTATTCTGATTAAGAGGCGCGAAGATACGGAGTGAATGAGGAACAGAAGAACAAGGAACAGAAGAACAAGGAACAGAAAACAAGGAATTGGAGAACTATGAATAGAAGAACCGAAGAATTTGAGGATCTGTTACTTCAACATTCGTTGCTCGTGTTCATCTGTTCGATATTCTCTTGCTTTCCTTATTTTGCACCTATGATCGCTTTTTTAAAGGGGAATTTTATAAAGAAAACACCGGCTACGGTACAGATAGATGTGAACGGCGTGGGCTACGAAGTAAACATCAGCCTTAATACATATTCAAAAATACAAGATAAGGAGGCAGGCACTTTATTAACCCATTTGTTGGTGCGTGAAGATGCGCATATACTCTTTGGTTTTTTTGATTTACTTGAAAAAGAAATGTTTTTGCACCTGCTTTCGGTTTCAGGTGTTGGTGCATCTACTGCAAGAGTAATGCTATCGTACATGAAACCCGATGAACTGACCCGGGCCATTGTTCAAGGCCAGGTAAAAATGCTGGAAGCAGTAAAAGGTATTGGCAAAAAAACCGCAGAACGTATTGTTTTAGAATTGAAAGATAAGCTGGCCAAACAATCCTTAGACGTAAATATTTCAACATGGAAAGGCAATACTTTACAGTCCGATGCGTTAAATGCCTTAATTGCTTTAGGTATAAATCGACAAGCAGCCGATGCAGCTTTACAAAAAGTGTTGAGTCAGCACCCGGAGCTGGGAGTGGAAGAAGTAATTAAAAAAACATTGCAAAACCTGTGAGAATGACATTCGTTAACTAATTGTTGAGAGAAATACCTTGTCTGCTAAACTTACCTTTACAGTTCGTACGCTGTTAGCTACCTTAATTTTGCTTGCCGCAGACTTGCAGAATTATGCTCACGCTGGTTTTCATCCAAACAACACAAACAAATTTCAACAGGATACAACTAAGTATCCAATAACTGACCGCAGGGGTGATCCTTACACTTATCCTAACACTAATTCGTTTGATTTAAAAGACACCTCTTTTATAAAACGTACTGTTGAATACGATCCGGTAACTAAACAATATTACAGTATCGAAAAGATCGGCACCCAGTATTACCGCACGCCCATGACTTTTTCTATGAAAGAGTTTATTGACCTTCAATCAAGAAAGGATGAGAATGAATACTTCCGCAAACGTGCCAATACTTTAATTAATCTTAACCGGAGAAATGCCAAACCAAATTTTGGCTTTAATAAAGACTGGATGAACCGCATTACCGGTAATGGCAAAGTGGAGATCCGGCCTTCGGGTTATGTAGATATTGCAGCCGGCTACCAGGGGCAGAATATTAAAAATCCCACATTGCCCGAAAGAGCAAGGAAAACGGGAGGCTTTGATTTTAATATGAATGCCCAGTTGCAGGTAGATGCAAACATTGGCGACAAGATAAGGCTTCCTATTAATTATAATACACTTGCCAATTTTGATTTTGAGAACCAGTTAAAATTTGATTACCAGGGTAAGGACGATGAAATATTAAAACAGTTTCAATTAGGTAATATAAACTTTACTTCTAAAGGCAGTTTAATACCGGGTGCGCAATCTTTATTTGGTGTAAAGTCGCAGTTGCAGTTTGGAAAATTGTTTGTTACTACAGTTTTGGCAAACCAGCGCTCGCAGCGCCAGTCTTTGGGTTTGCAGGGTGGTTCGGCATCACAAACTTTTAATTTAAAGGCAGATGAATACGAAGAGAACCGCCACTTTTTAATGGCGCAATACTTTCGTAACAACTACAACAATGCGATGAAGGATCTTCCTTTAGTGCGATCAAACATAACCATTCAAAGAGTGGAGGTTTGGGTTACCAATAGAACCGGCATCACCACCGATACAAGAGATATAGTGGCTTTGGCTGACTTAGGTGAGGGCCAGCCCTTTGGTCCCTGGGGCGGAAATCCAGGCGCATTTCCTTCCAATGACGCAAACAATTTATATCAAACTATAGTTAGCAATCCAAATAGCCGCAACACTACCGAGGTAACCACTGTTCTTTCAGGCCTCGGACTACAATCTGTGCAGGATTTTGAAAAAACATTTGCCCGTAAACTGCAGCCAGGTGATTATTATTTTAATCCCCGCATTGGTTTCCTGTCCTTAAATCAAACTTTGCAGGCAGATGAAGTTTTAGGTATTGCATATCAATATACCTACAATGGCAAAGTATACCAGGTGGGTGAGTTTTCGCAGGATATTTCTCCGGACAGTACTGGTAACACCCAAAAAGTTTTGTTCTTAAAATTATTGAAAGCGACATCTCAGCGCCCTAACCTTCCTATTTGGGACCTGATGATGAAGAACGTTTATAGCGTAGGCTTTGGGCAATTGGAGCGACAGGATTTTAAATTAGATGTTGTTTATGAAGAGCCCAGTTTGGGCGAAAAAAGATACTTGCCTTTGAGCGATAGCTTGAAGCCCGAATACAGAGGCGTTCCTATTTTAAATTTGGTAAACCTGGACCGCCTTAATAATAATAACGATCCTCAGCCGGATGGTGTTTTTGATTTTGTAGAAGGATATACAGTGATCTCTTCTCAAAGCCGTATCATATTTCCTGTGCTGGAACCTTTTGCCCGCGATCTGGAGTATGTGTTTTTAAATGATGGCGGGAAACAAAAATATTTATACTACCCGTTGTACGATACTATAAAAGCGATTGCGCAAAATTTTGCTAATCTCAACAGGTTCGAATTGGTAGGGCGTTCCAAATCTACCAGCAATGCAGAATACCAGTTAGGATTTAATATTCCACGAGGGTCTGTAACTGTTACTGCGGGTGGGCAGGTGTTGCAGGAAAATATTGATTACGAGATAAACTACGATCTTGGAACTTTGAGGGTTATTAATACTGCCATCATTAATTCGGGTGTGGGGGTAGATATACAGTTCGAGAACAACGCTACATTTGGTTTGCAGCAGCGAAATTATTTGGGACTGCGCCTGGACTATCTGGTCAATAAAAAACTTTCCGTTGGTGGAACAATTGTGAGGTTGGGCGAACGTCCTTTCTTTAATAAACAGAGTTACGGTGAAGACCCAATTAAGAACACCATGTATGGACTGGACTTTGACTACCGCAACGAAATTCCACGTCTTTCAAAATGGTTAGATAAACTCCCTTTTTATTCTACCAAAGTTCCTTCAGCAATTACAGCCTATGGCGAAGTGGCAATGTTGCAACCCGGACATTCAAATCAAATAGGAAAAGGTGGGGAAGGAGTTATTTATATTGATGATTTTGAAGGCACACGGAGCAGCATTGACCTCCGGTTTCCTTTAAATAGCTGGACGCTTGCTACCACGCCGCGAAATTCACCGGATAGAAATAATAATATTCTTTTTCCTGAAGCAGAATTGACAAACGATCTGGCTTATGGATATAACAGGGGTAAACTTGCCTGGTATAATATTGAACCCGTATTGCAGGAGAGAAGAAATACCAACAACCCATTGCGTAACGATCTCGATGAATTATCTAGGCCCGAAACAAGACAGGTATTTCAGTCGGAAATATTCCCGCAGCGTACAAATGATATTGGGCAGGGAATATTAACCACCTTCGATCTTTCATTTTATCCAAACCAAAAAGGTCCTTATAATTTTAGAACAAGCGGTATTGATGCAACCGGAAAACTGTTGCAACCCAAACAAGCATGGGGTGGTATTATGCGCAATGTTGACCAAACTGATTTTGAAACCAGCAACATTGAATTTATCGAATTCTGGATGCAGGATCCGTTTATTAATAAGCAGGCAAGCACCGGCGGAGAATTATATTTTAATCTGGGTAATATTTCGGAAGATGTATTACGCGACAGCAGGCGTTTGTATGAAAACGGTCTACCTACACCAAGCAATCCAAATAATTTAACCGATGCATCGGTTTGGGGAGTAGTGCCGCGTAATCCAATACAGGTAACTAATGCATTCAGCAACGAACCTAACGACCGTGCATTTCAGGATGTAGGTTTTGATGGTTTGACCGATACCGCCGAGCAACGAAAGTTTCAACCTTATTTAAACAGTTTGCAAGGTGTAGTTAATGCACCTACTTTGCAACAAGCACAAGCCGATCCTTCAGCCGATAATTTTAAAGGGTATCGCGATGAAGTATATGAAAAAAGCGGGTCCGGAATTTTAGAACGTTATAAAGACATAAATAATCCGCACGGTAATTCGCCGGTGGCAGACAATAGCGACCAGTTTACAAATGCATTCACACTTTACCCCGACCAGGAAGAACTTAACCGTGACAACACCTTAAATGAATCGGAAGAATATTTTCAATACAGGGTTGATCTGACACCTAACATGCCTGTAGGTACCAATTTTATTACTGATAAAAGAACTGTTAGTGTACCATTGGCAAATGGAAACCGTCGCAACGAAACCTGGTACCTGTTTCGCATTCCGGTAAAAGAATATGTGGCAAAAGTGGGCAACATTCCCGACTTCAAATCCATTCGTTTCATACGTATGTTCATGACGAATTTTGAAGACACGGCTATACTTCGTTTTGCCAAACTGGAATTTATACGTAACCAGTGGCGTGAGTTTACAAACGAGATAGATACTTCAGGAAACTATCTTCCGTTGCCCGCAAACGATCCGACACAGGTTGATGTATTGGCGGTTAACCTTGAGGAAAATGATCAACGCCAGCCGGTGCGTTATGTGCAGCCTCCAGGCATTGAACGCCAGCAACAGATCAGTAATAATAATGTACAGTTATTGCAAAACGAACAATCGCTTAGTTTAAAAGTTTGCGATCTCCGTTTTGGTGAGGCAAGAGGGGTATTTAAAACAATGAATCTTGATCTGCGTCAGTACGGCAGAATATCCATGTTTGTGCATGCAGAAAGAGTAGACCCTTACCGGCTGGAAGATAATAATCTGAATGCGGTTGTGCGCATTGGCAGCGATTTTGTAAGCAATTATTACGAAGTAAAAATTCCTCTTAAGCTAACTCCTTTTGGCGCAAGAGATTCGTTGACCATTTGGCCGGAACAAAATAATCTTGATTTTGATTTGAACATACTCACACAATTAAAATCCCGCCGAAACCGAAGTACTACCGCTGGTTCTCAATATTACAGCGAACGTTTTGATGATGGTAAAACATACGCAATTATTGGTAATCCCAATTTAGGTGAAGTCAGGGGAATGTTACTTGCTGTTCAAAATGTGGCACAGGAAAATACTTGCACAGAAGTGTGGTTTAATGAATTAAGATTATCGAGCCTTGATGAAAAAGGGGGTTACGCTGCTTTAGGTCGTGTTGACTTGCGGTTGGCGGACCTTGGTAGTTTAAGTTTGGCAGGCAGTGTACGCAGCAGGGGTTTTGGTACATTAGAGCAAAGAGTAAATGAACGCAGCCGCGAGGATTTTACACAGTTAGATGTTAGTGCAAGCCTCGATCTTGGCAGGTTAGTACCAAAGGGCGCTGCTTTGCAAATTCCGGTTTATGCAGGCATCAGTAAAACGCACAGCACGCCGGAGTACGATCCGTATGATCTGGATATTAAGTTGGAAGATAAATTAAACGATGCCTCTTCAAAACAAACCAAAGATTCAATTCGTAATGACGCTATTGACCAAACCACTATCAAGACCATCAATTTTACCAACGTAAAAAAAGTAAAAACAAATGGTAAGCCTGTACAGCCATGGGATATTTCTAATCTTGATCTGAATTATTCATACACACACCAGGAGCGCAGCAATCCAATTATTGAATCGGATGATATTAAAAGAACGAGAGCAGGCATTGGTTATACATATGCCCCTCAACAGCGTTTTATTGAACCGTTAAAAGGGTTGATAAAATCTTCATCACCATGGCTCGCACTCATAAGAGATTTTAATTTTAATTATAAACCAAGCACCATTTCCTTAAAAGCAGATATTAACAGACAGTTTGGTGCTTTGCGATCACGCAATGTTGGCGGTGATGGTTTTAAATTTCCCGAAACTTTTGACAAATATTTTTATTTTGATCGGTACTACACATTGCGTTGGGATTTGACACGTTCGTTAACACTTGATTTTAATGCGATAAATAATGCACGGATAGATGAGCCATTCGGCAGGATTGATTCAAAACAAGAAAAAGATTCCGTTCGGAAAAACTTATTGAAAGGCGGTCGTACAACACACTACCGTCATGATGGTACTTTGAGTTATCAATTGCCCACAACAAAAATTCCTTTTCTTGATTGGACTACAATAAGGGCCAGTTATACTGCAAAATATGATTGGGTTGCAGCTTCTTTGCTGACAAAAACTTTAGGCAATACACTGTTGAACGGGCAGACAAGGAACATCAATGGGGAATTTAATTTTGACCAGTTATATACTAAATGGAAATTTTTGCGGTCGGTTTATTCACCAAACCCATCTGCTCCAAAACCCAAAGCTGACTCTGCTGCTTCCAACCAACCCAAAGACCCGAATGCGATGCCACAAATAAGCACAGTGCCCCGCATCTTTGCTCAATTGCTTACTTCTGTAAAAAGGGTAGGTGTGCAATACACCGAAGACATTGGTACTTTGCTGCCCGGCTATTTAGACAGCACAAAAATATTAGGCATGAACCTAAGAAGTTCAGCACCGGGTTGGAAGTATGTGTTTGGCTATCAACCCGACACTGCTGATATTAATCGGTTCGGTCAAAGAGGATTATTGACAAGAGATTCTTTATTCAATGAATTAATCCAGCAAAAGTTCAGTCAGACACTAGGCATCACTGCGCAAATTTCTCCCATCCGCGATCTGAATATTGATATCAACGTTGATAAAACATTTACCAAAGATTACAATGAATTGTATAAGGATACAGGTTTTGGAACGGGCTTACGGCGGTACAATCCTTATGCTACAGGTAGTTTCAGCATAAGTTATATTTCTTACCAAACTTTATTCACCACGTTCGATCCGAATGAGATTTCGGAAACCTTTAAAAAGTTTGAAGAAAACCGCAGTTTCTTATCGCAACGATTAGGTAAAGAGAACCCGTACCAGGGTGGTGTCATTGATCCTGCTACAGGATATGCTGCTGGTTACGGCCGCTATGCGCAAGATGTGATCATCCCGGCATTCCTTGCGGCTTATACTGATAAAGATCCAGGTACCATAAAACTTTTAAAAAACTCAAACCCCAAAATAAGATCCAACCCATTTTCCGGCTTGCTACCTAAGCCTAACTGGAACATAACATATAACGGATTAAGCCGAATACCAGGCCTCGAAAAAATATTTACAAACGTTACAATTCGCCATGGTTACAATAGTACCTTAAGTATGAACAGCTTTAATACAGCCTTACTTTTCCAGGATCCGTTACGCATTGGTTACCCATCATTTATTGATACGCAAACAAATAATTATATACCGTATTTTTTAATTCCAAACGTAACAGTAAGCGAACAATTCAGTCCATTGCTGGAAGTTGATATGACTTTTACCAATCAGCTTTCTACAAGAGTGGAATTTAAAAAAAGCCGCCAGTTAAGTCTGAGCCTGGTAGATTATCAACTCGCTGAAATACGTTCTTCGGAATACACAATTGGTATAAACTGGCGTAAGCGGGGCGTCCCTTTTCTGCAAAATGTAAAAATCGGCAAGAATGGCAAGAAGCTGGAAAACGATGTTACTTTCCGATTTGATTTTAGTTTAAGAGACGATGCAACCTCTAACAGCAAGCTCGATCAGAACCAGGCCTTTGGTACAGCAGGTCAAAAAGTGATTCGTATTTCTCCAACTATTGATTATGTGTTGAACAATCGCATTAACCTTAAATTTTATTTCGAGCAAAATAGAGTCATTCCAAAGATCGCTACTTCAGCCCCGGTTACTACTACACGCGGCGGTTTGCAGGTTCGTATTTCACTGGCGCAGTAACGGAACAATGGTTTTCAATTGTCGTCTTTGCTCAAAACTTTCTATGTATAATCCCCAACGTAGCTCACAATTGTCTGAAGAATAATGTAGCAAGAAGATACTTCCGAAAATCGGTTAGACAAATGAGAGTGTTTATTTTAACATTTATCTATTTATGAAAGGGAAAATTGAATCTTAAAAGTCTCTTGCTTTGTCTTCCCGAGGTACGAGGGATCTGACTATTGAATAAAGAATCTCTTGTCAATAATCCTCTTTGACCGAACCGATTAATATCAGCAGTGTCGGGTTGATAGC
>MWVT01000205.1_pt1 | contig 12790 bp, 13 predicted proteins | sample 1047201 | NCBI WGS metagenome assembly MWVT01 (sample SAMN06349988, study PRJNA376086) | soil metagenome | isolation source: TG5-1 sample Antarctic (ecotone) soil | place: Antarctica | collected 2015-01-13 | reverse complement strand
CAACAATTACTCTACGACCGCAGCACCACCCTCATCAATACGGGCATCAGCAACGCTTACAGAGATTACGATCTTTATAAAAGAGTATTGGCCCTGGAGGAAGAAAACATTGCGCTTGTACGTGAAAACATTTTTATAGCAAGAGAACGATACCGCCTGGGAATTACCACTTTTATTGAATTGAGGGAAGCACAGCAAAGCCTTGCAGATGCAACCAACCGCTTAATTCAAGCCCGTTATAATACAAAGGTGGCGGAGATAGAGTTGCTTCGGTTAAGGGGTGATTTGGTGAGATAGTTTGTAGTTTGTAGTTACATAACAGCTAGCTCCTTATGGCAACAATTCAAAAATTTGAAGACTTGAAGGTTTGGCAAAAAGCCAGGTTGCTATCACAAAAAATATATTCCTTAACATTCTCAGAACCTATTAAGTCTGATTTCCGGTTTAAAGATCAAATCAGGGGTAGTGCAGGTTCTATTATGGATAATGTTGCAGAAGGCTTTGAAAGAGGAAGCAAATTAGAATTTATAAATGCTCTCACTACTGCAAAAGGCGAAGCAGGAGAACTGAAATCTTAATTATACAGAGGGTTAGATAATTTATATTTTAAGCAAGATCAATTTGATGAGTTATATTGCCTTGCAGATGAAGTAACGAAGATGCTCACTTCGTTCATAGGCTATTTAAACAAGGCTAAAATAAAAGGACAAAAGTTTAAAGAAAGAATTTAAGTATGGAGGATCAATTACAAACTACAAACCACAAACTACAAACTCTCGTAGGCATCATCATGGGCAGCGATTCCGATCTTCCTGTTATGCAGGCTGCTGCCGATATTTTAAGGGCATTTGACGTTCCATTTGAGCTCACAATAGTTTCAGCACACAGAACACCTCAGCGAATGTTTGACTATGCAGCTTCGGCAAAGGAAAGAGGTTTAAAAGTAATTATTGCAGGAGCAGGTGGTGCAGCTCATTTACCCGGCATGTTAGCTTCTATTACGCCATTACCAGTAATTGGTGTTCCTATCAAATCAAGCAATTCTATTGATGGATGGGATTCTGTGCTTTCTATTTTACAAATGCCAAATGGCGTTCCCGTAGCAACTGTAGCGTTGAATGGGGCAAAAAATGCAGGAATACTTGCGGCACAAATTATCGGATGTTTTGATGAAAGAGTTGGAAAAAAAATCGCTGAATATAAACAACAGCTAAACAATGAAGTTGAAGATAAGGTTCGCAACTTACAGTCTGCTGGCTGGAATAATGGTTTTGATAAACAGTTGTAAGGAAAAAGACCCGGAATTACAGCTACTATCGTCTCAACTTCTTCCTTACTTTTCTTCCGCATCGGCAATCGAGTGCTATAATAATCAATTGTATATTTTTGGTGATGATGCTTCTTATCTTTTAGTGCTTGATACCAATTATGTAATTGTTGATAGCATCACCTATTTTGCCGATACTGCACACCGCATAGCCAAGGAAATTAAACCTGATATTGAAGCAGCAACTTTATTGACTTTTAGCGACCAAACTTATTTATATGGCTTTGGATCAATGTCGAATAACAATAGGAAAATAGTTTATTCTTTTCCTGTTGATTCATTGAATGGCTTTATAAAAACAAATTACGCTCCACGCAGATCAAACCAAATTAAACAATGGAATATTGAAGGCGCTGCATTTGTAAACGATCAATTGCTGTTAGCAAATCGTGCAAATCAAACAAACAAAATTAACTACCTGGTATTCGAAACTTTTATGGCGAATAAACAAAAGGACAGTGCGCTAAAAGTTTTAAAAATTAATCTTCCCCGGCAAGAAATAGTTATTGGCGTTTCAGGTTTGTATTATCTAGCTGAAAAAGACTTGTTGCTGTTAACCGCATCAGAAGAAGATACGCCTAACCCATTCAAAGATGGAGCTATCGGAAATAGTTATCTTGCTGTTATCAACGATTTCTCCAAAAAGATGTTTCGCAATTCCATTACTCCTGATGCACTGATTAACCTTACAAATGTGAACGCAGCTTTCAAAAAACAAAAAATTGAATCTGTTTGCTTAGAAAAAATTATTGGAAATAAAATGATCCTGCATTTAGTATCGGATAACGACAATGGACAAAGCAGCATTTTTAAAGTCCGGTTCACTCCGAAAGAATTACAAACTTCTGTTCCAAAGAAAGTGAATGCGCAAGCAATTCGTCAATAAAACTGCTACCCCATTTAGCATAAAAACCACTTACGTTTTCAACCCGCTCCTGCAAATTTTCTTTTGGAAATAAATGTGCCTTCAATTTTTGAAGTTGGGCTTGGGTTGCTTCTAATTTTTTTCTTTCAGCCCGCATCATTTTTTTTTCAACTTCTGCCAACTGGTTTACAGACCTCGCTTTTAGAGCTTCTATATGTTTCAACAACGAAACATCCACACCGGTTGCTACTTTTTTTAATCCTTCGTAAACCAAATTCATTTGGCGCAACTCACCATTTAGTTTTGGCGCATTTCCTTCTGTTTCAATAATACCATTTAATATGTTTAATTCTGTTTCAAAAATTTGTTCAACAGGCAATTGAAGCTTTTGCATTAGCTCACTCCAACGTTTTTCAATGAGCAAAAAAGAGTTACGTAAAACCAATATAGGAAAATCTATTTTATAATGTACGAATAGGTCTTTCAATTGCAGCCAATAAGCCAGTTCACCTCCACCTCCAATAAAAACAATGTTTGGCAAAATAGTTTCCTGGAATAATCCTCGCAAAATTACATTGGGGCTAAACCGTTCAGGATGCTCAATCAATTCTTGCCTGATTTCAGCTTCAGTAAATGAGACAGAAGAATTGAGAACAAAAAATCGTTCATCTCCTTTTTCAATCCTTTCTCTTACATCATCTTTTAAATAAAAAAGATTAATGGCTCTAGCATGGGCCTGCGTGTTATATAATTCATTAATTCGGTTAGATGTTTGCTGCACTGTTATTGATGGCGTTTCCTTAAAAAGATCATCTTCAAAAATGGATATCATTTGTTTTTTCAAACGGGCATCATCGGGTATCAAAACAATCAGCCCATATTTTCCAAAGAGGCCGTTCACCAAACTAAATGTGCATTGTTGAATAGTTAAACCTGTAATAAAACATTCGCGAAGCATTTGAACAAACTCAAGACCATCTGCTGTGTTTCCAATCTGCCCCTGCAATTCATCTATCAAAGCAATCACTTCTTTGTCCACAAACATTCTACCTACCGCCCCTTTTTGTTCCGTTGCCCATTCGTATTTTTTTCCTTCAACCGAAAAATGATTTAGTTCTTCAAGGTCTGCATCCTCGCTGCCCATATAATAAACCGGAACAAACCTGCAATTTGGAAATTCTTTTGCCAGTGTACCGGCAAGTTTAATTGCGTGTAGTATTTTATAAATAAAATATAAAGGACCTGTAAAAATATTTGGCTGGTGCGCTGTACAAACGGTAAATGTATCGTCGCTTAAAAGCGCTTCAATATTTTCTGCAACAAGATTATTTTTCGCTACAGTTTTGTATTGTTCTTTTAATACATCAACCAAAACATTCCGATGAATTTTTTGTTGTTTTTTTTGCTCAATAGCTTTTTTAATTCCTGGTATATCGGGAGCGATAGAATAAAATGGACCCAAAGATTCTGCCCTGTCAATATAGTCAAGAACAATTTTGGAAAACAAAGCTGTATCACGATAAGAAAGGTGCTGCGCAGCAAACATGGGTTAAAAATAAAGACAACCGTTCAATGTTCCTCTGCTTACCATAAACTACGCTTGATTTTTAGGAGAACTACGACTATTTTTTTGAGAAACCACTTAATAATTTTTATTTTTTTAAAAGCCATTGCACCTGGAAAAAAAAGTTATTTATTTTGACCTAAATCCTATCCTATGCAACTGATGATGTATTTAAACAACGACCTGATTGAAGCGATTAAGGTTGATTTTCATCAACTATCAAGGCCTGGTTATTTAGGCCAGTTTAAAAGAGTTTTAAAACAAAAACATTTTTCACTTATTCAGCAATCCGGCACCCTCCCCGAATTTTTGGTAGTTGATCCTATACAGGTTAGAACTACAGAAACACCAGTTTATTCTTACAAATAATAGAAAACAATAATTCTCTTTTTAATATGTATGGTGAAATGAATAAAGGCGTATGATATTATGCCCTATTTCACCACTCGTGTATTCATTTTTACGCTCACAAATAGTTTTTTATAACTGATTAGAAACTTGTGTAAATTATTATCTGAATCTTTTAAATAACAGATATGAGGTTTTACATTCTTTTTCTCTTATTCAATATTATAACTCAAAAATTGCTTTCGCAGGAGTTCCGGTTTTATATCAATGGAAGTAACGTTGAAGAAGCTACTTATGCAAACATTCAGGATGGTGATCTGCTGAGAGTTGTTTTTTTAAATAAAAAAACAGATTACAGATTCCTGATCTCGCATGTCTCAATCATTCTTACTCCAATACAAAAAACCAACGATGATAATGAGATCCTCACGGATACTACTGAATTTGCAATCTTAAATCCTTCACAAGCATATGCCGCTTCACCTACTTTTACGCTGGACCTTATGAAAGAATTAGAAATTTTAAAATACAATAATTACAATATTTCTTTTAAAGTAAAGCAACTATTGTCTGACACTCCGCAAGGCAGCGAATGGATAGCAAAAAATATACACTTTAAAGAAGTACCCCTTAGGAAAGAAACTACAAACGCTGACCAAATGCGCGTAAATTCCGGCAATAGATAATTCACTCTATATTTTGAATAAAAAACAAATGGTATATAGAGAAGCGGGGGTAGAGGATATACAACAAATTCAGACGGTTAGAAATTCTGTGAAAGAAAATGTATTATCCAATCCTGCCCTTGTTACTGATAAAAATTGTGAAGAATACCTCACCAAACGTGGTAAAGGTTGGGTATGTCTAAATGGAAATATCATAGTTGGCTTTGCCATCGCCGACTTAAAAGGTAATAATATTTGGGCTCTTTTTGTTCATCCGGAATATGAGCATTTAGGCATTGGAAAAAAGCTACACCAACTGATGCTCAACTGGTATTTCAGTCAAACAAAAAATACTGTTTGGTTAGGTACGGAACCAAATTCAAGAGCAGAAAGATTTTACAAAAAAGCGGGCTGGAGAGCCACAGGAATGCATGGCAAAATAGAACTAAAATTTGAAATGAATTGGGATGATTGGAGTAAAAGCCGGCTCTTTTCTAACTTGTAGTGACTGCAGTATTCAGTTGTTTAATTATTAAACTTCACCACATTCGTAAAGCCCTACCTCATCTGTAAAATATCCATTCATCCGTAATATTCTATTGATACTGGGTATGCATCAACCACTTGTATAAAAAAACTTCAACAAGCAACAATAATTTTTATGCATCAACGAAAGTTGTCGTAATTTAATAGAAACAAAACCACACGCCATGAAACCGAAAATTTTACTTACTTTCCTGCTTTCTTTTTTAGCCATTACCATTTATGCGCAAAAAAAATCAAAACAAACTACAGCTTACGCAATTACAGGTGTGCAGAAAGGCCAAAATAACTGGACAGAAGTACGTTTAATAGATATTGCTACAGGCAATGAAGTAAAAACCATACACCAGGCCAAACAGGAAATGGAAGTTTTAAATGCCAGGACGGGAAAGCCAATAGCAAAAAAAGAAGAAAGCACCAACTTATACAGAACAAAAAATATGGATGGAACACCTGCACCAACCGCAAGGAAAGTAGTAAACCTTGATGACGTGTTAACAACGAAAGAAAATACTGCAATAAGAGAATTACGTGCAGTAAGACTAAATGGAGATAATGTAGAATTCACAAAAAAAGACGCAAATGGCAATACCGTAATCATTAAAAAAATTTCTGCTTCATACGCCAGAATTCAAGCCTACAAACCTTTTGCAACTAATTCAGCAGCGTGTGCATACGATAAAAAGCACGAACGCTTATACTACACCCCAATGGGCATAAACCAGTTGCGTTATATTGACCTTAAATCAAAAACTCCAAAAATTTATTTTTTTGAAGATGAAGCCTTTGGCTCTTTAAGCAGTCCCAGGGATATACCTAACCAAATAACACGCATGGTAATTGGTGCTGACGGTAATGGATATGCGCTAAGTAATAATGGAGCACACCTGATAAGATTTACTACCGGTAAAAAACCAACCATTACTGATTTGGGTGCTTTATCAAACGATGCGGCTAACAGCATTTCTGTAGGCAGCGAAAGTGGGTACGGTGGTGATCTCATTGCAAGTAAGTCTGGCGACCTTTATTTAATAACCGCAAACCGGCGGGTATTTAAAATAAATGTTGAAAGCAGAATGGCAGCATTCAAAGGAAGCATCCAGGGAATGCCAAAAGGATATAGCACCAATGGAGCTATTGTAGAAGAAGGCACTTCTGTAATTGTAAACAGTTCTAATTCTACAGAAGGATTTTACCGGTTTGATCTGAATACTTTACAAGCCGAAAAGATCACTAATACCGGGGGCGTTTTCAACTCATCGGACCTGGCCAATGCGAACCTCGTTGTGGAAAATAAAAAGAAAAAACCGGAAGAAGTGAAACCTGACGTGCAGGAAGAAGTTATTGCAAACAAAGCAAAAAAACTTACAGGTAAGGAACTTGCTATTCAAAATAAAATTGGAGTATATCCCAACCCGGCTTCAGCAAATGGATTAGTAAAGCTTGCTTTTGAAGATCAGCCAAGCGGCAGGTATCAAATACAGTTGACAGATATTTCAGGAAAACTGATCAACTCAAAAGAAGTAAATATTAATAACAGGTTGCAGGTGCAGGATTTTAATATACCAGGTATGATCGTCACAGGAAATTATATGATTAAGGTAATGAATAAAGGGAATAAGACAGTTAGCGTAACACAATTATTAGTGCAGTAAGCAAGAATGTTATTTTGAAAGATGCCGCATTATTACTTTGCGGCATCTTTGTTTATGGATAAGATTTAATACTGGTTATTAAACATTGCCTGGAGCCCGTTTTTCAAAAACGATCCTGTAATGATCCATTAATTCGCGTTCGAAACATTTTTTATTGGCTGCGAGCCTGTACACCGAAAGCTTATGGCGGAAATCTTTATTCCAAATCAATATAGGGACAAGGCTTAAAAACAAAGCGTATTTTTTAAAACTAAATGCCCTGATCTTTTTTCTCCATTGATTAGTAGTTTCTATATAATCAAGCCTGCCGCTGCTCATGTTGATTACCTTAAAAAAAGGATCAGCATTCCGAACTAACATTTCTGATCCATAAGGAAGCCACGAACCCGGGAAATATTTTATCATTGCCGCAACAAGGTAGGCATCTGAATTTTTATCAGCGCCCAAATCCATTTGATCGTAATGGATCATGTTTTTTCCCCATACCATGGTTTGCAAATAAAATCTTCCTCCTGTTGGCAACAGGTCGTAAACTGTTTTAAAAAAATTCCTGTAAATAGCTTCCTGCTTTCCTTCCTTGCATTCTTCCAATGAACTGAAATGTTCAAAAGCACCGACCGATATAACCGCATCAAAAATTCCAAAATCCAGTGGCGTTACGGTTCGCACATCTTTAATATAAACATCAAAACCGCTTTTTTTACAAGCTTTATACTGCCCGTCAGATAATGTTAGCCCAATGCCCCGAGCTCCCTTTTTTTCTTTGATGTATTTTAAAAATGGTCCCCAGCCGCAACCCATATCCAACACCTTGCTTCCTTCTTTAATGTGTAATTGGTCTGCCATAAACCGATGCTTTGCATCCTGCGCTTGTTCCAATCTCATTGAGAAATCACCGTTATATCGTGCTCCGCTAAAATCCGCATTCTGCCCTATGCTCAGGCGAAATATCCTATCAATTGTAGTGTAGGAAAAATCTATGTTTTGCTTATCGGCCACGGATTGAAGCTATTCAAAATCGTTCGGAAAAGCAATAATGAAATGCATTTACAACTGCAAAAACTATTTAGCAACATCGATCTTCACTTTTTTATTCTTTATCTTTTGATCTTTGATCATCTGCAAAGTGTTGCTGGCATTGGTTTTCCGAACCGCCACAAAAGAAAAATAATCTTTAACTTCTATTAACCCGATATCTTCTTTTTTCAACTCTCCCCTATTAGATAAAAAGCCAACAATATCAACTTTATTGATTTTGTCTTTTTTACCGGCTCCTATAAAAAAAGTTGTCCATTTTGGTTTTTCAGGCAACATCGGTTCTTGCGGAAGATTAATTTTTGTAATAGTTTCTGTTATGTAAGCGGGTATTTTTTCTTCTGAACTTAAAATAAGAATGGCCGTACCGCTTGCATCCATGCGGGCTGTCCTCCCATTACGATGCGTAAAAATATCTTCGGTTGCTGGCAAATGATAATGAATGATGTACCGAATATTAGGAATATCCAATCCACGGGCGGCCAAATCTGTAGTAACTAAAAAATTAATGCTGCCGTTCCTGAATTTGCACAAAGCCATATCTCTTTCCTGTTGCTCCATTGCGCCGTGATAAAAAGTATTGATGATCCCTTTTTGAGAAAGGAGCTGACTTGTACGTTCCACCGATTCGCGGTGATTACAAAAAATAATTGAAGAACGATTGCCTAAAAAACAAAGCAACCGGAACAGTGTTTCTGATTTGTCTTTGTCAGGAGATAAAACTGTTTGAATGGCCAGCGCCTCTGAAGTTTCATTATCGCCAGGTAAAAAATTAAGTTTTACTGGATTGGTAGCGCCGATAAAATCCGGAATGTCAGGTGCATCTGTAGCAGAAGTTAAAATTCTTTTATTTACAGCAGGTAACGATCCTATAATAAAAGCCATCTCATCCTGGAAACCCATTTCCAGCGATTTATCAAATTCATCAAGCACAAGAGTTTGTATTGAGTCCACCGTAATATTTCCGCGGCGAATATGATCGGCAAGCCTGCCGGGTGTACCTACTAATAGCGCCGGCGGTTGAATCAAATTATTTTCTTCTGTTTCTCTCTTATGCCCCCCGTAACAACAGGTAACTTTTAAGCCGGTGCCCATTGATTTAAAAACCTGTTCTATTTGCAGCGCTAACTCCCTTGAAGGTACTATAATCAATGCCTGGGATTTTTTATTCGCCTTATCTAACAGCTGCAAAACAGGCAATAAAAAAGCAAGCGTTTTTCCAGAACCAGTCGCAGAAAGCAATACCAGGCTGTCGTTCTTTTCTGCAGCATCAAGTGCAGCTAACTGCATGTCATTAAGCGCATCTATATTTAAATTAGCCAGGATTGTTTCAATGGAATAGTTCTTCTGTTTCATGGCGGTAAAAGTACAACCGTTTTAATGTGTAAGGCGGGTGTACATCCATTTTAAAGCATAAAACTCAGCATAAAACATTCGCTCGTTTCATTGCCTGTTGCCACAGTTTATCCAGCAATGGCGGGACTCGTTTCATCGTTCCGTTGCCAATTAATCATTTTGGCAATTGCCTTCAAAAAGATTATAACTTCAAACACTAAATGATTTTTTATGAGTAATACAAACAAACTCCACATAAAAACATCGCTTAAAATACAAAAGCCAGTACATGCAGTATTCGAAGCTATTGTTGATCCTTCCCTTATGTCTAATTACTTTATTTCGAAAAGTACAGGTCGCATGGAAGCAGAAAAAACGCTTACCTGGCAGTTCCTGGAGTTTGATATTGAGTTCCCTGTTCGTGTAGAAAAAATTGAAGAAGACAAATACATTTCTTATTCATGGGATGATTGGGAAGACAAAAGCATTAATACCCTTGTAGAAATTATACTTGAACCCAAAGGCGATGAAGAAACTTTGGTAAAAATTACAGAAAGTAGCAGGGAAAATAATGAGACGGGCATGAAATGGTTGAAAAGCAATACCGAAGGCTGGGCCAACTTTTTAGCCTGCCTTAAAGCGTACTTAGAATATGGCATCAACTTAAGAAAAGGAGCTTTTGATGCTTCACAACTGCCGGAAGTGGGTTCTTAATTTGTGTTTAGCTATTTTTTACTGCTCTTACAAAATATCCTTTCATCTCAACGAGTGGGATGGTAAAATATAAAAGTGAGTATGAATGCAAATGTTGACAAAATCAGTCCGATTATAAATACATAATACGAAGCAGTAATGTACTTATACTTCCATACCAGCACCAGCCCCTGGTAATAAATGTCACGTGAAAGACTATCGTATATCTGTTCTTTGTCTAATATAGTTTTACGCATGGCTATTTTGTACTCATCTAATGTCATTTTTAAATAATGACCAAAAAAAAGAAGATTGTTCTCATTGGTTTTTAAAGTGTCGGCTGTTTTTTTTCCTCCTAAAATCATGGGCCGGGTAGAAATAAAAGCAATGACCATAGTACTTACACTTGTCAATATCAACAATACTGTAGGGAGTACCAATTGCCTGTTTGTATCCATTTTAGTTGAAAGCACCGAGAGCACTACAGAAATAATAAGCGCATTAATACTTATCAACAGGCTGGCTTTATTATGCGCCATGGCAGTTAATTCTATGTGCCTGTTCGATGTAATCCGAAACAATGTTTCAACACCTCTTTCCAGTTTTATTTTATCTTCAATAATTCCATCTAGTTTACCAGGTCGTCCAAAGCCATTTGTTGCCGTGGTGTTTGCAGGTTTTATTCCCGGCATCGGAGTAAGTAATTTGTGGTTATCGTGTTTTATTTTTTTACCCATAATCCAACATTTTGATGGTTACAAGTTTTGTATAGGGAAAGATTAGCGAAACCTTCTTTTATTTAATTACTTCGTTAATTACTTTGCCTACGCTACCATTTGGCGGTTGTATGCCAAGCAAGGCAGCAAGGGTTGGTGCAATATCGGTGATATCTGTCTCGCGATCAAGTGTTCCATTCTTTATATTCCATCCATACCAAAGCAAAGGTATGCGTGCATCGTAAGGATTCCATACACCGTGTGTGGTCCCGCCCGACAAAAACTCATCTATCCATTGAGGCTTTAACATTAATTGTATTTGTCCGCACCGGGCCGGATAATAACCGTTTGCTACCATCCCTTTAATTTTTGTATTTAGAGTTGTACCAGCCAGGTCATCTAAAGCAAAAGCTCTTTCAATACCCTCCTGCTTCGTTAAATATTGTACGACCTGACTTTTTATTTCAGGCATCTTTAACTTTTTGTCAGATTCAATTAACGGTAAATTCAAAACCACCTGGTAGTTGATAATATCTATGACAAGATCTTTTTTATCAAATTTTTTTTTCAATTCTTCATTCAATTTTTCAAATAATACCCGTTTTGTAAAATGACCGGCAGGGATTTTATTTTCCTTCATAAAGGCAGGGGCTTGAGCAGCGCCATGGTCGGCAGATAAAAATAACAGCCATTGGTTTTTACCAATTTTGTTATCAAGAAAATCAAAAAAATCTCCAAGCTCTTTGTCAAGTCTTAGATAAGTATCCTCAATCTCTATAGCATTTGTGCCAAAGGAGTGACCAATGTAATCAGTAGACGAATAACTGATAGCCAGTAAATCGGTAATGGAATCAACACCCATTTGTTCATATTCAATAACGTCTTTAGCAAATTCGGTAGTGAGGGTGTTACCAAAAGGCGTGGCTAAAATGGGATTATAATTGGTACCTGCAAACGCTTTAAGGTCGTAAGGGAATCCTTTGGCAGCAGCACCAAAAGGTTTTACTTCATAACTCTTTTCGTCTGCAGTACTTCGGGTATATGTACTGATCGGATATAACGTATTCCAACCTTGTTTATAAAAGCTATCCACCAGCTTGCGGGCATTAAAATTGGTCACCCAGGCAGGTAAAGCATTCATGTAATAAGAAGAGGTGATCCATTCTCCTGCTTTACTATCATACCAGTAAGCCGCATTAGCGCTGTGCCCGGCAGGCAGAATTCCACCTCTGTCTTTTAAAGCAATGCCTATTACTTTACTTATTTTATTTGTAGTCAATCTCAGTTCATCGCCAATAGTTGTAGTCAGCATATTGCGGGGACTCATTTTACCGGCACCTCCATTATTGCCCACTGTTGAAGCCGAAGTATCCTCTGTACAATATAAATAAGCTTGCGTGCGGTTATCCCACCAGTCGTTACCGGTAATACCATGCACGGCGGGCACCGAACCTGTATAAATACTTGCATGCCCGCAAGCAGTAAATGTAGGTGTGTAGTTGATAGAAGTGTTTTTACAATTAAACCCCATGGAAAGTAAGCGTTTAAACCCGCCGTTGGGGGCAAACCGGTCGTGAAAGCGATTTAGGTAATCCCAGCGCATTTGATCGACCACTATTCCTACCACCAGCTTTGGACGTTGAATAGCTTGAGCATGTCCGTTAAATTCAAAACATAAAACAAGCAATACTGTTAACCACCATTTCATGTTAGTTTTTTTTGTAATTGTAAGTTATTGATTTTACCGGTTATTTATTCGCCGAACTTTTTGGAAGCATTTCAATAATCAAGCTATCTCATACTCCTATTTCGATCCGGGCAATTATATAAAATTAAATCATGATTTAATTCTTCTGATTTTGTAACTTAATAGTCCAAAACTTAATTATGAAATTCTTTTTACCAATCTTCATCTCTGTTGTTTGGTTTTTTTTCCTACAAGGAGTTTCTATTTCGCCACAAAAAAAAATGGTGGCTTTAAATAACCAGCCAATTTTTTCTAATGACCTGTTTGAGAGTGAAGAATTATTACACATAAAGCTTT
>MWVT01000204.1_pt1 | contig 12803 bp, 12 predicted proteins | sample 1047201 | NCBI WGS metagenome assembly MWVT01 (sample SAMN06349988, study PRJNA376086) | soil metagenome | isolation source: TG5-1 sample Antarctic (ecotone) soil | place: Antarctica | collected 2015-01-13 | reverse complement strand
ATTTACCGAATACATTGATGATTATGATAATGGAGATCAAATAGCAATCGAACACAGGAACACAACCATCGCTTTCTCGCCTGGTGTTACAGGTGGTGCATCGCTTAACTTCATTCCTATGGCAAATATGGAATTGTCCCTTACGGGAAAGTATGTAGGCAAACAGTATCTTGATAATACAAGTGTTGATCAACGCAGACTTGATGCATATTACACACAGGATTTACTATTGTCTTATACATTTTCAAAAAAATATTTCAAGAATGTTCGCCTTATTGCACAGATCAACAATCTGTTTAATGCCCTGTATGAACCCAATGGATATACATTTAGTTATAATTTTGAGAACAAGTTAACTACTGAAAATTTTTATTTCCCAATGGCAGGCAGGAATTGGATGTTAGGAATGAATGTGAGGTTATAGGTGTGAAGGGGCAATGGGGAATAGGCAATAGAAATGGGCAAAGGGCAATTCTGACCTTGCATTCACTTGATCAATTTTTATTGCAAATTTCCCCGGCAATCACTTAATCAATTGCTTATTGCCAATTATTTCCTCCGGCCAAATTTTCCCTCCCAGGCTAAAATACCGCCCGTAAGATTATAAGTATTTTGAAAACCTAATTGATCCAGTACAAGACAGGCCATCATACTGCGGTGACCACTCCGGCAGTGCACAATCACTTCTTCTTCTTTCAGATCTTCTATTTCATCAATTTGCATTGTTTGAATTTTCCCCAATGGAAATAATTTACCACCGAGGTTTGATTCCTCATATTCATGATGCTCACGGCAATCTATTAAATTGATTTTTTCACCATTATCCATTTTACTTTTCAATTCTTCAATGCTGATATTCTTCATGGCAATCACATTTAATTATCTGTACCTTCTTCATCTGCTTTTTTTTCTTCAATGATTTTTCTTTTCAAATTTTCCAAAGAATCAATGTCGGGCCTTTCAACGCCTAACCAAATATCCATTGTTTGACCAGGACGAATTTTGAAGCTTTTTCCTTCTTCATTTCTTGCAGCAGGATTTTGTCTATATACATAGGCATTGGTAGTGTCTTTCACAAAAGGATCAACGATCACTGCAGCAAGGCCAATTCCCTGGCTCTGCAACAACATCTTTGCTTCATTATAAGTAAGCCCAAGCAAACGGGGAACCAGCATCTCCTGGTTTCCAACGCCGCTCCCCAACACAAGTGAAATTTCGCTTCCCCATTTTATTTTTGTGCCCGGTGCAATTGATCTCCCATTATATTGTTGTTCTAAAATGGAATTCGGTGCAAAGTCCGGACGGAAACTAGTATCACCCAACACCAGGTTGTTAGCCTTCAATATCATTTCTACATTGCGAAAGCTTAGCCCGATAAGATTAGGCATTTCAATATCTGGTGGAACCGTACGATTAATGGTCACATATATCGTTCTATTCTTTTTCACTACAGCATCAGGCTCAGGTACCTGCTTGATGATAACAGTAGGTGCAAGTGTGTCGTAATAAACACTATCCTGCACGATTACATCAAAGCCTTTCTCTTCAAGCAAAGGTATTATTTCATCTAAAGTCTTCCCCGTCAGTACAGGCACTATACGGGCTACTCCATGCTGCGTGATCGAATTCAGCGAGGTCATAAAAAGATAAACGAGCAGCGTAACAAGTAAAAAGGCGAAAAGTATATTGACCCACAAAGGTTTGCTCGTGAGGTATTTTACGATGAATCTTTTCAAATTTTCAAATTGGGGTGCAATATAAGTAAACTGATCAGATGGCTTTAGCCTTATCAGCGAGAGCTTCTTCTAAGAGCATTGTGTAAAATTCTTTTAATTCCATTCCCAGTACTTTTACCTGTTGCGGTATCACGCTGGCATCACTTTGTCCGGGTACAGTATTGATCTCCAGCATAAAGGGTGCATTGTATGCTGTACTGTAAATAAAATCAATGCGGACCACTCCCCGGCAATTGAAAACATTATAAACTTTTTTTGCTGCAGCCTCTATCTCAATCTTCCACGAGGGGTCTATCACAGCAGGTGTAATTTCTGAGGACTTTCCTTCATACTTTGCTTCAAAGTCAAAAAAATCATTTTGCGTAATCACTTCGGTGATTGGCAGTATTTTTATTTGACCATTGAATCTGCAAACACCCACAGTGAATTCCCTGCCTTCAATCATTTCTTCTGCAAGCACCTGATCATCCTCTTTAAATGCTTTGTCCAATGCAGCTTGCAGCTCTTCTCCATCATTCACCTTACTCATTCCAATACTTGATCCACCATTATTGGGTTTTATGAAAATCGGCAATTGTAAAGTTGATAAAATATTTTCCGGTTGATATGGAATGTGCTTAAACAAATGCATTGACTTCGCTACGTTTATACCAGCCATGGCTGCTACAGCTACTGTATATCTTTTATTAAATGTCAATGCTGATGTGGCCGCATCGCATGAAGTGTATGGCAAACCCAGTATATCAAAATATCCTGGAAGCTTTCCATCCTCACCTGGTGTACCGTGCATGCCCATAAATACTGCATCGAAGATTATATGTTGACCATGAACTTCCAGAGTGAAGTTGTTTTTATCAACCGCAGTTTTTACTCCACCCTCTTCATGGTACCATCCTGCCGGATTTATGTCAATTTTATAGACATCAAATAGTGCTCTGTCGAGATTATTGGAAATAGTAATAGCTGATTTATAGGAAATAGCAGCTTCGGCTGAGTAGCCGCCTGTGACGAGGGCTATCGTTTTTTTCTTCATAGCGTCAAAGCTAAAATAAGTGTAAGGGTGAACAAAGTGTTTTTTTTATTCTGTTTTACTTATTTATATAATCGGCATAAAATTGTTGTTGCAAAGCCTGACCAGCCCTGACATCCTGTGGTTGTATATTTTTATCTGAAGAAAGCAATCTTTTTCCCACATTATCAAACACCAAATTTTTACCAGGTTGAACAAATCCAAATCCATCATTGAAAGAATAGAAAGCCCATTGCTTCATACTTGAGTCAAATAGGTTTTTACTAAAAGGAAAATTTGATCTAAATCTTAATTGTTGCATGAGCGTAGTCGCCAGGTCTGTTTGAGAACCTGTGCTGTTTACCAGGTAACCCTCTTCTTTTAGGGCTCCTCCCAGCCAAAGCATCGGAATTTTAAAATCATCAGTTTTACTGCCCGTTTCCGGAATTGGATGACCGTGATCAGCAATAATGATCAATAAAGTATTTGACCACCATTCCTCCTTTTTACACTTTTCGACAAATTCAAAAATAACTTCATCAGTATAGTGATGTGCAGAAAACAATTTGCTTAAAATATCTTGTCCATTAAACTTAGGAGATAAAGGAATCTCAAATGGTTCATGACTGCTTAATGTAAGCCAGGTTGTAAAAAAGGGAGACTTCATATGAGTTAACTCCTCAAACAATATTTTCGACACTATGCCATCATGTGCTCCCCATTTGGAATTCTGATCTATTTTTTTGAAATTATTTTTATCTATGATCGTTTGAAAACCAGCATTCAATAAATAAGATTTAATATTTGCGAATTCCGGTTCTCCACCATAGTAAAAAGATGTTTTGTAATTGTGTTTTGCAAATTCTTTTGGAAGTGATGTTAATTTAGCAGCCTTATTTGGACTTCGTAATATGGATTGTTTCGGAAGGGCAGGGTAACCACTTAATATTGCAGCTAGCCCTTTGTCGGTGCGGTCTCCACTTGCATATATATCACTGAAATAAATTCCTTCTTTTTTTAATAAATTGAATTTTGGAGTTACTTCCTGTCCATTCACAGAGATTTTCGTCAACTTTTCAGATAAGCTTTCCCATACTAATATTATCACATTGGGGCGGGAACTATCTATCAAATATTGAGTCGGGCCGGAGACAGTGTATAGGCTATCAGCCACAGCCTTTGCTTCAGGTGGAGTTAGATATGAGTAAGGATTTTTTTTTGATGATTTATTCATCACAGCATGAAGAAAATTCCAGGCTGCATTGATAGCAGCATGGTTTGCAAATATGTTAGAAGAAAAATAAACACTGCTTTGATTTATTGGTGCCAATTGCCACCCGCCACGGATAGGAAGAATTAGTGCAAAAGTACAAACCAACAAGACCAAAAAAGACCTGTATGTTTTTGAAGAGCGGTCTTGCAAAAAGCGAATGTTGGAATTGATTATAGCAGTAAAAAAAATGATGCTTAATATATAAATAACTAAAAAGAAAAAGATAATCCAGAATATGGGCAAATGACTTACAGAGGCCCACGCTTCCCTCGGTGAGGATAAATATTTGAGTGGCGTGGTGTCTATTCTAAAATGCCAGTGATTGTAAAGTTCAAGATCGGCGGCAACAACAAGTAACACAAAAAGCAAAAGAATAGCAGTATAAAGTTTATAAAGAATTGCCTTTGTAAAAAAAGAAATGAATAAACTCAATACTACAAAAATACTTACTGGTAAAGCGATGTATGCTGCAATGGAAAGATCCATTCGTAAACCATACCAAAAAGTATTGAAACCGGTAGTAAATGAAAGTTGCTTCGTAGAAGCTGAATGATATACCATAAACATAGCCCGTGATAATTGAAAAAAAATTACCCAGCTCACGAGATATATCAATACAAACCTTAATTGCTTCATGAATGAAACATTGCTAAATAAAAAAAGCCATCCGGCCAAAAGCGGGATGGCTGGGAATAAAATCTAAGCGTCTAACTTATTTTTTCTACCTGCATGTAATTTAATTCTACAGGTGTTGAACGTCCGAAAATCTTTACAGTGACTTTCAATTTCTTCTTTTCATCATTCACATCCTCTATCGTACCATTGAAATCATTGAACGGACCTTCGATGATCTTAATTGTTTCACCGACAATAAATGGTTCACTCATGCTTACACCACCGGCTTCGGCCATCTCATCCATTTTTCCAAGCATCTTATTTACCTCAGCTTTCCGTAAGGCTATGGGATTTTCTTTTCCTAAAAAGTGAATAACATTGGATACGTTCTTAATGGTATCACGCAGATCATCTACTAATTTTCCATCAGCCACCTCTATCATTACATAACCGGGATAATAATTTCGCTCCCGCATTACTTTTTTTCCATTTTGTACTTTATATACTTTCTCTACAGGAAGAAATACCTGTTTCACTACTTCTGTCCATCCTCCGCGGGCTACTTCTTTATCTATGTATTCTTTGACCTTTCTTTCCTTGCCGCTTACTACGCGAAGCACATACCATTTGGTTTCCTGCTGCTGCGTTTCCTGCGTATTTTGAATTGCTGCTTCCATAGGATTTAAAACAATTTGTATAAAAAATTTAATGAACCGGCTGAAATGAAATCCATCAGCCATACAATGGCAGTGATGATCAATGTAGCGGCCAACACGATCATAGTTGATTGCTGTAATTGTGTCCAGGTAGGCCAAGTTACTTTTTCAAGTAACTCTTTATAAGAATCGCTGAAATAATTTGATATTTTATTCATAATTGAAAAGTTGACAGGGTTGATAAGTTAAAGGGTTGACACGTTTTTTTCAACTTGTCAACTTTATTAACTAACCAATTTTTAATAATCGGCACGGGCAGAGAGATTCGAACTCCCATCAACGGTTTTGGAGACCGCTATTCTACCATTGAACTATGCCCGTAAAACGGCCCATATAAACCTCCCTGATGCGAAGGCTTTTAAAGCGTATAAATTAAAGAACTGTTTTTAAAAAACAAAGTACCCAAGCATAAGCCTAAGTACTTTGTAAAGATATAACGACTCTCGCTAAGTCCCCTCTTGGGGGAATTAGGGGCCCTTATTTAACTATTTCTGTAACCTGTCCTGCACCCACTGTACGACCACCTTCACGAATGGCAAATTTCAATCCTTTTTCCATTGCGATCGGTTGTATCAAAGTAACACTCAATGATGTATTATCACCTGGCATCACCATTTCAGTGCCAGATGGTAACGTACACTCACCTGTTACATCCGTAGTGCGGAAGTAAAACTGAGGACGGTATTTATTAAAGAATGGTGTGTGACGTCCGCCTTCTTCTTTGCTCAACACGTACACTTCACCCTTAAATTCAGTGTGTGGAGTAATTGATCCCGGTTTACAAATTACCATTCCCCGACGGATCTGTGTTTTCTCTATACCACGCAACAACAAGCCGGCATTATCACCTGCTTCACCTTCATCCAATAATTTACGGAACATCTCAACGCCAGTACAAGTTGAAGTCAAAGGTGCGTCCATCAATCCTACGATCTCAACAGATTCACCCACTTTTACACGACCTCTTTCTATACGACCTGTAGCTACTGTACCACGACCTGTAATTGAGAATACATCCTCTACAGACATAAGGAAGGCCATGTCAACCGGGCGGGGAGGTAACGGAATATAGCTATCAACAGCCTCCATTAATTCGTCAATTGCACCAACCCATTTGGCATCGCCTGCTAAAGCACCTGTAGCAGAACCTTTAATAATTGGAGTATTGTCGCCGTCAAAACCATTCTTGGTTAAAATCTCACGAATTTCCATCTCAACCAATTCTATCAATTCGGGATCATCAACCAAATCAACTTTGTTCATGAACACAACCATACGGGGAACACCCACCTGGCGTGCCAAAAGAATATGTTCTCTGGTTTGTGGCATAGGACCGTCTGTAGCTGCCACAACTAAAATAGCACCATCCATTTGTGCCGCACCTGTAATCATGTTTTTCACATAGTCAGCGTGACCAGGACAGTCAACGTGTGCATAGTGACGGTTAGCAGTTTGGTACTCTACGTGTGCAGTATTAATAGTGATACCTCTTTCCTTTTCTTCAGGTGCACCATCTATTTCATCATACTTTTTTGCTACGTTACCCATGCCTTTTGCAGCAAGGATAGATGTAATAGCAGCGGTCAAAGTAGTTTTACCGTGGTCAACGTGACCGATGGTACCTACGTTTACGTGCGGTTTGTCCCGCTTAAAATTCTCTTTAGCCATCTTTTATCGGTTTTTAGTTGTGGAGTTTATATTGTTTATTATGCTCTCCTTCGCACCAACTAAAAGCTTGAAGGAAAATTTTTATGTTACCAGCTACAGAATATCTATTGATCATCTGTTGCAAGTTTATGCTGAATACATTTCAGTACACTCTTATACGTTCTGTTCGCTATGCAGCGATCTCACTGATCAAAAGAGTCATCGTCGTTTTAAAGAATTATGGAAATCTTTAAAACTTTTGACCTATTTGAACTTTTCGAGCCGTTGGAGGGAATTGAACCCTCGACCTCTTCCTTACCAAGGAAGTGCTCTACCACTGAGCCACAACGGCGTGTCAGTTGACAGTTGACCGTTGTTTGTTGATAGTAGAAGACAGTGTATTACCATCATCTGCCATCCATCATCCGACAACTCTTTTCCTGAGCGGAAGACGAGGCTCGAACTCGCCACCTATAGCTTGGAAGGCTATCGCTCTACCAAATGAGCTACTTCCGCTTATACTATTTTGAATGTTGAATGATAAATTTTGAGCGAAAGGGCAACATTCAAAATTCAACATTTAAAATAACTCAAAGAACCGTGGGCAGAGCAGGGTTCGAACCTACGTACTCGTGAGAGAACAGATTTACAGTCTGTCGCCTTTAACCACTCGGCCATCTGCCCCAATATTAAATAGTCAATATTAAATATTCTGAGCCACTTGTCGGAATCGAACCAACGACCTACTGATTACAAATCAGTTGCTCTACCAGCTGAGCTAAAGTGGCAAATTGTTGATTAACTAATCAGCTAAAAAAACAGAAGCTAATACAAACAAAGAACTATAGCTGGACATTCCTTTCACTACTGTCCAATTTTAAGCCGGCAAGCGGGCGGCAAAGGTAAAGGAAATGATTATTCGAAAAAAGTTTTCTAAAATAGCAATAGACTCTTAAATGTCCAACATGGAGCTTTTATTAAAAACAACAATGTTTTCTATGATTCCACTTTATACTTCGTAAATAAAAAGACCTCCATTTACAGAGGTCTGAATACTTTATGCAGCAAGCTTTTCTTTTTTTCGTTTTATTTGATTTACCAGGGAATCAAATGCTTCGTCGAAGCTCACTTCAAAAGATTTGCTTGTAGATTTTACAAAGAAATCGGCTTTGGGAATGTGTACTCTTATTTCAGCGATCTTGTCTTTGATGTTGTGAACAATGTTATCCAATTTTAAAAATACATCTACCTTAATAATTTGATCATGATAGTGTTGCAACTTGTCAATTTTTTCACGAACATGATCTAATAATTTCTGATCCGCATCGAAATGCACTGTTTGAATGTGAAGGTTCATAGAATCTATTTAAACGTGAACAATAAAAAAAGAACTTTAAAAATTCAGCCTTATGAAATTACTTAAAAAAGAAAAAGGCTGCAAGATATTTTTACATGGTTTCAAAAACCTGAATATTCATGATTTAGGATGAGCTTTCTGATGAATGTTTTTCAACTTTTCTATAGTATTGTGGGTATAAATCTGTGTGGCGCCAAGGCTGCTGTGTCCAAGTAATTCTTTCACAGCATTCAGGTCTGCACCCCTGTTCATTAAATGGGTTGCGAAGCTATGCCGCAATACATGTGGGCTTTTCTTCTTTACTGTGGTGACAGTACTAAGGTGTTTTTGTACAGTTCGATATACTGACCTCGGCTTCAGCGCCAAGCCATTCTCAGTTACCAGTAATATTTCATGATTGGCAATGGGTAAGGAGCGCTTTTCAATTAAATAGGCTTCAATCAGATTAAGCAGTTCTTTACTTACAGGTATTATTCTTTCTTTGTTCCCTTTACCTAAAATTTTTAATGCGCCGTTGCCTGCATCTATCCCGCTTTCCTTCAGGTTGATGAGTTCACTGAGCCGCATGCCTGTAGCGTAAAAAATCATGATTAAAAGATAGTCGGTCTTTCCCTGCCAGTCATCATCGAAAGCTACCTCTTCCGAAAGCTTTTTCATTTCTGCTTCAGCCACAAAATGAGGCAGTCGCTTTTCATTTTTTGGTGCAATGATCTTCCCCATTGGTGTCTCATCCATTACCCCGGTTTTGATATTGTATTTGAAAAAAGAACGCAGCGTTGAAATTTTCCTGTTAATGGTTTTTGAGCTCATCCCCTCTCCTTTCAAACCGGCAAGCCAGCTCCGAATAATGGCATGAGAAAGCTCCTGCAAAGGAGTATTACCATATTGTATCACCACATAATCAAAAAAAGAGATCAGGTCATTTTGATAAGATATAAGCGTATGGCGTGAGTAACGTTTTTCGAATTTGAGGTAGTCAAGAAAAGGCTGGATGTTTGGATGGGATAAATACATAAAACAATAGCTGCAAAGTACTAATACTCTGCAGCTATTCCAATATAGTTCTACTCCAGTTTTTAAATTTCTATTTTCCCACTTGCTATTTGTTGCTTATAAACAGCTTTGAGCACCTGTCCTCTACGGCGTATAGATGGTTTGATGAATGCCTGGCGCTCTCTTAATTGAAGCAAAATCTTAGCTTTCTCAAACTTCTTTTTATATTTCTTTAAAGCTTTATCTATGTTTTCGCAATCTTTGGAATCAATAATTAGCATGCGTCGAATTCTTTTAAAATTGTTTTAAGGAGGGCAAAGATAGCCGGGTTTTTTACTTAATTCCAAAAGAAAATACAAAAACACGAATTTTATTGCATGTTTACGGGCATAATTGAAACTGTTGGTAGGGTGAAAGAAGTAATATCCCAGGGTGCCAATAAAACTTTTTGGATACAATCTTCTCTTTCTTCAGAATTAAAAATAGATCAAAGCCTGTCGCACGATGGTGTGTGCCTGACGGTAGAAGATATAAAAGGTGATACCCATAAAGTGACTGCCGTGGCTGAGACTTTAAAGAAAACAAGTTTACAAGGTTGGGCAACAGGAATTAATGTAAATCTTGAACGAAGTTTGCTTTTATCAAGCCGCTTAGACGGGCATTTGGTACAGGGCCATGTGGATGCAACCGGGATGTGTAAAAAAATCAAAGATGCTAATGGCAGCCGTGAGTTCACCTTTTCTTACCCTAAGAATTTCTCACGGCTTCTTATCGAAAAAGGATCAATTTGTATTAACGGTGTAAGCCTTACATGTTTTTCATTAAAGAAAGATTCATTCAAAGTGGCAATTATACCTTACACCTGGGAAAATACGAACTTCAAATTTTTAAAAATCGGCGGCCTGGTTAATTTGGAGTTTGATATTATAGTGAAGTATATAGCAAGGTCTAATAAGAGGTAAATCTATAGAATGCCCGATTTTCCGCTAAGTGAAAACAAACTATACTATCCTGGACTGGATTCTCTGAGAGGCATTGCTATTACTCTTGTGCTTTTATATCATTATTTTCCTTTTTTCCGGATCGGGTGGATTGGTGTTGATCTGTTTTTTGTTTTATCAGGCTTTCTTATTACTGAGACCTTATTAAAAATGAGAGGAACAAAAAACTATTTCAAAAATTTTTTCTTAAGAAGGGCTTTTAGAATATTCCCTCTTTATTATCTAACCCTTGCCACTTTCTTAATTGCCGCACCCCTTTTTTTTTCTAATAAAAGTCCTGCATCTGTATTTAGTTATTACACCTACAATCAAGTTTGGTTTTGGACATTCACACAAAACTGGCTGATTATCAAAAAAGGTTTCCCTCCGGAACCTTTCCTTGTGCATTTTTGGTCCCTTGCAATTGAAGAACAATTTTATGTTGTATGGCCTTTTTTAGTTTATTTTATAAACAGTGCTATACAGATGAAAAAAATAATATTCTTTTTATTCCTAATTGCCTTATCTGTAAGATTGTACTTATGGTTTGCTGCCAGTGACAATCATAGTTATTATTACAACACCATAGCCCGGTTTGATAGCTTAGCCTGCGGGGCTTTCCTTGCCTATTTGATGAGTGAGCAACAAAAAATTCCACGGTACTTTATTATTTCTGTCACTCTTGCTTTCATCTTAGTAGTCACATTTTCAGCTCTTATTTATAAAAATTTAAATTATGATAGTCCTCTATTAGCTACCATAGGGTATTCTATATCTGCATTATTTTTTATGGTACTCTGTTATATAAGTGTAACAAAAGAAAGCACTTTTTTAAAAAATAATTTTCTTCGTTTTCTTGGAAGAATATCTTTTAGCATTTATGTATTCCATCTCCCTGTTTTCTTAATTGTGAGTTTTCTTTTAAACAAAGGGGGGTTGTTTGATGATAGTTCTTTTATTGGCGGCATTGCTTTGCCTTTTATTTCTATTACGATTACTTTAATGATAAGCTTTACCAGTTATAGCATCTTTGAGCTGCCAATACTTCGCCTCAAAAACAAATTTACCTGATCAACGCCATAGGATTATAATGAACAGATTAACCTTTCGGCGTGATGATTTTCATAGGCATCATTTATACTTATTGGGAGGTATATGGCTTATAATTCAATTGATGGCCTTTATAAAATTTGGTTTAGTTACAAGTTTTGAAGCCACAAAATATATAGAACAGGCACGTGTACTTCTAGATACCGGCACTTATTCATCCGCTAATTTTCTTTTTTATTCTGTACAAATCTTATTGATTGCCTTCAGTATCAAACTGAATATTGGTTTTGGAGCGGTTGTGATGATCCAAATGGTCTTTAATGCGATCTCCATATTGTTATTATACAAATTGGTTTTAAGATTTACCTCTCAACGAACTATCGCTTTTGCCGCTACTCTGTTTTTTATGGCAATGTTTTTTTACCATTTGTATAATGTTCATCTTTTTACAGAATCTCTTTTTTTCAGCTTTTCTATAATATACTCTTACTACTTATTTCACCTCAAAGAACCAAAGCCGCTCCCGTTTATAATACTGCTGATCCTTTTAACCTTGCTAATTTTTACCCGTCCCACCGGACTTTTATTTATTCCTCCTACTCTTTTCTTTATCATCTTTCGATTTGCAAAAAGGAGGGCTTTGCCCGTTTCCCTGATAGCTTTAACAGGGGGGATGATCTTATTTTATTTTCTACTGAATACAGTTTTAGATTCCGGAGGTGAGCTCAATTTCCTTTTGCCCTATGCTGAGGAGCATGTGATTTGTGGCGTGCCTGGTGTGGAAGAGCCGCACAATCTTAATGCGCCCATAAACAAAAACTCTGTTGAAGGTCTGTGGTATATCATCAGCCACAACACTGAATTGTTTTTAGGATTAGCCTGGAAGAGATTTATAGCTTTTTGGGGGGTGAGACGATCATTTTATTCCTTAGGACATAACCTGTTTATCTGTATTTATTTTTATACACTTTATATATTTATTTTAATTGGACTCAGGAAGATGTTCCAATTTTTTTTACCTCATGCTATTTTTATTACCACTTATATTTTTCTGGTAATGATCACAGTATTGCTTTCCTGCGACGAATGGCACAACCGGTTTATTTTTTCTATTCTTCCCTTCTTATTGCTTTTAGGAACAGGTAAATTTGTAAAGCAACAAAAAGGCTGAAGCTTATCCTATATTTTTATTGACCAGTGCTTCTTTTATTTTTATATCCATCACCCGCTCTGCAAATGATTTTGTCACTTCATTTAATGCTTTTATAGCGGATTGCACTTCGTCTTTACTGCCGTTTATAACCGTTTCTCCCAATTTTGTAATTGCTTTATTCGTCATTACTACTTCCTCTGCAGATAGGTGTTCCCCATTTTTTTTAATAAAGTTTATCGAAGTCTCTATCATTACATTTGCCTCTGTCTGGGCC
>MWVT01000203.1_pt1 | contig 12847 bp, 10 predicted proteins | sample 1047201 | NCBI WGS metagenome assembly MWVT01 (sample SAMN06349988, study PRJNA376086) | soil metagenome | isolation source: TG5-1 sample Antarctic (ecotone) soil | place: Antarctica | collected 2015-01-13 | reverse complement strand
AAATTCCGTATTTCGTTTTCGTTCTGTTTTCCCTAGCAATGACCGTTCTGTGTTTCGTTAAACGCCTTTCGCTGATTCCGGTTCTCGGTATAATCTTCTGCACGTATTTGATGACCGAACTCGGCATTACGAATTGGACGCGCTTTGCCATCTGGCTGCTCATCGGTTTAGCGGTGTATTTTCTATACAGCTATAAGCACAGCAAATTGCACCAGCGTGAAGAAGTCGCCAGTCAGTAGGCAGTTGGCAGGCGCAATCGGCAGATATTAAATGCGTTAAAATTAAAAATTCGGCGTTTCATAGTTGTTTTGAAAGTTGCTTGCAGGTATGGCAAAATAGTTGAACCGTTTGCTTGGACAAGTACCGCTTGTGAAAGCGCACAATTAAAAAGGTTAAGTGATGTAAATGCCTTTGAGGTTTAATCCAGAATTGCTTCGTTGTTCGTTTTGCGGCAAGTCGCAATCTGAAGTCAAAAAGTTAATAGCCGGACCGAATGTTAATATTTGCGGTGAGTGTGCTACGGCTTTGGCTAGTCTGCCTAAAAATGCGACTCCGGCAGAAGTGCGAAGCGAAAGTTGTAGTTTTTGCGGTAAGCGAGCGCGAGAAGTTGACGTTGTGTTAGGTAGCGAGCAAGTGCGAATTTGTATCGAATGTTTAGACATCTGCCAAGAAATAATTGCAGATGATTTACAGGCGGAAAAGGCGTGAGGAAATAAAGGTACGCCGAAAAAGTCGGACGCTGAGGGCGCGAAACAGCTACTTGCCTATCAACCTTGTCAGTGAAATTCAAAGTTGCGTGTCGGCGGTTTCGCGCCGCGTTAATTCCAGCGTTACGTTGACCTTGTTCAACAACTACCGCCAATCGCTAACTACTGACTGATTAAGCGTAAAACTAATTCAAACTTTTGTGCGTCTAAGAATCGCACATTCAAATTTTAGATTCGGGAGTAAATTGTATGAAAAAAATAACAGTTCTAACGGCAATGTTTTGCTTGTGTCTTCAAGCTGTGGTAGCGGTTTTTGCCGCCACGCCGAACTTTGCGGGCAATTGGGAATTAGACGTTAGCAAGTCGAAATTGCCCGACGCGATGCAGATTGAATCAATGACGCTGACAGTTGTACAGACGGAAAAAGAATTGAGTATTCAAAGCGCGACGAAAAGAGCGCGAGGCGGTATGGGCAACCCAATGAGGCGCGGCGACGGCAATCAGACGGTAATTTACAGTCTTGAAGGCAAGGAAACAAACGCCGAGATTGGCAACGGTGCAATGGCGGGTAAGGAAACTCGGAGAGCATCGGTTACGTCGGATGGCAAATTAAGTTTGACTTTAATGCGCAGTTTCAACAGTGAAACCGGCGGCACCATAACCCTGAAAACAAATGAAACTTGGGAGTTGATGGACGAAGGTAAAACTTTAAAAGTTATCCGTTATATGGAAACGCCGCGCGGAGCGACGAATGCAGAATTGTATTTCACGAAAAAATCCTCGGGCGTATTGACGATAGAGGGCGATTCCAATACAACTATGAGTCCGGCGGCAACTAATACGGGCGGCACACCGAAAAAGATTAGCGGCGGCGTTCTTAATGGTAAAGCGTCGAGTTTGCCCGCGCCGGAATACCCGGCGGCAGCCAGAGCTGTTAACGCAAGCGGCGCGGTCAATATTCAGGTAACAATTAATGAACAGGGCGACATCGTTTCCGCGACTGCGGTTTCGGGTCATCCGCTGCTCCGTCAGGCAGCGGAAGAAGCGGCTCGGAAGGCGAAGTTCGCGCCGACATTGCTCCAAGGTATTCCGGTTTCGGTAACGGGCGTTCTCGTCTACAACTTTGTTCCGTAATGAAAACAAAAAATAGTTTGAAATATCTGCAAGAGTTTCGGCTCTTGCTTTTTTTGTGTCACAAACCGTCGTTCAGCTAACTTCGACATCGAACTTTGGACTTTTCGGGCTTAAACCTTGTATTTTAAATAAGTATGCGAATCAGTAGTTGAAAACTAACAGAAAGAAAGCAACCGCGAGTTTTCCCCAACAGTGTAGCATCAAGCCATCAGTCGAGCGAACTTTGCTGGCTTTTTGAATTTGGGTTTTCTCATTTATCCAATTAAAGAGGCTTTCAATCGGTTGGCGGAATTTAGCGATAAGGCGGTTATGATATTTTTCAAATTTGGTTAATTCTTTGCCCTTCGGTTTTTTCTGTCCGGTGTAGAGCAAGGTGTTTTGCTGAGAAAGAGTCTGTTCAAAGTCCGGTTCGGGATAGGCAAGGTCGGCGATCAGCGTGGTATTGGGCAAAGTGAAGTGTTGCTCTTTGGCGGCGGTTAGATCGTGATGCGAGGCTTCGCAGAGCCAGATTTGGGCAGGCGACGGCAATTGTGCAAAGCGTTTCATCGCAATAGTGTGCAGCCGGACACCGTGAAAGTAAGTTTTCTTCGCCGCACAATAACCGACATCCGCTACGTCGCGGGCAACTTTGGCGGAATAAGCGTGTCCGTTTTTGGCAAGCATCACCGGAAATGAGTCAATCAGATGGTCAAGTTCGGGAGTTTGTCCGTCGTCCAGCAGTTTGAACAGTTCCGCCCCGATGGTTTGAAAACTTTGCTCCAACAAGTTCAAGCGATAGCAGAAGGTTTGATAAGAAGGCAGTTGCGGAAACCAATCCGCCCAATAATCAAGGATAAAATTGTAGATTTGTTTCTTTTGAAACTTTTCATTGAGATGCCCGAAAAACCAAATGCAGATAAGTTCTTGGTCGCTGAAGGCAGGTTCTTTATTGTTACCCAAGCGTTGAAAACAAGTAGCGGAACGGGTATCGTAAATCCGGCAGACAAACAAATAAAGTTGAATCAGTTGATTTTCCATAAGTAAGAAAATTCTACCAATCAACAGGTTTGTCTGTCTTTTCAACTACTGATTCGCATTTAAGTAATTACTAGCTGGCGGTAATTGAGCATAACCGATTGTTTCACAATAAAATTTTTTTGAATTCGATAAGGAGAAGATTCGCACGGTGTCAAAACGTAAACTACTTCTGGCAGACGATTCGGTAACGATTCAAAAAGTCGTTAATCTGACGTTTGCCGACGAAGGAATTGAAGTCATTACCGTCGGCGATGGAGATGCGGCGATGCAAAAATTCGTCGAAGACACGCCCGATTTGGTGATGGCTGATGTCAATATGCCCGGACTCGATGGCTACCGAATTTGCGAAATGATTAAGCAGGATGATAAAACCAAGCAAATTCCGGTGATTTTGCTGGTCGGTTCATTCGAGCCATTCGACGAAGATGAAGCGCGTCGGGTCGGCGCGGACGATTACTTGACAAAACCATTTCAATCTATTCGTCAATTAATTAACAAAGTTTCCAATCTGCTCGACGCTCAAGAAACAACAGATTTTACAGAAGAATCCGCCGTCAATAGTTTTCACGACACATTAGAAATGGAAGCGCTTGATGAAGAACCAACTTCGACTGAAAATTTAGAAGATACAGCAACAAATGACGAGATTATAATCACGAATCAAATCGGCAGTTTGCCGACTGACGAAGCGCAAAAATTTGAATTCAAACCGGCGGATGAATCGTCCGCCGAGCATACGAAATTAATTTCGCAAGAGCAAACGGCTGCTTTTGAGAGTTCAGCCGAAGACGAAACGGAAAACGAATGGATAATAACGCAGCATTCATTTGAAAAAGAAACGGATGAAGAAGATACAGAATATACAAAAGATAAAAAAGTTGCTCTGCACGATGAGAAAATTTATGAATTCGACGGTGAAATAGATTTTGCAGAAGAAGACATAACAATTGAATCGGAGCAGAATTTTAACGAGCGAAATAAAACTCCCGCAACATCTTCAACGTCCAAAACTGCGCCCGCACTGGATTTCGATGATTTCAATTTGCTTGAACTACCACAGCCGAAAAAAGAATCCGCGCCAAGTCAAAGCGGAATCGGAACAGCCAAAACTTTTGTTGAACAAAAAGAAATTAATGCTGATTCGGCACGATTCGACGGTTTATCACCGGAAATGATTGAAGCAATCGCTGACAAAGTAGTCGAAAAAATGTCTGATAAGGTCATCAAAAAAATCGTTAACGAAGTCGTTTCGCAAATGGCGAAGTAAAAATAAACGAGCGAATTGAAATTAAAAATTACGCGGTTAGTTTTCGCCCTTTCAAATGAAAACTAACCGCTTTTGTTTTAGAATCAGTAGTCGGTTATCAGTAGTCAGTTGTCAGTTCTTCGGAAGGTAAAATATTGGTTGTTTTGAAAACTTAGACAACAACGCACCGACAACTGACTACTGACAACCGACAACCGACAACTTAATTTATGGAAATTGCAAAATCATACAATCCGAAAGAAGCCGAAGAAACGCATTATCAAACTTGGGAAGCGAGCGGTTGTTTCACGCCCGAAATCAACAAAGACCCGGATGCCGAAACTTTTTCAATCGTCATTCCGCCGCCGAATGTAACGGGCAGTCTGCATATGGGACACGCGCTCCAACATACTTTGATGGATGTTTTGACGCGCTGGAAACGGATGCTCGGCTACAAAACTCTTTTTCTCGTCGGCGTTGACCACGCGGGAATTTCCACGCAATTGATGGTTACGCGCCAATTGAAAAAAGACGAACACAAAACGCCGCAGGACATCGGGCGCGAAGCATTCACCGAACGAGTTTGGGCGTGGAAGGAAAAATACGGCAACACGATTACCAATCAGATTCGCCGCGAAGGTTTATCGGTTGATTGGTCGCGCGAGCGTTTTACGATGGACGAAAGTTTATCAAAAGCCGTGCGTGAAGTTTTTGTTCGCCTTTATGAAGAAGGCTGGATTTATCGCGGCAAGCGGATTGTAAATTGGTGTCCGAAGGACAAAACCGTGCTGTCGGATTTGGAAGTTAAAGAGGAAACGCGCAAAGACGGCAAACTTTTTTACCTGCAATATCCGGTAAAAGATTCGGATGTAAAATTGACGGTTGCGACGACCCGCCCCGAAACGATGCTCGGCGATACGGCAGTGGCGGTTAATCCCGACGATGAGAGATACACAGATTTAATCGGACAAACAATTGCATTGCCCTTAACGACCCGCGAAATTCCGATTATCGCCGACGAATATGTTGACGCGGAATTCGGAACGGGCGCGGTTAAAATTACGCCCGCGCACGACCCGAACGATTACGAAGTCGGTGTGCGGCATAATCTCGAACAGCTAAATGTGATGAACACCGACGCGACGATGAACAGCGAGACTGGCGCGGAGTTTGAAGGTTTAGATAGATACGCGGCGCGTGAAAAAGTAGTCGAAAAGTTTGAAGAATTAGGCTTGCTCGAAAAGATTGACGATTACGAAGTTGTGCTGCCCATTTGCGAGCGTTGCAAAACTGTCATCGAGCCGCTTCTTTCGGAACAATGGTTTGTCAAAATGAACGAGATGCGCGATATGGCTTTGGATTTAATGGAGAGAGAAAACTCGCCGCATTTCTATCCGCAAATTCCGCACAAAAAGGTTTATACAACCTGGCTCAAAAACTTAAAAGACTGGGCAATCTCGCGCCAACTCTGGTGGGGACATCAGATTCCCGCGTGGTATGACGAGGCAGGAAATGTTTATGTTGCGCGAACCAAAGAAGAAGCAATGGAACAAGCGAAAACCGCTAAAATAATGCAGGACGCGGATGTTCTCGACACGTGGTTTTCTTCTGCGCTTTGGTCATTTTCGACGCTCGGCTGGACTGGCGAAACGACTGAAACTGAAGATTTAAAAATGTTTCATCCGACGGATGTTTTAATTACCGGACGCGATATTATTTTTCTATGGGTTTCGAGAATGGTAATGACCGGTTTGAAGTTTGTCGGCGAAAAACCGTTCAAAGACGTGATTATTCACGGAAATGTTTTAGACAAAAACGGTCAGCGAATGTCGAAGACGAAAAACAACGGCATTGACCCACTCGATGCTTTTGAGAAATACGGCGTTGACGCAACGCGCATCACGCTGGCAGATGCGGCAACCGGCGTTGACTTTGCGTGGCGCGACGAAAAGGTTGAATCCTTCCGCAATTTTGCCAACAAAATCTGGAATGCGACGCGCTTTTGTCTGATGAATTCGGAAGGCGCAAAAGTTGATTACTCCTATATTAATCCGCAAGCCGAAGCCGTTGAAATTAAAAAATCATTAGGCGACGAACTGGCGGAATTTGACGAGGAGGACGAAGAGTTTTTAGACCGGGTTGTCCCCGCCTTCGCCGAAGATAATCCGAAGGAAAATCTTTCTCTGGCTGATAAATGGATAATCTCGCGTTTCAACAAGACCGCTTTGAGTGTCAACAAATCGCTCGAAAATTATAATTTTCACGAAGCCGTTCAGCTTCTTTATCATTTCTTTTGGGACGATTTTTGCGATTGGTATATCGAACTCGTCAAAGATGAAATCACGTCGGAAGAAGCGAATACAAGGCGCGACGCGACGCGTTCCCGAATTATCACAATTCTCGAACAAGCCCTGCGCCTGCTTCATCCGTTTATGCCTTTTTTGACCGAAGAATTGTGGCAAAAACTGCCGGAAGTTTCAAAGGATTTACACAACGCCGCATACAAAAACGCCGCGCAGACAATTATGCTCGCCGATTTTCCGGCGGGCGATGCGGCGATGATTGACGAACGAGCCGAATCGGAAATGCAAGCCGTTATCGAACTAATTTCAAAGGTACGAAACATTCGCGCCGAGATGAATATTAAGCCGAGCGACAAACCCGCAATTCACGTAGCAGCAAACGCCGATTTGCAAAGAACCTTCAAATCAAACGAAGCGCAAATTTTGAAACTCGCCCGCGCCGAACGATTAAATTTAAGCGAAACGCTCGACGTGCCGAAAGCGTCTGCCAAAGCTGTTTTGACAGGCGGCGCGGAAATCGCGCTTCCGCTCGAAGGTTTGATTGATTTTGACAAAGAAATTCAGCGTCTTGAAAATCAATTGAATAAACTCGAAACCGAACAGCAACGACTAAACGGACAACTTTCAAGCGCGAATTTTGTCGAACGTGCGCCGGTTGAAAAAGTTCAGGAAATCCGCGATAGAGTTGCGGAGATTGAAACGCAGACGCTAACCTTGAAGCAAAATTTGGAGGCTTTGAAGTAATACGATGAAATCTTTTGTCATTCTACTTCTGTTTTTCCTTTTCTTGCCGACGGCACGCGCGCAGGAGTTTCCGCCGATTGGCACGATTGATTTCTACGGTTTGCGAACAGTTTCCGAACGGCAAATCCGCGAAGCCCTAATAGTCAAAGAAGGCGACGCGATGCTTAATTCAAAAGAAGAAGTTGACGCGATTGAAAAGCGTTTGGCTTCGCTGCCAAATGTCATTGAAGCCAAACTCAACGCCGGTTGCTGCACCGGCGATGGGAAATCAACGCTTTATATCGGAATTCGTGAAAAAGGCGCGGACGTTTTTCAATTTCGCACCGCGCCCGTCGGTAAAGTTCGTCTGACTGATAAGATATTAAAACTCGGTGAAGAATTTGCCGACGCGCATCAAAAAGCCGTTCTCAAAGGCGACGCTGCCGAAGACCGTTCCGCCGGACATGGTTTAATGAACAACGCGGAAGCCCGCGCGATACAGGAAAAATTTATTCCGCTCGCTAGTCGAAATCTTAAACTTCTCAGACGAATTCTGCGCGAATCCTCTGACGCGCAGCACCGCGCTCTCGCCGCCGAAATAATTGCCTACTATAAAGATAAAAGCGCAATCGTCGCCGACCTTGTGGAAGCGTTGAAGGACGCTGACGGCAGCGTGCGTAACAATGCGATGCGTGCGCTCGGAGTGATTGCCGGATACGCGCAGGCGCATCCTGAAAAAAAAATAAAAGTCCCGTTTGAACCGTTCGTTGCGATGCTCAACTCGCTCGAATGGACAGACCGCAACAAATCCGCGCTGGTTTTAGGTGACGGCACGCGCGCAGGAGTTTCCGCCGATTGGCACGATTGATTTCTACGGTTTGCGAACAGTTTCCGAACGGCAAATCCGCGAAGCCCTAATAGTCAAAGAAGGCGACGCGATGCTTAATTCAAAAGAAGAAGTTGACGCGATTGAAAAGCGTTTGGCTTCGCTGCCAAATGTCATTGAAGCCAAACTCAACGCCGGTTGCTGCACCGGCGATGGGAAATCAACGCTTTATATCGGAATTCGTGAAAAAGGCGCGGACGTTTTTCAATTTCGCACCGCGCCCGTCGGTAAAGTTCGTCTGACTGATAAGATATTAAAACTCGGTGAAGAATTTGCCGACGCGCATCAAAAAGCCGTTCTCAAAGGCGACGCTGCCGAAGACCGTTCCGCCGGACATGGTTTAATGAACAACGCGGAAGCCCGCGCGATACAGGAAAAATTTATTCCGCTCGCTAGTCGAAATCTTAAACTTCTCAGACGAATTCTGCGCGAATCCTCTGACGCGCAGCACCGCGCTCTCGCCGCCGAAATAATTGCCTACTATAAAGATAAAAGCGCAATCGTCGCCGACCTTGTGGAAGCGTTGAAGGACGCTGACGGCAGCGTGCGTAACAATGCGATGCGTGCGCTCGGAGTGATTGCCGGATACGCGCAGGCGCATCCTGAAAAAAAAATAAAAGTCCCGTTTGAACCGTTCGTTGCGATGCTCAACTCGCTCGAATGGACAGACCGCAACAAATCCGCGCTGGTTTTAGGTGAATTAACCGTCAGGCGTGATGCCGAGTTACTCAAACTCTTACGCGAAAAAGCCGTGCCTGCGCTCGTCGAGATGGCGCGTTGGAAAAATGACGGACACGCCGGAACGTCGTTTTTTATTCTCGGTCGCGTCGGTGGTTTGTCCGATGAAGAAATCGGACAATCGTGGATGAGCGGCAAACGCGAAGATTTAATCGCCGAAGTCCAACAAAATTTGAGAAAAAGATAAAACAACTATGAACTTTTTAGAGAACAGCGATATTTTAGCCGACATTGGCGAATTTCTTCGGGAAGACATCGGGCGCGGTGACATAACGACGCAAGCGACGGTTGCCGAAAACGTGCGCGGAATGGGCAAGTTTTTGGCGAAGGAAAATTTAGTAATTTGCGGTTTGGAAGTCGCCGAAGCAGTTTTTGCACATCTCGATCCGGAGAATCCCGAAATCGAATCAACCTTTGACGAAGGCGACGAAGTGGAAGCCGGAACCGTTTTTGCCACTTTGAAAGGTTATGCCGACGTGCTGCTCACGGGCGAGCGGGTTGCACTGAATTTGATGCAGAGAATGTCGGGCGTGGCGACGCTCACGCGGGCTTATGTCAAAGCCGTCGAAGGCACAAACGCGACGATTGTTGACACGCGCAAGACTACGCCCGGTTTGCGAATGCTCGAAAAATATGCCGTTGGGGTCGGCGGCGGCAAAAATCACCGCTACGGTTTGGACGACGGCGTTTTAATTAAAGATAATCACATCGCTCTGGCAGGCGGAATTACAAGAGCCGTTAGCGCCGCCAAGTTAAAAGTCGGACATCTGCATAAAATCGAGGTCGAAATATCGAATTGGGCGCAGTTGCGCGAAGCGATAGAAGCCGGGGCGGATATTGTTTTGCTTGATAATCAAACGCCCGAAGAAGCCCGGAAGCTAGTCGAAATGGCGCGGTCTTTGAATCCGAATGTTTTGCTCGAGGCTTCCGGCGGAATGGATTTAGACCGCGTGCGCTTTTTTGCCGAAGCCGGCGTGGATTTGATTTCAGTCGGGCGTTTGACGCATTCAGCGCGGGCATTGGATATTTCTTTTAAAATTCAAACAGTTTGAGAATTTGAGCGAGCGTTTATATGAAGAAAAGTTATCTGTTATTGCTTCTCGGCGCGATTCCCGCCGGACTTGCGATTCTTTCCGCGCTCAATCCGGGCAGTACGGCGGAAACATCTGCCGCCGGCGAGGATGCGGAGTTGTCCACCAGACATTATCGAATCGGTTTGCAAACTTTCGTCGCCGAAGCCGAAAAAATCATTCCGACGCTTTCAACATACGGGCAAAATTGGCGTTTGACGACGAGCAATTTTTATGAAAATTCGGTGCAGATTAAAGCGGAAGTGCCGGTTGTTGTCTTTACGGATGATTTAGAAATAGAGGCGAAAGCGGAAAAAGGAAAACAGGGAGTTTCAGTTGATATAAGTTCAAAATCGCGCGTCGGCTCAAGTGATTTGGGCGAAAATCGTCGCCATATTTTGCAGCTTTTAAAAGCCTTTGACGAAAAATTTAATCGGTAAAAGTTTCTTTTTGCAAAAAGATATTCTTCGAATTTTCGCTGCCGGTTAGATTCAACATCTCTTCGGTCGGTTTGAAAATCGGCAAAAACCAGGTCAACAAAATAAAAATAATTACCGCAATAGTGCAGGCGATTCCACCTTCGATGCCGTAATCGCCGCCGGTTAAAACGATTGAGCCATTATTGGTCGGCAAAAGAAGTGGCGCAGTTGTGATCTCGGTAATGCCGCTGACGGGCAAACCTAAAACCGCTCCCTGCACCCAATTCCACGCCAGATGCAGCCCGAATGCCAGCCATAAAGTCCGCGTCTTTAAGTAAGCGACGCTGAACCAAATGCCGGCTAAAACCGTGTTTATGATGCCAATATAATTTGCGCTCGGATTTGTCAGATGCCCTGCCGCGAAGAACAGGGAAGTCAGGGCAATTGCCAGCCAAGCCAGATTTGCGCGGACAAATGTTTGCAGAATATAACCGCGAAAAAGTGCTTCTTCCGATGCCGCGCCAACAATAAAAATTCCCAGCGAAACAGCTAACGTCAGCAAAATCGCCGATTGTCCGGCAGCGAGATTAAACTGAAAACTCGTCGCGCCGAAAATTACCGTTATCAATGCCGCAAAACCCATCGCCGCCGCGCCGAAAACTAATCCCAAAGCTAAATCCTTCAACCAATTTTTGGTGAACCAACAGCCGAGTGCGCGAAAAGGCAAACCTTCGAGAAACCGTCCGCACAGCCAGCCGATGAATACCACAGCCACCAGCAAAATAAAAAATGGAAGTGCGAAGGCAAGCAGACTATTTTCCGAAAATCCAATTGGCAGATAAAAGATAACTGCGCCGCCGATGCCGCCGATAACACTTAACAGAGCCAGCAGCGCGATAAGAAAAACGGCGAACCGCCAACCGCTTCGCGCGCGTCCGTGTTGATTGATGAAAATTTCAGCCGGATTCATAAAAATTAAGAGCAGACAGTATTCAGAAATTTATTATTTCTATACGCTCTGCTCTCTCAATTTAAAACAAGTTTTGAATTAATTTAAGCTAAGGCTGCAAAGTAACTTCGGTCGGACTGACCGGTTCTAAAATTAACGAATTTTGACCGGGTTGAATCGTTACCGATGAACTCCACAAAGCAAAGCCGTTGCCGGATTTAGTAACCGCAAACAGATAATAACTGTCCGGTTTGACATCTTTGAGTTGTAATTTGCCGCTCGAATCAGTCGTTGCGTTATAAGCGGCGTTTTTACTGATGGCGCTCATCGCTTGTCGGTTGAAACTGCCGTAGCGGGCTGGATCGGCGACCGACAAACCTAAGGCGGTGACGATGCTTTGTCCGGTATCGTTTTCAATATCTGCATTATCGAGAATACTTTGGACATCTTTTTTCAAAAGATAAAATCTTGTTCCGCGAACCGGTTGCGGGCTGCCGTTTTTGCTCAACACCTTTGCTTCTAAGCTGACCGTCCCTTTGTCAGACACGACGGTTTCGGTTGAAGGAACAACGGTTGTCGTGGTGGTTTGCTGAGGCGGCGGCGGAGCGGACGATGGAACGACGATTTGACCGGGTTGAGAAGTTGACGGAACGACTACCTGATTCGGCTGAGAATCGGGGCGAACGGCGGTTGTCGTTTCGCGCGAAGTGCCGGACGCCGGCGGCTGCGAAGCAACTCGCACATTGATATTTCGTTGGTCTTCATCATCGCCGTTTCGCAAAAAGGCAAATAATACAAACAAAAGCACTAAGCCGAGAAGTCCGAGCGGGATAAAAGCCCATTTTGGAAAACCGCTTTCTTCCTCGACAAATTCATTGACGATAACTCGCGGTTGAACAGTCGGTCTGACAAACGGATGACCGCAATTCGGACACGCGGCGGCGGCAGCGGAAACTTCTTTAGCGCATTCGGGACAAATTGTTAAAGACATATAAAAATTCCTCCAATAATTTCAAATTACAATCAAGAGTAACACTATTCGATTGAAAAATACATAGGTTTTTCAGAGTTACAAACCACGGCGTGTCCGCAGCAAATCTTGTATTTATTTTGGGAAAAGAGTATAAATTGAGTTGAAACAATAATTCACATTACCTTTAGATAATTTTCTAAAAATACTTAAATCGAAGGAGTTTATATGAAAAAGAAGATTTTGCTCGGGCTGGCAACATTCTGGGCAGTGATTTTTTTGGCAACGGCGGTTGTCAAAGCCGACACGACATTTGCAGGCAATTTGTCGGGAGCGCAGGAAGTTCCGGCAAATGCCTCGACTGCGAAAGGGTTCGGCGTGGTAACACTCACTAATAATGAAACGCAAGTTTATGTCTCCCTGACTTTTGCCGGTTTGGGGAGCAATCAAACGGCGGCGCACATTCACAGTCCGGGCGCGCCGGGCGTAAATGCGCCGATTATATTAAATATCGGCTCAAATGGAACGACCGGCGGAGTTTTCATTCCATTGGTTTTTTCGGTAACTCCCGCGCAAGTTGCCGACTTAAAGGCGGGTTTGTGGTATTTTGATGTTCATTCAGCTGTTTTTCCAGAGGGCGAAATTCGCGGACAAATTAAACCCGCCGCACCTTTTGTAGCGACTT